>Ga0208449_1000507_pt1 | contig 26175 bp, 27 predicted proteins | sample MalvireepMed_s17_FD_184247 | JGI IMG/M metagenome (GOLD analysis project Ga0208449, IMG submission 184247) | Marine viral communities from the Global Malaspina Expedition - Malaspina viral metaG DeepMed_s17 (SPAdes) (version 2) | ecosystem: Environmental > Aquatic > Marine > Oceanic | place...
CCAGCCTCGGCTTCCTTCAGAATGGGAATGATCTGTTCTTCGGTGAATCGCTTCTTCATGTTCATCGTCCTCTCTGGTGATGAACATTACTAAGATCAGGATGGATTAGAAAGTTGGGTGCAGGTCACTACCTCACGGATGAGGAGTACCGAGGACTTCAAAACTACCTTTTGCAGAAGCCGGATGCCGGGGATCTGATTAAAGGTTCAGGTGGTGTTCGCAAGGTTCGGTGGGCACCGGCGGGTTCGGGAAAGAGCAGTGGTATCAGAGCCATTTATTACTGGAAGAAATCTGACCACGAGATATGGATGCTCACGCTGTACAGTAAATCAGAGCGTGCCAGTATTCCTGGCCATACGCTCAAACAGATAGCGGAGGCGATCAAAAATGGGTGACAGGAACCTTGGGGCAGAGATTCTTGACGGTATCAATGAAATCAAGCAATTCAAGAAAGGCAAATTGGCTCTACGAACCCATGAGCTATCGGAGCCCTCACCGCCGAAAGTGATTAGGCTGAAGTTGAAAATGTCTCAATCTGCGTTTGCCGGTCTTATGGGCGTGAGTATGAGAACCCTTCAGGATTGGGAGCAGGGGCGTAGGGAACCACAGGGTCCAGCGGTTGCTCTTTTGCGCATTGCTGAGCAACACCCGGAAGTTTTCAATCAGCTTCACTGACCTGAGTGAGGTGTAACCAGGCCATGCACCGGATGCCAAAACCTCCGCTTCGCTCCGGTTTTGCCACCGGTGATGGCGGGCGTTACACGATATGTTGAATGTCATAGATCTTCTTGGAAAAACCTTTACTGCTGAAGAGGACGACTCTTTCACGCGAACTGTAATGGAAGAGGATGAGGGGCACGGTGTGTATTCCCATCACGTCGAGTCTACAAATGGTTTATGGGAGATGGGCTTGGATACCAATGGGGTAGTTGAGACCATTTTCCTGCAAGCTAAACCATCATCATCTTTGCCATTTGGTCTTGAGGCTTCGATGACACCAGATGATGTAGTGAGTCTTCTTGGCGCCCCTGATAGAACAGGTGAAGAAAAAGAGATTGAATTATTGGGGAAATATGGTCCTTGGCTGCGCTTCGATCGGGAAGATATGTGTATTCATGTCGACTTTAATATTGGCACCCATTCGCTAAAGCAGGTCACAGTTATGCTTCCTGAAATTGCGCCATAGTCATGTGTAACAAGGCGCTGTAGTACGCGGTGAACCTCCACCTGACGCCCTAGCCGGGCGTCGCTTATCATTGGCGCTATACAAAACGTTCGTCTTGGCGTACGTACCCAAAGGCGTACAATTGGTTAAAAGTTGAACACACAAAAGGTGCGTCATGACCGGAATCACAGCAACTGAGGCGCGTAACAACCTATATCGGTTGATCGACGAGACTGCCGAGTCCCACCAACCAATCGTTATCATGGGTAAGCGGAACAAAGCCGTCCTGGTTTCCGAGGAAGACTGGTCGGCAATTCAGGAATCACTTTGTCTGCTCTCCGTACCAGGTATGCGGGAGTCTATTCGGGAGGGGATGGACAACTCCGTGGATGAATGCGATGAGGAGCTGGACTGGTGACATGGAAATTGGTTTACACCAAACAAGCCTAGAAAGGTGTAAAAAGTTGGCCTCCAGCGGCCTCAAGCCAAAAGCCCAGCCGCTATTGCCGGATAATTTTCCCACAGCTTCACGTCATGTGCTTAAGGAGAAGCAAATTGGACATAAGGGATCTACCCTTTGGGGTTACTGACTGGTCTGAAGTTGAGAGGACCGAACACACAGGGGAGCAGGGAGTTGCTTATTGGCAGACCCGCACTTTCGGCGATATCCGGGTTCGTATGGTCGAGTACAGCCCCGGCTATCTGGCTGATCATTGGTGCGCCAAAGGGCATATCCTGCTCTGCCTGGAAGGTGAGCTCCATACTGAGTTAAAGGACGGTCGTTGCTTTGTGCTCAAGCCGGGTTCTAGTTATCAGGTAGCGGACAACGCCGAGCTTCATCGCTCCTCGACCGAGCGGGGCGCAAAGCTCTTCGTGGTGGATTGAAACTCACTATTCAAGCGGTCAGTCGCTCAACGATCCGCCGCACCCACGGCGCCACAATCGCGACTGTCGGGAAAACTGCCGCAAAAGCGGCGGTGAGGAATCCTGGGTGTTGTTTTCAGCAACCGATAGCCCAGGAGCAACCTACGCCCCCCAAAAGGCGTTCGGGGAGGACGGCAAGCCAGCCCCGGCTTGTTAGTATCTGGCAATACCCTTTCCGGAACGGCCTATGGTCCCCAGTTCAGGCCCCGTGCGCCAGCGGTTGATGACCCTGGCCTGGCCCATCATTATCCAGTTCTATCTGTTTCAGCTCACCGGCGTGGTGGACAACCTGATGGTGGGTCAGTTCGGTGAGCAGACCATCGCTGCGCTGGGAATCTGCCTGCAGCTGAATTTCCTGGTGGTACTTTGCTACGCGGCCCTGACCGAGGGTGGTGCCGTGATTACCGCCCAGTTGCGTGGCGCCCGGAAGCACGCCGAGATCCGTGAGACCCTGGCAACCCTGCTGACCGCCGGCCTGTTTACGGGCGTGGCCATTGGGGCTCTCTATGTTGTCTTTGGCGAGTCGCTTCTGGCTTTGCTGACTACGGACCTGTTCCGTGCTCCGGCGGAGCGCTCCGGGCTGCCGGGCATTGGCTATGGCTACCTGTGGATCATCGGGCTGGGGTTGCCTGCGCTGGTAATTGCCCATGTGGCCATGTATGTGCTCCAGTCCCTGGGCAACACCCGCACCCCCATGCGACTGGCCCTGTATGGCAATGTACTTAACGCCCTGGGTAACTACCTGTTGCTGTTTGGCGGTGCCATTCAGGGCGTAACCGAGCCCCTGTTTCCGCCTCTTGGGCTTCCCGGTGTTGCGATCGCCACTGTGCTGGCGTGGTTGTTTCAGGCGGTGTTCATGCTACGCGCCGTTCTCCGCCATCCGGCGGTCAATGCCCGGGTAAGGGATGTCTCCGGGCTGGCGTGGCAACGGCTCAGGCGAATCCTGTACCTGGGGTATCCGCTGTCCGTAGATGGTTTTCTGTGGCAGGGGTCGGCGTTCATTTACACCATGATGTTTAACCGGGTGGGTGCGGAAGCTTACGCGGCCTTTTTGGTGGCGTCGATTATTCGTGGGTTTTCGCTGGCTCCGGGTGTCGGATTGCAGCAGGCCGTTAGCATTGCCCTGGGGGAATCGCTGGGCGGTCGGCATCCGCAGCGGGCACGAGCCTACACCGCCATGGGTATCCGCATGGTGTTGCTGGTGCTGCCGTTGCTGACATTGATCGTGGCATTGCTTACCCCCTTGTTCCTGCAGTTCTACGAAATCAGCGATTTAACCCGGGAGCGGGTGATCTGGATGGTGGCCCTGAGCGTTCTTTACAGCGGTGCCACGGCGTTAACCATGATTATTCCGGGCATTCTGAGGGCCGGTGGCGATACCCGCGCACCGATGGTGATCACCCTGATTGGCTTTGCCGGTGTCGGGGTGCCCGTGGCCTGGTATTTTGGGCTCTATCTTGGGTTTGGCCTTTGGGGTGTGTTTGCCGGCTTTGTTGCGGATGAAGTGGTGAAAGCCGTTATCATGGTGATCTACCTGCAGCGTGAAACCTGGCTACGGCGCCTGGCCTGACGCCGTTTAACCCGCACCCAACGCTGCGTGTTCATAGCATCACTGATTCCGCCAGCGGGAATGCTTCTGAAGCTTCCGTTGCAGGGTTCGCCGGTGCATGTTCAGCGCCCGGGCCGTTGAGGACACATTGCCGTCGTGCTCGTTCAGCACCCGTTGAATGTGTTCCCACTCCATTTCCTCCACCGTTGGGGGTTCTTCACGGGTTGCCGGTGGGCCGTCCAGTGGGCTGAAACCGGCGGTCAGTTGGCTCAGTGTGACCGGTTTGCACAGGTAATTGACGGCACCCCGGCGCATGGCTTCCACGGCGGTGGCGATGCTGCCGTAACCCGTCAGTACCAGCACCTCCAGTTCGGGTTGAAGGGCCAGTAGCTCCGGCAGTAATTGCAGGCCGCTTTCGCCGGCCAGGTTGAGGTCAAGCACGCAGCGGTGAAAGGTCTGTGATTCCAGCGCTGCTATGGCCTCCAGGCGGTTGAGGGCACAGACTGCCTCGATGTTCTGACGCCTCAGGGAACGCTGGAGCACCTGTACGAAGGCTTCATCATCGTCGATCAGCAACCAGGTCGGCTGGCCGTTCATTCTGCCTCCTTACCGTCCGGGGTGCTGTCCTGCGCCTGTGGCAGGTCGATGATCATGGTGGTGCCCGTGCGGTCCGCCCTGGCTTTGAGGGTGCCGCCGTGGCGCTGGATGGTGGCGTTGGAGAGGAACAAACCTACCCCCAGGCCATGTTCGGAGTCCACAACGCCATCGCCGGCGGTGTTCTGCAGTGAGAGTTCGAGACCCTTGCCATGATCCTCGACCACGATTGCGACCCGCCCCTCGTCGCTGTCCCCAGCGCTGACTGCCACCCAGGACGGGCTGGCGGTCAGCGCGTTGGCCAGAAGGTTCAGTATAGCCTGGTCCAGAGTGGCATCCACGGCGACGAGCTGGTCGGGAAACGGCGCCCGCCAGTGGATGGGCGAGGCGGGCCACAACAGCGTGGCTGACTCCCGCAGCCGCATCATCCAGAAGTGCAGCGGAAGGATTTCCTGCTGCGCGGCCTTGGCCTGCATGGCGGCAGTAGACAGTTGGTGCAGGTGGTTGCTGCAAAGGCCCAGTTGCTTCTCCATCAACCCAAGGTCGTCTGCAAGCGAAGGGTCGGTGTGCACGGACTTCATTTCATCCACCAGCAGGGCCATGGTGTTCAATGGCGTGCCCAGCCGATGCGCCACCGCCGCGGCGGACAGGCCCAGGGCAATCACCTGTTCATCACGGAGCCGGTTCTCACGGAATTCGGCCAGTTGTCCCTGCTTTTGGCGCAACCGACGGGCCAGCGAGCCAACCACCAGCAACAGCATGGTGGCGGTGATGGCAAAGGTGGCCCACATGCCCATCAGGTGCAGCTGGGTCAGGTCGGCGTCGTGGTGTTCATGGGTCAGCGGCGTGTGCCACAGCACCATGGCGGTGTAGAAGCCAAAACCGATGACCGTCAAAGCAATGCTTTCGCGCAGGGGGACCAGGATGATGGCAACGGCAATGGGAAGCAGCAGCAGCGAGACAAGCGGATTGGTATAGCCTCCTGTGAGGAATAGCCAGGCGCTGATCAGGAAAAGATCCAGGGCGAGCCCGAGGCTGACCGTAACCGTCAAACGGGGAGGCCGGCGGGTAAACCAGAGCCAGCCAAGGGTTGCCAGTACGGTGTAGAGCAGGCAGATCAACAGGGCTTCTGGCCGATGGGCCAGGGTGACCATGGTGTCGGCGATGGCAACGGCGACCAACTGAATGACCACGATGGCCAGACGCATGGTGAGAAGGTAGCGCGCCGCCTGTTGAAAACCGGTTTGTGAGTGAGTCAGCCATTCCATGGCATGCATTCTAGCGGGTTTTCGACGGTGCTACTGCGGGAATGTCTTCAGTCGGATGCGGCATTCTGTCTCATGCGCGGTGGGTGTCTGACTCCAGCGGTTCCAGAAGGCTGGCGGTTGTCTCCGCCGGGATGATCAGATTGCGGCCCCGGTCCTTTGCTTCGTACAGACGTTTGTCGGCTTCTCTTACCAACTGGCGCAGGGTCTCGCCGTCTGGCCCGAACTCCGCGACGCCACCACTGAGAGTCAGACGGATAACGTCGTTGTTGACGGTCAATGGGGTAGAGGCGACCGCAATACGGATTTTTTCAGCCACCTCCAGGCCTTGCTGGCCATTGGTATTGGTCAGCAGTATGCCAAACTCTTCCCCTCCCAGGCGTGCCGCCAGATCGGTTGCACGCAGGCATTCCCGGAAAATACGGGCAACGTGTTGCAGGGCCAGATCGCCGGTGTCGTGGCCATAGCGGTCGTTGACCTCTTTGAAATGATCGAGGTCGAGCGCGAGCAGGGTCATCGGCGTGTTATAGCGTCGGGTGCGCTGTTGCTCCCGTTTGAAGATGTCACTGAGCCTGGCCCGGTTGGCAAGGCCGGTGAGGGTGTCGGTCTGGGCAATCTTGAGCAGTTGGCGCTGTGACTGTTCCCGGGTCACTTCGTAGACGTGGGAGAACACCAGGATGCACAGGGAGATGACGGCAATGTTGGCGATCGGCAGCGCTTGCATCATGGCCGGCTCATCGTGATACCTGAGCAGGAAAATAATGCCGGCGACGCTCATGTAGAACACGGATATAGCCAGGCCAAGTCGACGCCCCATCAGCAGGTGAGAGACGATCGGAATCAGGAGCACCCAGGCGTGTACGGTGGCCGAGGCTCTGGGGATGGTCATGGCGAACATCATGGCGGTGAAAAACGGGATGGCGTAAGCAATGATCCAGCGCTCAAGATGCTGTGTGTTGCGTACCGCCCTGTAAACGAGAATGGCGTATGCACCCATTGCGAGTTCGACGATGGCTAACGGATAACTGCCTGTGAGCAGGTTGAGCATGGCAAACAGGGCGCCCCCGAGCATGGTGAGAACCAGCAACGCCTTTAATACCGCCTTGCGATAGGGGCGAGCCAGGGCTTTCAGGGGTTCTTTGTAGCTATCCATGAGGCGAGATCTTTGGTGGCCCGGTAACTCAATGTATCCGGGTGTTAAAAATGTGTAGGTAATGTAAGCACAAGTAAAGTGGGGCGAATTAGATCAGATTTTCAGCAAAAAGTGAGGGTTATTAAGACTAAAGTCTTAGATTTTATGTCCGTAAATTGGAATTTACCAACGCCTGGGTCCGGATCCACAAGGACATTTGGGCGGTATAGTATCTAAGACACTGTCAGCGGAGCGAATGATGGGAAGCCAGGTATTGGCCGTAGAAGGGTTAAGCAAGGGTTATATCAGTGGTGGTCAGCGGGTGCCCGTGCTGGCGGATCTGTCCCTGTCGGTTTGTTCGGGGGAATCCCTGGCGGTTGTGGGACGATCAGGTTCTGGCAAGAGCACCTTATTGAATCTGTTGTGTGGCCTGCAGGCTCCGGATGACGGGCGCATCGTCGTTGCGGGCGAGTCGTTTGACGATGCCGCTTCCGCAGGCGCTGACATGCGCTGGTCCGAACTCCGCCGGCGCACCATCGGCGTGGTGTTCCAGGACGTTAACCTGATGCCCGCCCTCTCGCTGCTGGACAATGTTCGCCTACGCACGCACCTGGCCGGCCATCCTGCCGGCGGCGAGCGTGGATGGCTGGAACGCCTTGGTGTGGGTGGGGAAGCCGACCGTTATCCGGATCAGGTGTCTGGTGGCCAGGCCCAGCGAGCGGCGTTGGCCATGGTGTTCGCCATGGCTCCGGCGTTGATTCTGGCGGACGAGCCCACCGGCAGCCTTGATCGCCACACCGCTGATGAGGTGGCAGACTGCCTGTTCACGGTGCAGCAGCAAACCGGCTGTGCGCTGTTGTTCGCTACCCACGATAGGGAACTGGCTTCCCGCTGTGACCATTTACTTGATCTCAGCACGACTGTTTGACCAATGATGCTTGCGCGCGCCTTCGTCAGCCATTACCGCCGCCATCCCTTTCAGCTATTGGCTCTGGCGGTGATGATTGTGCTGGCAACCATGCTTTGGACCGGGGTAACGGTACTGACCGACCAGGCCCGCAACAGCCTGTTGCAGAGCGAGGATGCGGTGGCGGCTCGCGCTCATGTGATTCGCTCGGATGGGCGATCGGTGGGTGTGGATGATTTTGCGGCCCTGCGTATGGCTGGCGTGTGTGTGGTGCCCTGGTTGGAGGTGCAGCGACCGCCGCCGGAGGGGCGGGTGATCGGTATCGACCCGCTGGCGATGGAGTGTTTCGGTGACACTGGCCTCGGCAGTGGTGCCGACACGTTGGACGGTGCGCCTTTCCTCGATATCAGCGAGGCCGCAGAGCTTTTGAAAGAAGGGTACGGCAGCCGGCTTTACTTGCTGGTGCGGGACGAGAACAGGGGTTTACCAACTGGCTATACCCTGCGTGAGTTTTCCATGGGCCCTCCTACCGGTGAACTGGCGGACAGTTTCCTGCTCAACCTGGATGCCCTGAGCCTGCTGGTGCTTCTGATTACGGGCCTTCTGGTGCGCAGCGTACATCGATTGGGGATTGCTCAGCGGCACGGCAGCTTTTCCCTGCTGCACCGGTTCGGAGTGCCCCGTCAACGGATAACGCAGTGGCTGGCACTGGAGTTGTTGGTACTGACCGGTATTTGCGTTGTGCCGGGGTTATGGTTGGGGGCAAGGCTTGCCGGGATGCTGGGTAGCGGTTTCGGCCAGGCCCTCGACAGCCTGTTTGATGTGGCCGTCTATGCCGGCGCCGAAGAAGCACTGCCCTGGAGGGCCGCCGCCATCGTGGTCTTTCTGGTGTTGGCGGTCTGTCTGGTGGACTGGGTGGTCCCGGCGCGTTGGCGGGCGATGGCTGGCGAGGGCCGGGGCCGAACGATTGCCTTCCTGATGTTTCTGGTCGGGTTGGTGGGGGTTGCCCTGGCCCCGGACCTGGCCTGGGTTTTTGTCGCGACGGCGATGGTGTTTGCGGGCGCCGGTTGGCTGACACCTGGATGGTTGGCGCTGCTTGCCCAACGGCTTTCCAGTCGCACCGGCTCACAAAGAGAAGACCCACTTGCCCGCTGGCGGCAACGGGAACTGGCGGTGATGTTCCGGCACCTGGCGTTGCCGGTGGTGGCACTGCAATTTGCCATGGCCACGGTGCTGGCGGTGCAGGCGTTGGTGACGACCTTTGAGGGCACCTTCGAAACCTGGCTGGCCCAGCGCCTGGAAGCGGAGTTCTATGTGGAGGTGCCTGCGAATGCAGACGCCGACATGGCGGCTGCGCAATTGCAGAGCCTGGACGGTATCGGGCCGTGGCATCGTGTGATTCGTGGCCAGGCACACATTGCGAGGGCGGATTCCGGGAGCCAACGCGGCCTTGTCGATGAGCGTATTGCGGTGGACCTGTTTGCCCTGATGCCAATCAGTGATCTGGTGACAAAATGGTCTCTGTTGGAAAGTGTTGAGGAGCCCTGGCAAAAGCTTGAGACCGATAGCGTAATGATCAATGAGCAGTTGGCCCGGCGCTACCGGCTTGAGGTGGGCGACACCCTCGACATCAGATTAGCGGATACCAATCGTAATGCAGAAGTGGTGGCTATCTACGCCGACTACGGGCGGCCTGCGGGGGAAATTCTGATGGCCGGTTCTGCGCTGCCGGCGGCTTTCAAGCCCCACTTCCAAAGCTTTTCGGTGACACCCGGCGGCGTGGCGATGTCCGACATCCGCGGGCGCCTGTCGGACACCTGGCAGACGTCGGAACTCACCATCAGGGACAACAACAGCATCCGGGCCCTGGCGTCGAAGGTCTTCAGTCAGACGTTCCTGCTTACCCGCGCCATCAGCCTGTTGACCTTGTTGCTGGCGGCGATGGCCCTGCTGATTATGGGATGGGTCTTTTTCATTACCCGGGTGAAATACTTTCAACTGCTGGGCGTTTGGGGACTGCCTGCATCGAAGGTCAGGCGTCAGCTCCGGCGCCTGTCGGTGGCGCTGACCCTCACGGTGACCATTGCTGCGCTACCGCTGGGCGTGTGGCTGACCTGGGTGCTGGTCAGTCGCATCAACCCGCTGGCTTTTGGGTGGTCATTGCCGATGGACCTGTACCCGTTGTTCTGGATTGAACTGGGTTTGGTGGCCGTGGCGACAGGGCTGATAATCGCCCATCTGATGCGCCGGCAGCTTGGCCACATGGACAGCATTAAACAGGTGGAGCCATGAATATCCAAACCGGCGTTGTTGCCGGCCTACTGGCGGTCGTCCTTGCGGGCTGTACGGATTTGGAGAACGACACCGGATTCGCCGGGCTTGCGCAGCAGACAGGCGAGGTGGAGCAATCGCAATTCCAGCAGCCGGAGCCAGGCGACACCCTGATCTTTCCCGAGGACTGGGGGCCCCATCCGCAACACCGTATTGAATGGTGGTACCTGACCGCTAACCTGGAAACCCAGGACGGCAGACCGCTGGGGCTGCAGTGGACACAGTTCCGTCAGGCTTTGAAACCGCGACCCGCCAATGCGGAACCACCAGAGGCCAGTGCCTGGCCCCTGGACGCGGCGTGGATGGCACACGCCGCCGTGTCATTTGAGGGTGAGCACTGGTTTGAAGAAAAGCTGGCCCGGGGTGATTTGGGGCATGCCGGGGCCAGGGCGGACCCGTTACAGGTATGGCTGGATGACTGGCGGCTGGTATCGCAACCGGATTCCGAACAGTGGCATTTGCAGGTTGAGGGCGGTAACTGGCGCTACGATCTGCGCCTGAGCAACACCGGCAAACCGGTACCCCATGGGAAAAACGGGTTCAGTGCCAAATCCGCCAGTGGCGAGGGCTCAATGTATTTCAGCCTGGTGGATCTGCACATTGAGGGTACGGTGACCCTTGGCGATGAAACCCTGGCCGTTTCCGGCAAGGGCTGGTTCGATCGCGAGTGGAGCAGTCAGTTCCTGAAGGCTGGCCAGCAGGGCTGGGACTGGTTCGCCCTGCATCTGGATGACGGCCATAAACTGATGGCGTTTCGCCTGCGGGAAGACCAGGGCGCGTTCGTGTCTGGTAGCTGGATAAACGCCAATGGGCAGGTTGAAACGTTGAACGGGAACGACATCAGCCTGAGCCCACTCAACTGGCAAGTGTCGCCGCAGGGCAGGGTTCCTGTGGAGTGGCGTCTGCGGATGCCACAGCAAAACGTGGATGTCCAGATTGCCGCGCCGCCCGGCGACTACTGGAATGCCGGGCTCTACCCGTATTGGGAAAGCCCGGTGACGGTGACAGGTTCCCACGATGGTGTGGGGTATATGGAACTGACCGGTTACTCCAGTGAAGTGGCGCCGATGCGGTGAATACTGACATCCGCACCGTTGAATTCCTCTTCTTCTGTGAGACGCAGGCCGGAGATGGCGTTGACAATGCCATAGACGATCAGGCCGCCGACAAAGGCCACCACAACACCGGCAACCGCGCCGATGATCTGCGACATCAGGCTGACGCCGCCCAGCCCCCCGAGGGCTTCCTGACCAAAGATGCCGGCGGCGATGGCGCCCCATACGCCGCACACACCGTGCAGGGGCCATACACCCAATACATCGTCCAGGCGCTCAATCTTGTCCTGGGCCCACTCAAACATGTACACGAAGATGGCGCCGGCGATGCCACCGGTAATCAGTGCACCGACGGGGTGCATCAGGTCCGAACCGGCGCACACCGCCACCAGACCCGCGAGCGGTCCGTTGTGGATGAAGCCGGGGTCCTTGCGGCCGACCAACATGGCCACCAGAACGCCACCCACCATGGCCATGAGACTGTTCACCGCCACCAGGCCACTGATGCCATCCAGAGTCTGGGCGGACATCACGTTAAAGCCGAACCAGCCGACAGTGAGAATCCAGGCGCCCAGTGCCAGGAATGGAATGTTGGAGGGGGCAAAGGCCACCACGCGGCCATTCCGGTAGCGGCCTTTGCGGGCGCCGAGCAGGAGCACGGCGGCCAGGGCGATCCAGCCGCCCACGGCGTGCACCACGACCGAGCCGGCGAAATCATGGAAGGCTGCACCAAACTGGTTCTCCAACCAGGCCTGGAAACCATAGTTGCCGTTCCAGATCATGCCCTCGAAGAAGGGATATACAAACGCCACGATCAGCCCGGAGGCGATGAGCATGGGGTAGAACTTCGCACGCTCGGCGATACCGCCGGAAACAATGGCGGGAATGGCGGCGGCGAACGTCATCAGGAAGAAAAACTTGACCAGATCGTAGCCATTCGCGGCCGTCAGTTCCGAAGCGCCGGCCATAAAGTGGCTGCCGTAGGCGATGTAGTAACCAATGAAAAAATAGGCCACGGCGGAGATGCCGAAATCGGTCATGATTTTCACCAGGGCATTCACCTGGTTCTTGTGGCGCACGGTGCCGACTTCCAGGAAGGCGAAGCCAGCGTGCATGGCCAGTACCATGATGGCACCGATCAGAATGAACAGCGTGTTGGCGCTTTCGGTCAGGGTATGTACTGCACTCGTGATATCCACGGGGTGGTTGCTCCTGATTTTATGGTTTTATCCGCCTGTCACGGGCGGGTTGTGCATTGATAGCGTGCACACCAAGCAAGGAGTGTTCCATTTTGAGGCAATTTCAGGCCGGATAGTCGATTAGGTGATTTTCTGCTCTGAAGTTGGGCGGGTTTGAGTTGAAGGCGGGGTGTTTGTGCTTTTTATTGGTGCACCAATGGGGCGAATGCACCAATCTGGCCTCTTACCACAGTAATTCGTCCTGGTCCGATTCGTCGGAGCTGCGGGAGTCTGATGTAGCGGAAACATCGGCTTCGGGATTCATGAGTTCCCTTAACCGCATCTCCTGTTCCTCGATCGGCCCGGACAAGTCGATGATGATTTCCACACGACGATTTTTGGTACGGTTTTCGGAGGAAGTATTTGGCACCCGAGGCTCCGTAGACGCAAGCCCCGTGACCGCCAGCCGGGCAGGTTCCAACCGGCCTTCGGCGAGGAGCGCATTGGCAACCGCTGCTGCCCGGGCTGCGGACAGATCCCAGTTGCTGTAGAACCTCTGCGTACGGATGGGGACATCGTCGGTGTGGCCTTCGATGGTCAGCTTGCCGGGGATCTCCACCAGTATGTCGGCCATTTCCAGAAGCAGGCCTTCAAACTCCCAGGTCAGATTGGCCGAACCGGAGGGAAAAGCGCCTTTTTCCTCCACGCGAATAACAATTCTCTGCTGTTCGAGGCTGACGTTTACCCGGCCGTCTTTGATGGCGGGTTCCAGAACCGACTGAACCTGCTCCAGGGTGTTATCTATTTCCTCCTGAATCGCGGCCTCCACGGCAACGTCGGTAGGGCTTTTCAAGGTTTCCAGCTCGGGCTGTTTCTCGGTTGTCGTCTGTTTGACTTCGTTGAGCTCGGGCGGTGCCGGAGAGAAATTATCGAAAATCGGGCTGGTACCCATGGGTATTTCAAGGACGGGCACCTCGCGCTGTACGCCAAACGCTTTCGACAGTTCGCCAGCGATCTGTTTGAACTTCTGAGCGTCGATCTCGGAGAACGACAACAGCAGGACGAAAAAGCACATCAGCAGTGACATCAGGTCGGCAAAGGTCACTACCCAGGCGGGAATGCCCGCTTTTTCCTCTTCTGGTAATTCGTCCATGGCTAAGCGCCTGCGGTCTCGGCTTCTGAGTTTTTCTCACGTTCTTTCGGCGTCAGGTAACTCGACAGCATCTGTTCGATAACCCGTGGATTGGTGCCTTCCTTGATAGCAACCAGCGCATCAATATAGAGCGATTGCAGGCGCGCTTCCTCAGTCATTCGCAGCGAGAGTTTGTCCGCGATGGGGGTGGCGATCATGGTGGCAATCATTGCACCGTAGAGTGTGGTTAGCAGGGCAACCGCCATGGCAGGGCCGATGGATTTCGGGTCTTCCATATTGGACAGCATCTGCACCAGACCAATGAGTGTGCCGATCATGCCCATGGCAGGGGCCACGTCTGCCATTGCTGTAAAGACTTTTGCGCCAGACCGATTGTGATCCAGCGTCAGCAAGCGTTCTTTGGAGAGCAGATGTTTGATGGTTTCGGCGTTCTGACCATCGACCAGCATTTGTATTCCCTGGCCAAGAAAGGGCGAGCCGATTTCACGGTCTTCCAGACCCAGGACACCTTCCTTGCGGGCAATATTGGCCACTTCTATCAGCTCATCAATGCTTTCACGGGTGTCAGGCAGGCGAAACTTGAAAACCCGTGCAGCCACTTTGAAGGCGCTGAAAAATTGGCTCAGGCTGAACTTCGCCAGCACGACAAGCATGGTGCCACCGACCACAATCAGTATTGAGGGCGGGTTGATGAAGACATCCGGCGACACGCCAAGTATGACGGCAGACGCGATAAGCAGGATGGCCCCAACGAGGCCGATCAGGGTGGCAAAATCCACGAGAGCTCCAAAGGGTTTTGTGATTCAGAGGGCTTTTGAAGATTAACGGTAGTCCACAATTGAATCAATCGCTATCCGTAAGCGTTTGTGTTTCTGTTTTAAGATCTTGCCACGCTGCGTAACGAAGCAGGTCTGATTCCACCAGGGCCAGGCATGCGGCCACCACACCGGCGTCGTCCAGCAGGCCGAATCCCAGCAGCAGGTCCGGAATCAAATCCAGGGGGTTGAGCACGTAAACAAGGGCGCCGGCTATTGCCGCAATGCTTTTCCAGGGTACTTCTCGATAGTTGCCTTGCCAGTAGTCCCTCAGCATGGAGAACATCAGCCGGATGTCAGTGCTGAACCGGCTCAGTTTGCCACTGTTCCTGACTTTGTCCTCAATGGCTTGCTGGCGGTCGAGCAGGGCTCCCACATCTCGGCGGTGAACCTTGTCAGCCTCTTGATTCAACTGTTCGTTTGCTGTGCGCTTGCTAAAACCTGTCATCGGGCTATTCCTGTGTGGGATGGCCTTGCAGCCCCATGATCCATGAAGCCTGTGACAAAGCCAAGGGTGTTTGCGAGGCGATTTCCGATCATGGTTATACTGGTGGCATGACCGATTACGTGAAACAGAATCCTTCGTCCTTTCCCGATGCGCTGTTGTGCGAAGCCCGCGGCCTTGAGGTTTTGGCAGACACTCTCAAGGCGGCTGGCGTCAGCAGAGTGCATGTGCCGGAGGTGAAAGCCGTATCAGCCCGCGAGCTGGTGATTCCGAAGATCCATCCTGGCCCGGCGAGCGAGGAAGCCATGGCCGCACTTGGTGAGGGCCTGGCGCAAATGCATGCGGTACGTCAGCCCGAGTACGGGTTTGACGCCGATAACATGATTGGGATGTCACCACAGAAGAACCGCCTGACGGACGATTGGGGGGCGTTTTTCCTGAGAGATCGACTGGGTGTGCAGGTAGGCATGATCCGCAACGACCATGTCCGGAGAGAGTTTGAAACGGTGCTTGAGCGTCAGGGCGACAAGCTTGCCCGGTTTCTGAACGCGCATTGCGAACACCCAAGCCTGCTCCACGGCGACCTATGGTCCGGGAATGTCCTGTTCGACAGCGCCGGGCCATGGCTCATTGATCCGGCGGTTTATTACGGTGACCGGGAGGCGGACATTGCCATGACAGAGCTGTTTGGTGGCTTCTCCTCGGTTTTTTATCGTGCCTATGACCGGGTCTGCCCCAGAACGGATGTCTACGATACCAAACGGGCCATCTACAACCTGTACCACACCCTCAATCACTACAACCTTTTTGGGGCATCCTATCTGAGCGCCTGTCGCCACAACCTGGATGTGGTGGCCTCGCTGTAAGCGTGGCAGCTACCACCAGGCCTTGTCCCACATTTCCGGATTGGCCCAGTTGTCGGGATTGTTCCAGACGCGTTTGTGGTTGTAGCTGTCGATGTTGTAGGTGTAGAGCGTGAGAGGGCTGTCTTCGTCACCAAGCTCAGCCTGCCGGCGGAATCCCAGCCCGATGAAATCCGTAAACGACCAACCGGGGCAGTCTTTCACCACAACGGCAATCTGGTGGGTGCCGTAGTTGCGCAATTGGCCCAGCAGTACTTGGCCCTCGTCGTGCTTCAGGTGTTCGAGCGTGTTGGTCACCAGGGCCAGGTCCTGGGTCTCGGGCAGAGGGAAGGCATCGTTGGGGGCGCTGGTATCCAGGGTGGTCATGGCCGACTCGCTGTGGTGCCGGCACCAGTGATCCCCAACCTCACCAGCGATCTCGCCGCAAACCACCAGTGTGGCCGGTTGGCAGGTATCGATAATGCGGGCCAGGGCCTGCTGCACAGTGGTCATGTTTGGTGTGTCCGTCTGGAATGGAACAACCAGTATCACACCCGCCTGTCGGCGGCATCAACCAGATGCACGCCGACAGCGTTCAGCAAGCAACAGCCTTAGAGCTCCTGAGCCGTTGGCCGCAGGATAATTTCGTTGATATCCACGTCCGCAGGCTGTTCGATGGCATAGACGATGGCCCGCGCCACTGCATCGGAATCAATCGCCACCTTGTAGAGTTCATCCGCTGCCTGTTTGGCGTTCGGGTCAGTGATGGTGCTGGTCAGCTCGGTGTCGATGGCGCCCGGTGAGATATTGGTGCTGCGGATCTCGTCGCCGGCTTCCATGCGCAAGCCTTCAGACAGCGCCTTCACCGCGTATTTCGTGGCACAGTACACAGCGGCGCCGGGGAACAGTTTGTGTCCGGCAACGGACGACAGGTTGATCACATGCCCGCTGTGTTGCTCCCGCATGGTCGGCAGCACAGCCGCGATGCCATACATCACGCCTTTAATGTTGACGTCCACCATCTGGTCCCACTCATCAACCTTCAAAGCGTCCAGCGGTGCCAGTGGCATCAGGCCGGCGTTGTTGATCAGTACGTCGATCCGGCCGAAGGTTTCTTTCGCGGTGGCAGCCAGTGACTCCACCTGGTTTCGGTCAGTCACATCGGTAACCTTCCAGGTGACTTCAGCACCCTCGGCTTTCAGGTCTTCTGCCAGTTTGGACAGGCGGTCTTCGCGACGGGCTGCAAGCACCAGCCGGGCTCCTCGCGCTGCCAGGCGGCGGGCAGTTGCCTCACCCAGGCCACTGCTGGCGCCGGTGATAATCACGACTTTGCTATTGATTGGGTCGTTGGTATTGCTCATGGTTTGACTCCTTACTCGTGTGAAAGTGATGTTCAGACGCTGGGTTCAAGTTCCTTCAGCGTCGGGTAATCGGTATAGCCGCGCTCATCGCCGCCGTAGAAGGTGCTGTCATCCCATTTGTTCAGTTCCGCATGCTGGCGGAAACGCTCGGGCAAATCGGGGTTGGCGATAAATGGACGGCCAAAGGTCACCAGATCACAGCGGTCATTGCCGATCCGTTTGCGAGCTTCCTCAGCGGTGTAGGCGCCGTTGGCGATGTAAGTGCCGTGGAATCCAGCCTGGATGGCATCGATCACCGATTCCGGGCGGCCGTTCGCATGGTTGCCCTGGAACGAGTCTTCCACGACCTCGATGTAGCTGATGCCCAGGTCGTTCAGCCGCTTCGCGAATTCACCAAAGGTTTCGACCGGGTCCTCGTCGTACATGGCGTTGAAGCTGCCGGTCGGGCTGACCCGAACGCCGACATTGTCCTTGCCCCAGACGTCGATCACGGCCTCGATCACCATCAGTGGCAGGCGCATCCGGTTTTCAACGGAGCCGCCAAACTCATCACTGCGGTGGTTGCTGCCACTCTTGAGAAACTGGTCCAGCAGGTATCCGTTGGCGGCGTGTACTTCGACGCCATCAAATCCGGCCGCTTTGGCGTTCAGCGCGCCCTGGCGATACTGCTCCACGATGTCCGCCATTTCGCCGGCTTCAAGAGCCCTGGGCTCGGGCACGTCCACCATGCCGGAGTCGGCGCTGATGAAGGTCTTGGCGCCCTCGGGTTTGATCGACGATGGTGCTACAGGCTTGTTGCCTTCCGGCTGCAGCGCCGTATGGGAAATTCGGCCAACGTGCCAGAGCTGCATGTGAATGCGTCCGCCCGCCATGTGCACCGCACTGGTGACCTTGCGCCAGCCTTCGATTTGCTCCTCCGAGTGGATGCCTGGCGTGAATGCATAGCCCTTACCCTGAGGTGACACCTGGGTCGCTTCGCTGATGATCAGCCCTGCACCGGCGCGCTGCTGATAGTACTGCGCGTTCATGTCGCTTGGTACGTCTCCAGGCTGGCTGGAGCGGGAACGGGTCAGGGGCGACATCAGCACGCGGTTGGGCAGCGTTACGGTGCCGAGATCGTGCGGTTGAAACAGTGCGTCGTTTACGTTGTTCATTGATCACTCTCCTTGAGGATTAACTGAGTGTAATTAGACCAGTCTACTAGCAATGACTGAAAAATATGTGGGCGTTCAGTGAATACCAAGACATTGGCGGAAAAAGACCCGCACAAACCGCTCCATGGGTTCGGTAGACTTCAGAACCTTGGCTCTGAGAATGGCGCCTTCCCAGCCGGAAAGCAGAAAGCTGGCTACGTCGGCAGGGTCGATGGATGCATCGATATCGTCAGCCTGGCGAGCCTCTTCAACACAACGCTCAAAGCGTTTTTCCCAGCCCTGAAAGACGGTGTCGAGGCGTCTGCGGAATGTTTCGTTCTGCCCGGCCAGTTCCTGGCCAAGATTGCCAATCAGGCAGCCCCGGGTGAATTCGCAGCTGGTCATGGTTTCCAGCCCGGCGTCGAAATAGGCCCTTAAGCGATCCACGCCCGAGCGGCTGTGGTCGTTCAGAATCAAATCCAGCTTGGTGTCGTATTCCTGCGCAAAGGTGTCGATGACAGCCAACCCGAAATCGTTCTTGCTGCTAAAGTAATGGTAGAACGACCCTTTGGGTACACCGGCGGCGGTCAGCACGGCATTGATGCCCGTCGCGCCGAAGCCTTTTTGACCAATCAGGTCGGCGCCGGTGTGGATGATGTGATTGCGGGTGTCGTTCGATGTCATGGCTGGTATATTAGACCGGTCGTCTAGTAAGCGTCAAACCCGTAAAACCCGAGACATTTTATTCCGAACCACGTTCAAGGAGTCTGCCAGTGATCAAATCCCGTGCTGCGGTGGCGTTTGCCCCCAACAAACCGCTGGAAATTGTGGAAGTGGATGTTGCCCCGCCCCAGAAAGGGGAGGTGCTGGTGCGTATCGTTGCCACCGGCGTCTGTCACACGGACGCCTACACGCTGTCCGGCGCCGATTCCGAAGGTAATTTTCCGGCCATCCTGGGCCACGAAGGCGGTGGCATTGTTGAGGCGGTTGGTGAAGGTGTCACCTCCGTCGAAGTGGGTGATCACGTGATCCCTCTTTATACCGCCGAATGTGGAACATGTAAGTTCTGTACGTCTGGCAAAACCAACCTGTGTGGTTCCGTGCGCGAAACCCAGGGCAAGGGAGTGATGCCGGACGGTACCTCCCGTTTTTCCTACAAGGGTGAGCCTGTCTATCACTACATGGGGTGCTCCACCTTCTCGGAATACACGGTATTGCCGGAAGTTTCCCTGGCGAAGATACCCAAGGATGCACCACTGGACAAAGTCTGCCTTCTGGGCTGTGGCGTCACTACCGGTATCGGCGCGGTGCTGAACACAGCTAAGGTGGAGGAAGGCGCGACGGTCGCTATCTTCGGTCTCGGCGGAATCGGCCTGGCGGCGATTATTGGCGCCACCATGGCCAAGGCCAGCCGCATCATCGCCATCGACATCAACCCCGGCAAGTTCGATATCGCCAGACAGCTGGGTGCCACGGACGTAGTGAACCCCAAGGACTACGACAAGCCGATTCAGGAAGTCATCGTTGAAATGACAGACGGCGGTGTGGACTACTCCTTTGAGTGTATCGGCAACGTCAACGTGATGCGCTCAGCCCTGGAGTGCTGTCATAAAGGCTGGGGTGAATCCATCATCATCGGCGTGGCCGGTGCCGGTGAGGAAATCAGCACCCGGCCGTTCCAGCTGGTTACCGGCCGGGTCTGGAAAGGTTCTGCGTTTGGTGGCGTGAAGGGCCGGACGGAACTGCCGGGTTATGTCGAAAAGGCCGAGAAAGGAGATATTCCACTGGACGTGTTCATCACTCACAACATGCCTCTTGAGGACATCAACGAGGCGTTTGAGTTGATGCATGAAGGGAAGAGTATTCGGACGGTTATTCATTTCTGACGTAAGCTTTGGCCTTTTCCCGGGGAGCCGCCACAGGCTCCCCGGCTATTCCTGCCTTCCTTATTCCCTCCTGATGTAGATCTTTCCATCAAGCGTATAGCGCTAATCAGTCTTGGGTTAGTACAAGTTTGCGCTGCCAAATTGGTTGTTGATTGACCATCTAAATTTATATAAAGTGAACTCATTAACAATAAGTAAATGAGGCGAGAGATGTTTGGTCAATCACTTGCGGGCGCTACCGTCCTTCAGGGGGCACATCCGGAAGAGGTGTCTTCGTTCGTTAATCAGCATATCGGGCAGCATCGCCTGGAAATGCTGGGAGAGCAGAAACGGAAGTCCAGTCTCAGCTTCAGGGAATTTGCCGGGTTTGGGATGTCCCAGCTCAGCTACGGTAATCATGTACGGGTAAAAAGCCCCGAACTTGAGTCCATCTACCACTTTCAGGTGGTCACTCGGGGTGAGTGTGTCTGGCATCAGGCGGGCGAGCGCATGAAGGTTCGCAGTGGTCAGGCGGTTATGGTGAACCCGTATGAAAAAATTGATCTGGAATACTCGGATGATTGCGAAAAGCTGATCATCAAGGTTCCGGAGTATGTGCTCAATAATGCCCGTGAGTTGTCACACGGTCGGTTGCCGGAGGATGGCATTCGCTTTATCCGGGCGCCTGTGGAACTGCGGCTGTGTCCGGCACTGATCAACATCATGGAGGCGGTACTCTCCGAGCTTGACGATGCTGAGGATGAGGATATAAACCCGGTTTGCGGCGCCTATCGTGAAATCATCCTCAAGAAGCTGCTGAAGGTGTTTCCCAGTAACTGGTCATCTCAGGAAAAGGGGCCGGCCTGTACACCTACCCTGGGTAAAATGCTCCGTTACATTGAACAGAACGTGCATCGCAACATCGATATTGAAGAGCTTTCCAGTGTCTCCAACATGAGTGTTCGATCCATCTACAATGCGTTTTCCAAGGCCTTCGCAACAACCCCGAAGTGTTACATCAAACAGTTGAAGCTGCAGAAGTTGCGGGAAGATCTCCTGCAGGGGAAGTGCCGGAATGTCACCGAAATTGCGTTGGATTATGGCTTCAGTCACCTGGGCCGGTTTTCCTCTGACTATCGAAAATCCTTTGGCGAGTTGCCCTCCGAAACCATGCGAATGGCCGGTTAATCCCGGCCATTGCCCTCCCGCTGTTGCCCGCAAATCTGCCGCGTTACCCGGTCACTGCATTCCCGGACCTGTTCGAACAGGAATGAGCCTTCGCTGATGTCAGTGTCCCGGTCAAGACCCAACAGGGTGATGACAGTGACGATGCTGCCGTTGATGTCGAAGACCGGGCGGCTCAGCACATTGATTTCGGGTAGATAGTCACTGAAAAACGCGCAGTAGTTGTCCCGCTTGATGGTCTCCAGATGGGGTTGCAGTTCTTCCCGGGTGACGGGTTTGCCCCGATGTTTCGGGAGTGACTTGGAGTTCTTGTAGTACTGGTCCACCAATTCCTTTCGCCGTTCCGCTGGCAGGTGGGCGAGGTAAATCCTTCCTGACGCGGAGTTCAGTGGCGACAGTTCGGCGCCCAGTCGGACGTTGACCGAGATCGGCTGGCTTGAATCCAGCCACTTGATGATCAGCGGGCCGTTCCCGTTCCAGACGGTGACCGACACGGTTTTGTCGGTTTCCTCGTTGAGCCGGTCAACGGCTTCATAGCTCAGTTGAATGGGATTGATGCGACGGAGCGCGGAAATGCCGAGGGTCAGGCTGGAGTTACCCAGGGTGTATTGGGTCTGGTTTACCTGATTGATGTAGCCCTCTCTCAGCAAACTGACGAGGTATTTGTGGGCACGACTGGGTGAGAGATCCAGGGCCCCCGACAGCTCTTTGAGGGTGGGTGGCCTGGAAGCCACGGAGATGTAGTTGAGGATATGCAATCCGATTTCCAGCGAACCGATTCCCTGCCGCTTTGGGCTTTCTTCTGCCATGGACGTTACCGTTTGCAATTGACTGGTGCTGCCTTGTACCAGCGGAAAACAGGTGCCCTGGAGACGGCGGGCACCTGTTTTGCGGGTTGTTGGCAAGGATACCAATTCTGAAGGTCCGGATCAGAATTTGTACTTGGCCATGACCTCAACCTGCTGGCCTTCCGGCAACAGTGGGCCGAAGGCGAGATTGTACTTTCGCCACTCTATCCCGGCTTCCAGATCCTGGGTGATGTTGTGGATCAGGTTAACGCGATGGGCTTCGTAGTTGGTGTCGGCGTCGTCATCCACTTCGACGGCTGTATAGGCGACGTTTGCCCGCCACTCGTTGTTGATGACGTAGCGAAATCCAACGTCAAACCCTGCCTGGCTGACAGCGTCGTCGTTTTCGACATCCGGTGACGACAGGCTGTTGTTTACGCCAACACCGGTGAATGCACCAAGCCCTTCACCGTAGTGAGCATTCACGTTCAGGCTGTGAGGCCCGATCATGAACTTCGAGCCGATGGCGCCGCCACCCACGAAGTCGCCATTTTCAATTTCGCGACCTGACGCGGTGAGGATAACACGGTGACCACCGTCGAGACTCAGGTTGTAGTTAACCGCAAGATCAGGCGTGTCGGCGTCGTTGTTGACCGGGTCCTGTGCAGTAAAACGGAAGCCGGCAACCTCGTGACTAACCAGGTTAGTGCGGAAATTGAACCCGCCCAGGGTGCCTCGCGGCCCGCCCAGGAAATCCAGGTAATCGTGATAGGCAACGGCCCAGAACTGGCCGGTCCAGGTTTGCCCCACGGTGGTCTGGTCAACCTTGATGAAGGCGTGGCGAAGCCGTAGGTCGTTATTCTCGCCAGGAAAGGTGCCGCCGTAAAAGTCGCCTTCCACAAAGCCGACAATCGTATGGCCTTCCTTCTGGGTGACTGTTTTAAGGTTAACGCGGGACTGGTTGGAACGGCCGAAGATGCGGGAATCCCCATCATCGACTTTTTCATAGATGGCTTCGGCTTTGAAATAGCCACCGATGCTGAATTTGGTGTCGTTGAACTCGCCGAGTTCGAGAGCGTGAACGGCGGGGGCCGCGCTGAGACCGGATGCAATAGCGAGCGCTAGTAATGAATGTCGATAGTTCATTTGCCTTCTCCTTGTTGTTTGGCATTTGAACTATCGGTTATTCAGGCGTGGGCAAATATCCGGTTAATGAACATCCCTATCCGTTTTTTGTACTTATCTCCGGCACGGTGCAGGGTTCCGTCACCGTTCCAGATGGCGTCCATGGAATCGCAGATGGTCCTCAATGAAGCTGGCAATGAAGTAGTAGCTGTGGTCATAGCCCTCGCGCAGATTCAGTTCCAGCGGATAACCGCTGATATGGGCTGACGCCTCAAGGGCTTCGGGGCGAAGCTGTTCGGCCAGGAAGTTGTCAGCGTCACCCTGATCCACCAGGGCCGGCACGAATTGCTGTGCCTTGCGCATTAACAGGCTGGCATCGTAGGCAGCCCAGCGCCCGGTATCGTTGCCGAGATAGGCGGCAAAGGCTTTTTTGCCCCACGGGCAACTGACCGGATTGCTGATCGGGCTGAAAGCAGACACCGACTGGTATGTCTGTGGATTGCGCAATGCCAGCACCAGGGCGCCATGCCCGCCCATGGAATGTCCCGCGACAGAGCGTTGGCCGGTCACTGGGAACACCGACTCCACCAGTGCCGGTAGTTCATTCAGCACGTAATCGTACATGCGGTAATGCGTGTTCCAGGGGCTCTCGGTAGCATTCACATAGAACCCCGCCCCCTGGCCAAGATCGTAACCGTCATCGTTGGCGACGTCGTCGCCTCTGGGGCTTGTGTCCGGGGCCACAATGGCAATGCCCAGTTCGGCGGCCACCCGATGGGCGCCCGCTTTCTGCATGAAGTTTTCGTCGGTGCAGGTCAGGCCCGATAGCCAGTAAACGACGGGTACCTTTTGCCCACTAGCCACCTGTGGTGGCAGGTAAATCGCGAAACGCATGACACAACCAAGGGTGTCGGACTGATGGCTGTACTGCTTGTGCCAGCCACCGAAACTTTTGTTGCTGCTCAGGTTTTCGATGCTCATCAAGAACTCCGTGGGTGAGTCGCCTGCCATGGGTGGCAGGCGACCGCGCCGGTCACTTATCGAAATGGATCACGCTACGAATGCTCTTTCCTTCGTGCATCAGTTCGAACGCCTCATTGATGTCTTCAAGCCCCATGGTGTGGGTGATGAAATCGTTGAGTTTGAACTCGCCCTGCAGATACCGCTCGACAATTCCAGGAAGCTCGGAGCGGCCTTTGACGCCGCCGAACGCGGAGCCTTTCCAGACTCGACCGGTCACCAGTTGGAATGGACGGGTGGAAATCTCCTGGCCAGCACCTGCGACACCGATGACGACGGATTCGCCCCAGCCCTTGTGGCAGCATTCCAGGGCAGAACGCATCACGTCGACGTTGCCAATGCACTCAAAGGAGTAGTCCACGCCGCCATCTGTCAGTTCGACAATGACTTCCTGAATGGGTTTGTCATAGGCTTTTGGGTTGATGCAATCGGTTGCACCAAGTTGCTTCGCGAGGTCGAACTTGCTCTCATTGATATCGACGGCAATGATGCGGCTGGCCTTGGCCATGGTAGCGCCAATAATGGCAGACAGGCCGATGCCGCCCAGACCGAAGATCGCCACGGTGGCACCTTCTTCCACCTTGGCAGTGTTCATGACGGCGCCCATGCCGGTGGTTACTCCGCAGCCCAGCAGGCACACTTCTTCCAGTGGCGCTTCTTTGTTCACTTTGGCCAAAGAGATTTCCGGCAGCACGGTGTACTCGGAAAAGGTGGAGCAGCCCATGTAGTGATAGATTGGCTGGCCATCCTTGTAGAAACGGCTGGTGCCATCGGGCATCAGGCCCTTGCCCTGGGTTTCCCGGATCTTCCCGCACAGGTTGGTTTTACCAGAGAGGCAGAATTTACATTCCCCACACTCTGGCGTGTACAGGGGAATAACGTGATCTCCGATCTCGACACTCGTGACACCTTCGCCGATGGCCTCAACGATGCCGCCGCCTTCATGGCCCAGAATCGCGGGGAAATTACCTTCGGGATCGTCTCCGGAAAGCGTAAACGCGTCGGTGTGACACACGCCGGTAGCGATCACCCGCACCAGAACCTCACCAGCTTTCGGCGGCATTACATCCACCTCTTCAATGGAGAGTGGTTGCCCCGGTCCCCAGGCAATGGCTGCTTTTGATTTGATCATCTCGCTCATAATTCTCTCCGTTTGTGATGCATCTGTATTTGGACACTGCCCGAATGATCTGGTGATTATATTTGCTGCACAGATGTTGATAATGACCGTATTCGTGAAATCACTTTTACTCATGTGTAATAATCAGGATTGCTGAAGCAAAAGTAGGGTGGTGACATGCAGCGCTGGGAAGGTGTAAACGAATTCGTGGCGGTGGCTGAAACGGAGAGCTTCACCCGGGCGGCAAAACGCCTGGACGTCTCGACCGCTCACGTCAGCCGACAGATCAGCGCGCTCGAAGACAGGTTATCCACCCGTCTGTTCTATCGAACGACCCGGCGCGTCTCCACGACTGAGGCCGGGCAGATCTACTATCAGCATTGTCGCCAGATACTGGACGCCCTTGAACAGGCGGAGCGCTCTATGACCAATATGCAGCTGGTGCCCCAGGGCCGGCTGCGACTGACGGCGCCGGTAACCTACGGAGAGAAGTCGATCGCACCGCTGGTCAACGATTTCGTACTGCGGTATCCCGAACTCGACGTTGAAATGAAACTGACCAACCAGCAACTGGACCTGGTGGCGGAAGGTTACGACCTTGCGGTACGGCTTGGTAAACTGGACGATTCCAGCCTGATGGCCAGGCGTCTTGCTGCCCGGACTCTGTATGTATGCGCCTCGCCAGCTTATCTCGCTGTCCATGGCACCCCGCACTCTCTGTCTGAGCTGGAACACCATAATTGCCTTCAGGGGAATCTGGGCTACTGGCGATTTCAGGATGCGGGTCATCCCCGCAATGTCCGGATTCGTGGAAACGTGCGTTGTGACAGCGGCAGAGCCTTGTTGGATGCAGCGCTGAAGGGGGTTGGTATTGTCCAGCTGCCGGATTATTACGTTGGGCCGGCACTCGACGCGGGTACGCTGATACCTCTTCTGACTCATTACCAGGAAGACGATGACGGTATCTGGGCGGTGTATCCCCATAACCGTCACCTGTCGCCAAAGGTGAGAATGCTGCTGGACTACTTTGTGGATTCACTGGGCGTGCCAAACGCCTGATTGGGGCTAAGTCCAATCATAGGCTAGGAGTGTCTAGCCCGGATTTCTCATAGTGTCTCGGCAAGCTTCGCAAACCAGCCAGAGTAACGCCAGAGCTGAATGATGACCGCTCGTTTTGGTGATTATTTAACCAGCTCCTAGCATTCAGACACACGTCCCCCTTT
>Ga0208449_1000509_pt1 | contig 26115 bp, 33 predicted proteins | sample MalvireepMed_s17_FD_184247 | JGI IMG/M metagenome (GOLD analysis project Ga0208449, IMG submission 184247) | Marine viral communities from the Global Malaspina Expedition - Malaspina viral metaG DeepMed_s17 (SPAdes) (version 2) | ecosystem: Environmental > Aquatic > Marine > Oceanic | place...
GCCCCTGCTGCTGCATACTGCGTGCCCGTATGGATGAGCTTCAAGCGGAGTCCGAGGTGCTGTTCTGGTTGTGGCACGCGGATAATGCCTATGCCCCTTGGGCAACGGGCACGCAGTATGCAGCAGCAGGGGCTTCGGGAGACAAACACTTTGATCAGGTAGAAGCTATGTATAAGGCGTTCCTCAGCCGCGATGCTGAGGGGGGTGGCATGAAGGGCTATGTGTGGAACCCCCGTGCTTATAAATCCGGGGAACAGTTCACAAAGAGATTGGAGTATCTGTCTAATCTGATGACAGACTACGAGGCAGGTGGTGACCAGTTTGCCGCTGGAGCGTCAATGCCGCTACTCGCCATGTTTGGTGGGGATGATGGCTATAGCCGGTTCAGGATGGGAACTCTGGCGAAGCTAAACGCTACGAGTGGGAACACGGACTATAATGCCTCAAGGATACATGGCGTGATGCAAAAGACAATGGACTGGTGGAGAAAGACGGGTGTTTCCGAAGCGGAAATCTTCCGAAGGATGACGCAGCCCACCGAGGTGGCTACGGCATTTCCGGGGACAGGCCAACTAGGTGCGGGATATGATGACGACGGAGACTTGGGTGGGTACCCGGATGCCTATGGGGTGGACGGGGAAGTCTCGAAGTACGACTTCAGCGATCTGCTGGACATACGAAATAGACCTACATATTACGAGATGGCAACTGACAGGGCTCCGCTTGGGTCAACGGTAAGGGAAGAGCAATACGACTTCACTGATCTAAAGAAACCAGATACATATTACCAAACCCAGACCAGCGGTTCCTTGAGCCCTGATGAGGTTGCTATCCGAGAGGGAGAGGTAGATGCCTACCTTGAGGCTCAGTCTCCGTGGACGAAAATGGGGATTCCCGAGGATTATTTCCTTCAGAGCAGTGCGGCGTTAGGGAAGGGCGAAAAGTTTGACACAGGGTCATTCAAAGGCACGGATACTCGTACAGATATAGGAACGGCATATGGCTATAACGAGGAAGAAGAAAAGAAGCGTAAGGCGGGTAAGCCGTATAGAACAGGACGATGGACTGAAGAGCCCAAGCATGTGTTTGATGCCAAGAGTGCGGAGGATAAGAAGAGGATAATGGCAGACCCGACAGTATGGAAAATGGGACCGATGCACAGGTAGGATTTAATAACACCAAGGAGGTAGGCCGATGGTAAATGGTATTGGAAATTTAACGGGCCAGTGGGGAGGCGTACCGGGATGGGAAACAGCCGGGGCTGGGGGGTATACCGCAGCGGATGTGGGGGCAGGACTGATCCCCGGCGATCTCGCTGGTTATCGCACGCCAGACATGGACTGGCAAAACCTGATGCGGAATGTTGGCCGCACATGGTCATCACGGGTGCCCCTGCAAGACTTACGGAGTCAGCTAGAGACACGATATCAGTTGGAGCAGACCCCCGGACAAACCTTTTCTGGTTTCCTAGGGTCCAAGCTACCGGCTGGGGGTGGTGGGTATGCAAGCCGGATGTATCTTAGCCCAGAGGCACTGAGGGATCGTGCGGCAGAGGCTGTGAGGTTCGGGGGTATGTCAGAGGACGAATTCGGTGCGTACCAAATGGCCGTAGGGGGACCCGAATCGGCACAGGGGTTACGGGGCGCGAGCCTCCGGGATTACTTTGATCCCGTATCCCAGACGGGTCGGGCAAACCAGATGGGCGTGGCCAACCTGCTCGCATTGCAACGCGGCGGTGGCGGGCAGTATCAGGGCAGGATGGCAGGGGCAATACAGGATGCCATACAAGCTATGGCTGCGTCACGCTTTGGTCAAGGGTATGACCCCGGTTCATTCCTGAATTGGTATCTACAGCAGTAGTAAGGAGTAGGCCATGACGATGCAGAACTCTGACATGTGGAAGGACTGGCTGGCTAGTGGGGTTCTTGAGCAGTATGAGCCTGCCCAGTACTATAGCTCGCCCACGGGCATGGCCTTTGGGCAGGGTAGTCCGCGCAGGCGCAGGTACTTCTCCAATGCTTACGATGATATTTTCAAGGAATACCTAGGGTCGGCTGGCACTTCCCTGCGTGGGGGGCAGCAGCCGACAAGCTTCATGGAGTTCCTTGAGACGGACCCGTGGACCAAGAGGTACTCGTCCTTGCCGCAGCAGAACAGGGGTGTAACAGGAATGGCGGCAAATCCACGGACGAGATTCCTATATAACTTCTAATGGGTAGAATTACGCTAGAAAAACTACGGGCGATGGGGAAGCCTGCTCCTGAGGCACAAGCCCCCTCATCGGTCTTGGGCACTACGCTTAGCAGCCTAGAGCGCGTTGGTAGGTTAATAGGTGCTTATGGTGGTGCCGGTATTGCCACTAGTCTTCCGGGATGGGCAGGGCGGTTTATTCCGGGCGTGAGAGACTGGCTGCCTGACCCCCTAGACATCCCTGAAGCAGCGCGGCAGTTCGTGGATGTCAGTATGCAGGGTGACGTGGATGCTGGTATTGAGGCATATCAAGATGCGATGGCCGCAGGGCCCGGTTTCTGGGGTGCTTCTGAGGCGATTACGGGTGCGATTGCCCCAGTGGGCGCAGCGGCTGTGGGTGGTAGGGTGTTAGCAGCAGCACCACAACTGGGAAGGTTTGCTCCGTATGCTGTTGGCTTAGGTAAGACCCTGCGTGCTCCGTGGGAGATTGAGGAAGCGATAGGTCGCGGGGCAATGCTACCCTTCAAAGCTGGTGCGCGTTGGTTACGCGGCACTCCCCCACCTACAGCTCCGTTAGCAGAAACAGTACAGGAAGTAGCACTTGATGTCCCTCCCTCTGTTGTGGAGAGGGTTGTCCCGACAACGCGCAGGGCAGAAATACCCACTCCGCTGGAGAGGGCGAGGGTGAAACAGGCACAAGGGGAGATCGACATAGGGGAGCAGGCACATGAGGTTCGTGGCAGAGAGTCTAAAATCGCCCATGATAAATATAGGGTTGAGTATATAACTGGCAAAGTTCGTGATTTAGAAAACGCTATGAACCTAGACCCGTCTGAGCTCTCGGATATACCGGGATACAGCTACTTCGAGAATCAAGTAATAAGGGCGCGCCAACAACTGGAGATACCTTCTGTAAGAATGAGGGTGACAAAGGGCGACAGGCGTGTCTCCGCTGCGGCGAAAGATGTTCTTCGTAAGGCCGACGAGATGCTTGCCGACCTCAAGGGCAAGGCAACGCTGGTGCAAAAGGACCTAGAAAGGTCTGAGTTGATGGTCCGTGGCCCTAGGGCCAAACAGGCAAGCCTTCAGTATCAGCAAGACATGAGGGAGTCCGAGATGCTCCAGATGCCGGGGAGTGGCCTAGTAGATGAGGCTGATGACCTAGTGGGACTGCCGCTACCAGAGGAGCAGGTTGCGCCCCCAATGCCCACAGAGGGACCCAGTGGCCAGTATGGGCCTGAGGGCCCGTTGATGACTGACCTACAGGATATTGGCGAGGTCATTGATATCTCGCAACGGCCAGACGTGGGCCGCAAGCTTGCCAACTTCCCTGTCATAAAGCAGATATATGGTCCGCTGAACCGTGCTGCGGTAGCAGGGAAGGTAGAGCTACAGGCACTCGTTGGCAGAGCCATCCTGATGTCGCAGGGTCAGCAGAAGACTCAGGCGGCAATGTCAAGGCTCAGGGAACTGGGTAGCTTTGAGGATGTCTTTGGCAAGGTAGACAAAGATACCGGGCTTATTGCAGAAGACCCTGTAAAGGGTGCGGGAATCCTTCCGTGGGGCGGTCGGGAAATGAGGTTGTCTGGCAGGACACCCGGCATGGTCAACCCGCTTGCAAAGTTAGCCCCTAACGACATACGCACTCGACCTGATGACTTTGCTGGTATCACAACTCAGAAGCAGAAGGACTGGATTAAAGTAGCGCAAGATATTGAAGATGCCAAGTTGAAGTTCCTCGATGATAACGGCATTGATGTAAACGAACTGGGCTTTGATGAAGGCGGTGTATATGCGGGCAGGCGCGTCTATGCCAAGAAAGACTCTAGTGGCAGGATTATTTCAACTCAGTCATTCTCCTCTCAGCCGGGGCCGGGGCGGGTAGGGTCAAAGATGACAAGTGAGGGCGAGCGGCAATTTGCAACTCAGGCCGAGGCTCTGAAAGAAGGGTACATGTATCTCCCTGAGGACGAGGCCCTCGCTCTCAATGTGCAGGCTGCGTATAACAAGGTAGCTAACAAGAAATTCTTGGATTGGTTGCAGGCGACTATTCCCGACACGCTCCCCGAAGGCGAGGCGGGACTCACCATGCGCAAGCTGAGCGCGGAGGAGTACAAGAAGATACGGTTCGGTGAGGAATATGTAGGAGACTTAGGCCCCGGCTTTGCAGGGGATGTGTTTGGTGGGGATAGGGCTGGGGAAGCGAAAAAAGCACTGGAGGCAGGACTGCACCCGCAATTTAGTAATGCGCTGGGGAAGGTGAATAAGGTGAATGCCCTAGGTAGGTTCTTCACCCTCGCTGCTGACGTGAGCCCCTTTAATATACAGCTCCTGTTCTTGTCTGGCTATAGACCGGGGATAGTGTATACCAAGGCCCTGCCGGGGTTCTTCAAGGCGATGGTTAACCCTGAGTTTCACCAAGCATACATGAATAAACACCGAGCTACCCTAGCGCGACATAATATACTCACTACCTTGCAGGGTAACGAGATGACTGAGGCAATGGAGAAGGGCGGGATCTTGCACTCACGGGCCGTTACTCCTATAAGGAAGCTCTTTGAGCCGTTCCAGCGTGGGTTTAACACGGCTCTAGATGTAGCGGGTGTCGAGCTTGCGGAGGGGCTTGAGCATCTGGCTAAAAACGCCGATGGCTCTGTTGATGCTGCGAAGATGGCTGACGTAGATGCCTTCATTAACGAGATTCGTGGTTTAGCATCCAGTCAAACTGTAGGCGCGTCAGCGCAAGTGCGTCAGTGGGAAACAACACTGTTACTTGCACCACGGTACAACAGGGCAATTGCGGCCCTGCTTTGGGATGCAACTCTTGGGGTTGTTGAAACAGTGGGCAGGGGTGGTCCCCAAACCATGCGGACGCGGTTAGCACGCGACGCAATGGTGAAATCTATGTCTGGGTTAATGGCACTCAACACGGCCATCACCACAGGGAGATATATGCTGAGGGTGGACCGGGATGACTGGAATATGGCCGATCTCCAAGATGATATAGGAGAGCACCTCGACCCCAGATCATCACGGTTTTTCACTTGGGATGTAGGGGGTAGGAACATAGGCCCCGGCACCAAGGTAAGGAGCGTCATACAGCTTCTTGGCAGGAGCTTCACAGACCCCAGTGCATTTGACCCCCGTAACATAGATGACGCGGGAGGGTTATATCAGTTTGCCATGAATAACCCTACCGTAAAGTTCTTGCGAGGCAGCCTTGCCCCTGTTCCCTCTGGAGCCACAGACATACTGTCTGGGTATACCTATATTGGGGAGCCGACGAGGGGCGAGATAGGCGATCCAAAAACATACTTGAATGCGGCAACAGAAGTGGTGTTGCCAGACATAATGCCTATATGGACACAGGCACTGCTGCTTGAGGGTGGTTCGATCCGGGAGAGGGCCGTTGGGGCGGGGGTGGAGTTCATTGGTGGTCGCGGCTCCCCGATGTCAACAACACAGCGTATGCAGGAGATGCACAGGCTTGATCCTGCAACACGGGACACACCTTATGAAGAGTTGTCGCTGTCACAGCTTGACGAGTATTCCGATAGGGTGGTAGAGGAAACCGGGGACCGTGCTTACCGTGGGCCTAGGGGCAAGGATCTGATGGAGAGGGACAGGATTAAACAGCTTGCCGTTGCCGATATGGCAAAGGCAGCGACACACCTGAAAGACACGCCATTCTCTAAGGGGCATCTTGGTAAGTATGTCAGGGAAGAGGTAGGGAGGATAGAGAGAAACAAGTTCAGGGAGCTATATGGCAAGTGGAATGAAGACTTGCAAAGGATGCAGGGAGGAGTCTATGAGAGACTCTATCCCGGTCGGAAGCGCGATGAGCCAGAGAAAGATACTAGGGCCCACATCCTGTGGCGATACTACAAGATGTATGACGATGCGACTGTGAAAGAGGAAGTGGCCCCCTCGGTAGAGGGAATGCCAGCGACAAAGGCGGGGAGTCTGGATTTCGAGAAACTTGATAAACTGGAAGCGGATTTGTGGGGATCTCTGGATGAGGGCGAGAGAGAGTGGCTGCTCAACAGTATCAGGCGTGACGAGCAGGACTACCCCCCTGCTATACAGCAAATGAAACATGCTAAAAGGTGGCTTGGGGCTGTGAAGGTTGACCTAGAAGGTATTCCCACTGGGTACTGGGATATACCCGAACACCCCTCTGTTAAGAAAGTAATGCGATTAGCGGTGCCCGAACTTAGCACTGAAGAGATAGACTATTGGTTTGATGCAACATCCAGCGTGAAGGAGGGCCTTGAGGTTCAACCTCTGTATAGGCGACTAGCTCAAGTAAAGTCGCAGATGGAAAGGGGCACAGGGCCAGCTACTGGGCTTATCAAGCAGTTTAAGCTTCAGTTCCTGAATGCGGCACCAGAGGGCTGGTACTCTACTATGCTGATGTATGGATATCACGTTTATGGTGAAGGCCGTGGGCTGGATGCCATGAGGGAGGCATATATGGAGGGGGCTCCATTGCCCACGGTACCCTATGAGGAACTGTATGAGGAGAGCAAGATGGCCATGAATGGAGTGGGGGTTCCATAACAAGATGTTGTGCCTGTTGACGGAATGGTGTATATATATAGAGGAAAAGGAGACTAGGATATGGTAATGCCAGAGGAGCCACAGGAAGTAGAGCAGCCAGTTAACTATCTGGATGAATCCGATCCCGATGTAGACGCAGGTCTGCCACCACCACCCGAAGATACAGACGGTGGGAATATATCAGGAGCTATGGAGGCCGATGCGCCGCTAGTTAATGCGCCTGCTGGGGAGGCACAGGCACCACCTACTGCCCCGGCGGCTCCACAGTTAGACGAGAGGATGGTGCAAGAGGTACACCAGCGACGTGCCTTGGATCATCTCCAGCAGTGGAGGGATCAGGTAGGGCAATCAGCTCGCCAGTACGAGCAACGTCTGTCGCAGGCAGGATACTCCCCTGCTATGGCTCGTGATCAGGCGCGTCGTTATGTGCAGCAGGAACAAAGGTTTAGAGAACAGGGGCAGGAAGCTGCTGAAATCTTGGGGTTTGTTGAGGGCAGACAGGTGGCTGCTATTCATTACCTTGAGAAACACGGGCTGGCTGATAAGCAGATGCTTAATGACTTACGCTTTCTGCAACAGACCGGCACCCCTGCGGAAATGGAAAAGGAAGCTAAGCGCATGAAGGAAGACAGGGCCTTACGGTCTGAGAATGCGCGGCTAAAGCAAGGACAGGTCCCGGCGCAGACCTTCGACAACAGTCAGGGGTCAGCACCGGCATCGTCCAATGACCAACGCTTGCTGGATGCTTATATTTCAGGTGACAGGTCAGAGGCGGCTACTGCTGCCGTCAAGCGTATGATGCAGTGAAGCTAGTATAGGAGGTGCGTAATGGCACAGACAGCAACTACGGGTAATCTAGAGAATGCTCAAAGGATCATAATCTCGACTGCTCGTTACACAGAGGAGCATAATGCTCCAGCGATGAACCTGATTGAGCAATTCACATTGCCCAAGGGTTCAAAACAGGTCACTGTTCCCAAGGTGGGACAGATGGACATGAGCGACCTCGTTGATGGTCAGGACATCATAGACGAGGAAGACATCGGGATGACCACGGTAGACCTCACAGCGGCTGAGGTCGGAGCCAAGATCATCATCACTGACAAGCTGGCACGGCAGAGTGCACAGAATGTGTTCTCCATTATAGGGAGACAGCTCGGTGACGGCATGGCGCGCAAGAAGGACAAGGACGTACTGGCTCTCTACAGCGGATTCAGCACCGACATTGGTTCAGCGGGTCGCGCCATGAGCCTTGCAAACGTGTCCGCAACTGTGGCGTATGCCAAGGGTAACAGGTTCGGGTCACAGGTCTACATCGTCCAGCACCCATTCGCGGTGTGGGACATTGCCAACACGGCAGTGACGGCATCGACCACATATCCCGTACCCGCAGGGTGGTCCGCTGACCTGCTCGGCAACTTCTTCAGTGGGCTAAGACCCATTAACGGAGTGCCGATATTCGAGGATGGAAATATCAGCATTGACTCCAGTGACGATGCTATAGGCGTTTGCGCTGACAAGTCTGCCTTAGCCGTACTCAAGAGTGTGGATACTAGGACAGAGCGACAGAGAGACGCATCCATGAGAGCGACCGAGGTCGTGATCACCGCAGACTATGGCGTATTCGAGCTTGATGACAGCAAGGGTGTTGCTCTTACTCTGGATGCAGCGACACCAGCAACCAGCTAGTAGAGGTATCTGATGGCAATAACAACTAAGGAACGCACTGAGTTGCGACAGGAATTGGTAGGTCAGGGTTACTCGTGGAAGTATATAGACGAGTGGCAACCCAAGGTCACGCTGTACCGCCATAGGGCACTAACAAATCCCAGTGGCGAGACGGTGAGTCCAGTGGGCACGAAGCTAGAGAATATGCCCGGGAACCCTGACTATGTGAACAAGAAGGCGAGAGCGGGCTTACTCTCGTGGCCTCCGGGTAGTGCGTGTACCTGTCGATGGTGCGTGCGGATCGTAGCTGAACAAGAAAAGGTTACAGCTATTCCCCGTGCTGCCAAGACTGGTCCGTATTACAGCCCAACCAGCTAGGTGTAACGATTGCCGTGCCTAGCGATATATTAACAACGGCATTCGCAGGACTTTGAGCCTGTAGGAGGAGCTTTGACATGGCGTTTCCAACGACGATTTATTTAAGTTATGGGATGGAGAAGACTGAGACTTCTGAGCAGAAGCAGAAGCTCGGCACAAGAGCTGTTACCCCTGATGGCAGGGTGTTCTACTATGCCAAGAACAGCTCGACGGCGATTACGCCCGCAGGGAAGATTGTGGATGGCATTGCAGCAGTGGCAGCACACGACATGGACGTTGCCGCAGCGGCTACAGATGCAGGGAAGATCACGTTCACTAGCGGAACGAGCCTGACAACGACCAAGAACCAGTATGCTGACGGGTACGTTCTCTTCAATGACGGCCCAGCACAGGGCGAGGTCTACCGTGTCAAGTCCAATACTGCGGTATCGGGTGCGACGGGCCTTTCGATAACCATCGACGAGCCAGACGGACTCAGAACTGCATTGACCACAGCGTCCCTCTTTGGTCTTGCATACAATCCATATACAGACGTTAAGGTCATTGACGGCGATGGGACGCAGACAACTGGTCCACTAGGGGTCACTGTTATCCCGGTCACGGCAAGCTACTACTGCTGGCTTCAGACAGCGGGCATTGCCTCTGTTCTATCAGGAGCAGCGGTAGCTGTTGTTGGTGATGCTGTCGGCGTTAGCCAAGCGTCCGGTGAGGACGGTGCCTTCGACTTGTGGGACGCGTCCTCGGAAGAGGATAGGCAGCCCATAGGCCATGCAATGGGAATCCCGTCCGTGGATACGGACAACCAGATTGTGATGCTCAATATTCGTAACTAGGAATTGGAATGGTAACTGATCTATGGACTCCAACGGGGACTGCCCTAGTAGGGGTGGCCCCCGTTGGGAACAACGCGGAGACAGGTAGCCCCATTGTGGCGCATACTATAATGCTCAAGGCCAAGGATAAGTTTGGTAAGGAGCATAAGATGCGTGTGCAGGTACTGGCTGACAAGGACACAAGTCAGGCACAGGTGGAAGATATGATGGGGAATGCTGCCGAGAGGTTTGTGCAGGAAGTTGGGGAAAAGTATAACAAGCGGCCTCCGACAGCAGAGGAGCGCAAGGAAATAGGCAAGGCTTTAAATGAGCTAAGGCAATATGCCAACAGGCGTATCGCTAGCACAAGTAAAAAAATTTATTTTTAGATAAGGAATAGGAATATGGTGCAGGAAAATACTGATGTTAAGGTAGACATTACCCCCGAAGACGTTCAGACTGTTATGCAGTCGAACCCATTGATGGCGGTTCAGGTCCAGAATCGTGCCCTGTTTCGTAAACTAGGCGAGGCGTACAAAGAGATCGCAAGGCTCACCAAGGAGTTGGAACAGACACAGATGGAACTTCACGACACACAGAACGACTATGCGTCCGGACGGAGAGATAACGAGGTTCTGAAGGAGGCGTAACTATGCCAAAGGTAGGAAAGAGGCAGTTCCCTTACACAACAAAGGGCAAGGCGGCAGCTCAGAGGTATGCAAAGGCCTCTGGCAAGCCCGTGACGAAGAAAAAGAAGAAGGGTGGGTACTGATATGGTAATGATGCCACCGGGTGGGCCTCCCCCACCAAGACCACAAAGACCACAAGGGCCGCCACCGCCTCCACCTGCTGGTCCCGGTGGGCCCGGGATGGACCCCGCTTTTGCTGCGGCAGTCAAGCTGATGATGCCAGCCATTGAAAGTGTTATGAGAACCCTCGGCCCAGAGGACATACAGGGTATCCTCGGCAATGGCCAAGGGCCCAGAAGGCCAAGCCCAATGGGGCGACCCGGCCCTGCGCCAAGGCCCGCTGGTGGGCCCGGGAGAGCGATGCCTAGGGGTGGCCCGCCAAGGCCAGCACCCGCTCGGGGTAGACCAGCCCCTGCTCCACGGCCTCCTGCTAGGAGAGCAGCCCCAAGGCCACGAGCCAGACCATGACACAGAAGAAGGGTGGCTACTAAGATGGCAGGCCGAACAGTACAGAATGGCAGCCGTGGTCCTAAATCCCCTGCTAAGATACAGAATCCAGAGAAGCTGAAAGATCCTAAGTATGCGTTGGCACTGCATATCGTGCGCCAGCGACGCGCACAGCGTGGCAGGGGGATGCCGCCGGGTATGCCGCCAGCCCCAATGAGGTAAGATATGCCAGTTATTCAGGGTCGCACCCGTGAACAGTTACGGCAGCACATAGGTTATGCCCTTGGTGCTGTGTATGTCTCGTCGGCATCTACAAACGGGTCCACTACCACCCTTGTTGACAACACGTTGGTGTTGGGGGGTGCTGATAACTACATAGGGTACTGGGCTAGGTTCACGTCCGGGGATGATGACGGGGCAATCAGGCGCGTTACTGATTCCGCAATCTCCAGTAACGTGACTACGCTTACCATCATGCCAGCCCTGTCTGCATCGTCCACGTCCGGGGATACCTACGAGCTATGGCAGGGCACATATAACCCTACGTCCATAGATGATTTTATTAACCAGACAATCATTGGGGCGACTGGTAATGCCTATGACCCCATTGAGAACGTGGAGCTGCATGGCGACGGGAAGCAGCTCCGCTTTGACATCCCCTCCAATATATCCATGATCTCCAAGGTTGAGTATCGGGACAAGGTGAAATCCACACGGATTCATGCCTGTAATGTTACTTTTGATGAAACAACTGATAATGAAATGTCTCAAGAGGTGGATAGCAAGGACTTCAAGCAAGGGGGGTCATCACTTAAAATCACTACATCTGTCGGTGATGGCAGCTTTATCAGTGACTCTATCAGTTCACTAGATATCTCTGGGTATACCCATCTGGAGGGGTGGGTGAAGGCGACAACAGCCCTAGCGGCATCAGACTTCAATGTCCTTCTTGATGACACTGCCGCCTGTGCTAGTCCCGTTGAGACGCTTGCAGTTCCTGCGGTTGCAGCGGATACATGGACGTTCTTCCGCATAGAACTTGCTAATCCTGAGTCAGATACAGCGATTGTTAGTGTAGGCATTGAGTACAACGCAAACTCAGGCACAAATAAAGTGTGGTTCGATGACCTCCGTGTTGTTCACAATGACACGGCTGAGTGGACAACACTGTCGCGCCACAACTGGAGGATAGACAAGGCGGCCCGTGACCTGATGCTCGTGAGGGACGGACATGATGCAGTGGGATACTCACTCATTAAGCTGATTGGTGGCGATAAGCCAGCCTTGCTTACGAGTGATTCTGCGGCTACTGAGATTGATGAGAACTTCATAATAGCCAATGCTACCAACCTTGCCCTGATATCTACTTCAGGGGGGCCTGCTACAGACCCTGATGCAAAGAGGCAGCTTAGTGCCTACTGGGCTGCACAGGCAGAGCGTAGCAGGCGGGCGTTGCCCCTGCTTGTGAACGTGAGGCAAGTTGAGTAATGACCTCCAAGGTTATAGATACCAACGAGATCTCCCTGAATGGGGTCTACTACCCTATTACACGTCCTGTTCGTAGCACGCTGGCTTCTATCTACCCTGCCAAGGTAGTCATAGGAGACACGAGTAAGGATTCCAACCTACGCTCCTCCATCATAGCGTGGTCTGACTGGCGTGGAGGGATTGGCATTAACCGCATGGAGGGTGGCGAGACTAGCAGGGCGTGGTATAGCACCTGTCAGTTACGATACAAGAACCATCTGGTGCTTCCCGGCCTTGCTACTGAGAGTAGCACCCCTACTCATAGCCTTACAGATGCCACGATAGGGGCAATCAATACGCTTTCCTCTGAGGTATATGCCTTCTGGAATGGCTCTACCTCTGAGTCACCAAAGCTCTTCAAGTACAACAACACCAATGATAGCTGGGGGTCTGCCCTGACCCAGAGTGCCACCGATCAGGTTACTGACTCCGTGGTCTTCACGGATAGTGGGGGCACAACCTACCTAGTCTTTGCCCACTATGATGCTAATGGCAGCGGATATACCTACTCATCAGATGGGTCTAGCTGGACTACAGATGCCACAGACACACAGTTTGTGACCACATGGGACGAGCGTTTATGGGGCATATCTAATGTTGGACAGCTCTGGCATGCCACATCTATAGGCACAGAGGTCAACGATGCAGTGTTGCCCCTGCCTGACGGCTCCGTAACTGCCCTGTTTGTAGCCCGTAATGCTATGGGTGTGCCAATTATCTATGCGGCTACGGCTAGGGGACTGTATGCCCACAATGCGGACAACGCCATGTGGGAAGACACGCAGATGGACTTCCCCACCCACCCGGAGAACGGCAAGGGCACCGTGAGGTGGCGTGACTCGGTATACATTCCTTCAGGGAACGGAATTTACCGGTATGTTAACGGCAACAATGCGGCGGTTATCTCAGTGGTGGGCCCCGACAGGGATGACGGCCTACCCTCTGATAAGCGTGGTTCCATACGCCACATGGCCGGGTCCCATAACGAACTGCTGGTGGGCATAGATGCCAGCACGTCACCATCAACCATAAGCTCCACGGATGTCCCATACCAGTGGGTCAGTCACCAAGGATCAAAGGTTATTGCAGCAGATAGTGGGTATAGCACCATACTGGGGTACAACGATATGGGGTGGGAAGTGAAGTGGCAGGCGAGCACGTCAGGGAAGGGCTTTGATTCCATGCACGTCTCAGACGCATATGACAAGCACCGTGTGTGGTGGGGTCACAACGACATAGTGCATTTCATGGACTTACCCAGTGATATCATCAACCCGTCAGAGGTATCGGAGTTTTCCTATGCCCTAGAGGGGGTGCACGAGACACCGTGGTTCAATGCAGGGCAGTCAGAGATAGATAAGCTGGCATTAAAGCTACGCATTGAGGCACAGGATCTTAGCTCCACGGAGAAGGTCAAGGTGGAGTATGCCACCGACTATGCCGAGTCGTACACCACGGCTGTGGGAACGCTGGATGCTACAGAAATGGGAGCTGCGTCTGGGACATACACATATACGTTTGGCTCAAGCGCAGGCACGGTGTTCAGGGCTATCAAGTTCAAGCTCACCCTGAACCGCTCCACGGCTACAAGTACAGGGCTGGAGAAGTTCGAGACACCTGATGTGGTGAGCCTTACCCTTGAGTGGCGCAAGAAGATACCGGCTAAGTGGGGACACACCGTGGAGGTAGACCTCAATAATGAGCATAGGGGCAACCAGCCCAAGGACCTGCGGTCAGCACTTGTCAGTGCTATTGAGAGCACCACCCTCGTGGAGTTTACTTTCAGGGATGATGGAGGGGGTACGAGGAACTACTATGTGGATGTGATGGCAGCGGCGGGCATGGAGTATACAGGACATGATGAAAGAGGCACCACACAGATTTCTGTGGTGGAGCCGTAGGAGTAAGAATGAGAGTAGATACGGGCATAATAACTGTTTCTTCGGCAGGCACAGGGGTTCAGGCCAGCAACGTGACCAACCGTGTTAAGTACATCAAGTTCAAAGCCCTTGCGGGGAACTCAGGCATTGCCTATGTGGGCATCAGCGATGTGGCCTCAACGACAGGGTACGAGCTGAGTGCAGGCAACGAGATAGATATGAACTTTGGAGAGTTCGGGGGCAGTGTCCCGGCTAATGTTTTCTACGCAGACGCAGCGACCAACAACGACAAGGTCTGCTGGGTGATGATACTGGAAGGATAATGACAACACAGGCATCACAAGTACAGATTCCTGCGAACTGGGCTGGATCAGGGCCTGAGTACATTGCGTACCAGACCTTCATACAGCTAGGCAAAGACCCGCAAGAGGACTTCACCTACCAGTCAGCGCGCATGGGTGGCCGTCTGGACAAGGGCGGTATCATACTGGACTTCCTATTCACTAACCCGCCAGATTTGGCTGTCAATGTGCAGGGGGTATACTATCACTATGAGTTTGGAGTTGAAGTTAAGGCTCGTGATATAATGGCTCGTGCTATGATGGCAGGGAATGGTATAGCGTTAATCTTCATAGATGACGATGACTTGATGAGGGACCCGACATACTATTGCAGGGAAGCTCTCAATTATCGTGACCACTCTCAGATAGGAGGCGGCTAATGACAATCAATGTTGCGGGACATTTATACAACGATGCTGGGACTGCCATCAGTGGAGCCAGCGTTAAGCTCCTTGAGACGGGCACGACCACACAGGAAGGGTCTACGGTTACTACTGGTAGTGGTGGGGAGTGGGCTTTTACTGAGGCTGATCAGGACCGCTATGACGTAGAGATAACGAGTGGGTCATCGGTACGGCGCATCCGCTGGGATGACCAGATATCCCTCAAGGAACTGGATGCCCGCAACAACACGGGGGCTACTACCCCTGCTGCTACATTCAGCAACATTACTAATGCTGTAGCTAACCAAGTAGCTGTATTTAGTGGTGCTAATTCAACCAAAGCAGACAATGACGAGATATACCTGTCCTACAAACTAGCTGATTCTGCTGGCAACCTCGATGAGTTTGCCCGGATGACAGTGGTTGCAACAGACGTGACATCTGGCTCTGAAGATGGGCAGATAGAGTTTGATGTCATTAAGGCAGGGACACTTACCAAGGTCTGGACAATCACTTCCAGCACTGGTGCGGCCATGTCCTTCGACATGAACGTGGATGCCCTGACCATAGGGTCTGGAGCTGACACGGATGTCAGCCTTACCTTTGATGCCAATAGTGCTGATGGGGTCATCACATGGATGGAAGACGAGGACTACTTCAAGTTCTCTGATGACATCCTGATGAACAGCACTGAGCGTATCAACTTCTATGACACGGCTATCTACATCTACTCCTCTGCGGATGGGCAGTTAGATCTGGTAGCTGATACCGAGGTGCAGATAGCAGCCACTACGATAGATATCAATGGAGCTGTTGCCCTCAATGGGGCAATAACAGGGGCAACGGACATCACCTTATCAGGTGAACTAGATGCGGCAACCCTAGATATATCAGGCAATGCCGATATAGACGGGACTACGAATCTGGATGCCGTGGACATAGATGGAAACGTACAGCTAGACGGTACATTGACTGTGGGGGTGGATGACACAGGGCTGGACGTGAAGTTCTTTGGGGCTACGGCGGGGAGTTTTATGTTGTGGGATGAGTCCGATGATGCTTTAGAACTAACGGACTCAAGCCCAATTAAAATCGGCGATGGTGGGGATATGACTATCTACCACGATGGGAGCCACTCATACATCACCAATGCCACAGGAGCATTAAAGTTAGCTACTGAGACAAGTGGTATCGCTGTCACAATAGGACACGCCACATCTGAGGTCACCATTGCAGACAACCTTACGGTAACAGGAACGCTTACACTTGGATCTGGTGCAGAATTGGCCGAGGCAGAGTTGGAGCTGCTTGACGGCATCACCGCTGGTACAGCGATTGCTTCTAAGGTAGTTACTACGGATGCAAACATAGATACGTCAGGACAAAGAAACCTTACGATCACTGGTGAGTTAGATGCAGCAACACTAGACATCTCAGGCAACTCAGACTTTGATGGCACTCTTGATGTAGCAGGCAACACTGTTATATCCGCAGGCACATTCACGGTTGGCTCAGATGGTAGCGGACAGGATGTCATCTTCTACTCAGGGACATCAGGGGACAACCTCACTTGGGATTCCTCAGAAGAAGTTCTCCAGATAACAGGCACTAACGGGGCTACCGCCCTTGATGTTCTTGATGGTGATGTGCGGATTGTAGACAAGCTCTATTTCTTTGACCGTGGCGGTGAGTATATATCTAGCGATGGTGGTACGCTGACGATTAAGGGCGCGTCAACGATTGTGGACTCGACAGGCGGGAATTTTTATGTGAGGGCTGCTGGCGGTGGGCTGATTCTCCAATCGGCAGAGAATATATTCTTTGATGCGAGTCAATATTTTACTTGGCGTGACCAAGATAATAGCGATAATGAGATACTAAAACTTAACAGTGCAACTGCGACTGTCGCACTTGAATTTCAGCAGGCATCCACCATCAGCACCAGTACGGGCATCCTATCTCTGGATGCTGGCTCTACATCCATTCGCCTAAATGAAGCGGGTGCTGATATTGATGTCTTTATAGAGTCTGCGAACAATAACAAAGTGTTCCACACCAACGCAGGCACAGACACCGTGGGCATTGGAGGGACGGGCGTAACCGAGTCCATGCTGGCTATCGTCGCTGGTGCTGTTGGGCATAATCTATATACGCAGTACGGCGTAGCCATCAATGTTTTCGCAGATACTTTCAACGATACTGGGAGTGCTGCGACAGATGCAATTATACCCACGGTGTCCATTGCTCCATTAACCTATACAGGCACAAATGCCAACACCTACACAAACGCAGTCAGTCTATATATCCAAGGCCCACCTGTTGCAAGCACGAACATTACAATCACCAATGCTTACGCCCTCTGGGTAGATGCTGGGGTGAGTAGGCTTGATGGGGCTATTTCATTAGGCACTGACCACGGTGATGATGGGCAGCAACTAACATCGGGCGGGGATGACGCAGCCTGTGATTGGACTGCTGCCAGTTCTCTGCGAGAGCATAAAAATATTGGAAGTGAGGCTGATGCAGGCCAAGCACTTCAGGCAATGCTGGACGCAACTCCATACCACTTCAGATACAAAGAGAAGCACGGCACGGGTGACTCAAGGACAGAGTATATCGGCGTGATGGCTGATGATGCACCGTGGGCAATGCACTACAAGGGAACGATTGTCAATCCAGTTAATACTCTTGGGTATACTGTGCTAGCGGTACAAGCATTGAACGATAAAATTGAGAGGTTAGAGTCCTTACTCGCAAAGGAGGCATAATGCCATTAAGTGATTCGGAGAAGGTAACGCTGGTAACAGATGCGCTCAAAGACCACATTCCTTATGAAGGGGCTGGAAGCGATACTAGGGACTTGGCAGCTTTGAAAGCGGCATTTCTCAAAAGGCACTTAGACGCTCTCGTGATCTCATACCAGAGGGCACAGGCCAATGCAACAATGGAAGTCATCGCCACTGAGACGGTGACCTGATATAGGTGGTGAACCATGTTTGCTATGATGAGGATATGGCTGACCAACAGGCCCTTGTTCCGGGCACTCTGTGCGTTGGCACAGGCCACGGAGGCTATACCGGGACGAGTGCCACCCGTGGCTAGGCAGAAGATCAACCATATATACTGGGCTAAGTATGATTCAGAAGGTGCGTGGCAACGGTGATAGGCAAGGTCAGGCCCCAGATATTTTTAGCAATACTGGTGCTGGGTATTCTTGCAGGGGTTGGGGCTTGGCAGCAACAGCCTGAGATAGCCACCGGTACCATCGGTGGTATAATCGCGCTCGGCATGAAGGTATTAGAAGCGGAGTAGGCTCATGTGGATAGCAGAATTATTTATTAATTTTTTAATTGCCCTTGAGTTTGGGTGGTGGAGCTTTCTCCGCTCACCCGGCCACACATATCGCCGCACAATATTCTACCGTGATTGGGTGTTGGCGAAGGTGGAGTATCTGCAATCTGAGAGTGCCAAGTGGCGAGCCTTATTTACCACGCTGAAGCTACCATACAGTGCGCTAAGGATGATGGGCCTATCACCGAATATGGCGGTGTCTATGCTTGTGGCAGGGAGTGCAGTTGGTGGTGGAGCGATAGCAGCAGAAATGATGGAACCGCCATCATTTAGCAAGGGTGATGCTGGCATATATGACGCTCCGTTAGACACTCCCGTATTCGTAGCCGAGAGTTTCAACACCCTTAGAGTAGACCTTGGGTCTACGGCTGTGGGGAATATAACCATCAAGGACACCACGCTTGGCACGGCGTTCACGGGGTCGTCTTTGCCGTCGGGCGAAACGTCTCCCATAATCATCGGGGGCAAAGCAGCAGTGGTTGACCCTGCGTTCTCCGAGACTTTTCTTGAGACATCATATCTGTTGGTGGATAGGTGGCGGTGCGAGTCGCTCCTGATTACCAACTCAGAGGCGAACAAGCTGATAGTCACTGGCATGGTTTCAGACGGGCAGAGCCTTAGCCCTGTTCCAGCAGCTATCCGCATGCGGGCGGTGAATGGGGGAGTCAGGGCTGCTGACATGGAAGGCCATTCTAACTACTTTGACCAATTGCGCATACAGGCGACGAGCAGTGGGGTCAATGGCAAGGTCGATGTCTTAACCCTTTCCAATTTGTACAGCCGCGGAGGCTCGTGCCTGATAGACAGAGTTCTTGCGAATGTGATAGAAATCAGGTTAGGCGAGATAGGAGGGGATTCAGATTTAGCCACCAAGGCATTCCAGATCGCCGATACCGTTTCCTATACCACATTTGAGGCCGTTGGCAATGTTGAGGTAGCGATGGCAGTACCTGCCATCCAGTGATAACCATGTGGCCATTCAAGCGTAACAGGTGGAAGCCCCCGAACAGCCCCCTAACATCCTTCGCCTTTGAGAACCAAGGAACTTGGGAGATGTGGCAGGGGCTGATGGATGTCCGAGAGAGGGTGGGCCGCATAGAGGGAGGGCTAATGTTGCTGATCCCACTGGTGTTGGCGATTCTGGGACTATTGATTGCGGAAGGTGTGAGGTAAACTATGGATTGGGTTGTCATAATGGCCCTGAGGTGCCTTAAAACGCCATGCAGGCATGGTGACAACCCTGCTAGAAATGAGGAATAGGCATGAGGCATTACATGGACTCGGATGTGAGACATGCTATGGAGGTCATAGAAACAGCCAGCACGGGGATCAGACTGGAGGTGGCGTGTTTGCTCATGCGCCAGTCGGCTATGGATTCGTCAGTGGGAGTTGTTGGCAGGGGGTTCCTAAGAGAATCAGTAAGTGGACTACAGGCGGTACTCGACTGGATCTCTGTCGGTGACCGTGAGGCACTAGTGCCCAACGTAACAAGCGAGGAAATGGAAACGGAGGCATTATGAATTGGATACTAAGGTTTCTACCAAAGGATACACAGCAGCTCCTTGTATTGGGTCAGAGGATCATCGCATCTCTGGATACACCGGAGGAGCGCAGGGCTGCTGTGCAGTACGGCATACATATGCTGTCTGTTGGATCTGATGGTGGGTCGCGCTGTACAGTGAGTGAGTGGGCAAGGTTCGGCTCGATGCTCGGGGTCTTAAAAGGACCTGCCCAGAAACCCAAGTAGGTGTCTCAGGGGCAGGGTAAGGGACACAAGAGAAAAAAATAAATATAGAAACTGGTTCTCCTGCGTATAGATCGTTCTCCCTGCCCCACATTACTTTACTACCCCCCTTAAAGGGGGGTAGTTAGTAAAGTACCGGGAGAGTCAGCCCCTCTTACAACGTATCGTGGTTAGCTCCTCCGTGTACGTCACGGCCAATCTTTTCCGGGATCAGACCCCACTACCGGGGCTTGGTGTGGGGGAAAGAGGAAGGATTTGGCACCTTATCCCTGAGCTGTTTCACCGTGACTCTCCCGATGTAGACTATTATACACTATCCTATCTCCGCCACGTCTATATTATCCTAATTCCTCCTATCTCCTTCTGCTATAGTTTCCTCGTTTTGCTTCTTTAAGTTGGCCTCTCCATTCGTAACGACATTTAGGACACATAAACCATCCTGATGTTGTGTTACGCCTCAAGGGTTTCGGTTGCTCTATTTGGCACAAACTACATCTATGTTGTACCATTATCCTAATGCCTCCACTTCTAGGATTGTTCTTCTCATCGGGACGAACCATACGCTTCTCTCAGCATTGCTAGTTCTGTTGTGCCCAAGGCTACTTTCCCATCATAGGTTCCGTTGTTATATCCACCGCGGAAACTTTCCACTTCTAGCGTGGCAGAGCCATCATGGTGAACATCTAGCCCGCGTGGTCTACACGAATATGATCGGCCTCTGTTTGTTTTGATATAGATGGTTAGTCCCAATAGTGTTGTATGAAACGGAGTACCGAAATTGCTATAGTCCAGTATTGCCATTATCCTAATTCCTCCACATTTATGATCGTGTTATCTCGTATCCCTCGCTCGTATTGGAGCGTGTAACTGACGTGCAGTGCGTCATCATCCAACAGCAACCCAACGGCTACGAGGCCGTCGAGGTAACCCTTCATGCTTGACAGCAAATTATCAAGATCACGCTTCCTCTTGTCCTTGGCTATCCATGTAATGGTTATATGTGCCGTATCATAGGGACGGGCTGGTTTGCCCTGTGCCATGACCAAGGCAGCGGCCTCCTGTTTAGCTGCCGCCTTGGCCTTATATAGAGCCATGTAGTGTAGTCTCTTGTTGGGAGACAGGTCAGGATCAGGGAGGTGTCCCAGTTCAATTTTCATGCCCAGTGAATACCTCCAGCAATGTCTTGGGCTGGTCTGGTGCAAACGCCTTGGGTAGCCGTGGCTTCTGTGGGTTGCGAGGCAGCCCAAGGGATGTACGAAGCTGACGCACCCTCTCCCGGCTGATACCCAGCATAGTAGCTATGGCTGTATCAGGCTCACCGGCAGCGTGCGCCTCTCGCACGATATCTGTGTGGTTGTTATGCCACAGGGGCTGCCACTCGGCGATGTCCTGCATGATCAGGTACAGCCTGTTGTGTCGCTTGAAGGAGCGCAGGGACCCGGTGCGTATCCTGCTGGTTAAAGTCTCTTGGTTGACACCAGACTCCTCTGCTGCCTCGGTCAGGGTTAATAAATTTATTTTATTTTTTTCCATTATCCTCTCCTGTGGCACAGGGTGTGCACCGTATCACTGCGTCATCCCTGCATTTGCCGGGGTCACACAGACATCCCTGACTATCAGGGTGTAGGGCTAGGTACATCTTCTCTACGTTGACCCAGTTATCCATCGTGTCATTGAGTGCGTTGTGGAGGTTGATGAGATGTTGCTGTGTCCTGTATAGCCACTGGCGCACCGCCACTCCGTCTTCCATCATGGCCAGTACGTTCTGCTTATTCGCAGCCAGAGCACGGAAGACGATATGGAGGTTAGGGTCATCATGCTTCTCAGCCTGTGACATTGAGAGCTTGTCACCATTTCTGGCTAGCACAAGGCCATGCGCTTGGGCAAGGCTCAGGAGGCTAGCCGCTTTGTCCAGTTCATCCCAATTATTTAAGCTTCCCAATCTGTTGCTCCTACCGGGGGAATGGGTACACTCTGTGCCGCCCACTCCTCCTCCTCAGTCTTGATAGTCTCATAGAATCCCTTGCCAACCACCTTGAACATATCCTTGTTGGAGCTTAGCTCCTTGCTGATATGGGTGCTGCCCTTGCCCAGAGCCTCTGCAATGTCTACAACAGACTGGGGGGCTGAGCACTCCTCTAGGTAGTTCTTAATGCGCTCCCTTACTGTCATCTCGCTCTCAAGCCGGGTCTTCTTAACATCACGCCGGGTGAACGTGGCCGTACCCTCGTCGTTGTCGAACCGGAGGCTCCACCCTAGGGGGTGGATCAGCCTGCTGTTGTTAGCCTTCTCATGGAGCAAGGCGAATTCAAACTCCTCGTCCTGTTCACGCTGACTCTTCTTGACGTGGTACACCAGCCTGCTTGCATTGCGTTTGTAGACAGATCCGAACAGCACGTCAGACTTATTGGTGTGGTCAATGCAGAGGCTTGTCACTCCAAGGCTTCTGATAGCCCCGAATAACTTGAGCACCACCTCTGCGCTCTCTGGTTCACCCATGCAGGCAGACCCCAGAGAGTCACAAACCACGAAGGAGATACCCCTGTCCAGTATGATTTTCCTGACCACTGCTATGTCACTGGACAACCCCTGAGTCATGTACTTATACCATATGCCTGACTCTGTGTACTCAGACAGGCCAAGCCCCTTGCGTATCATGGCTAAACGGGACCCGATTTCCTGAAGGTCTGTCTCCCAATCCAGATACAATACCCTCGCCTGTTCCACCTCCAGCCCCGATGCACTCATGCCCTCGTGGACTAGGACACTCAGGTACTGGCCCAGCCATGACTTGCCAGAGGAGCCCTCTCCGTAGATCAGGGTGGGGTGCCCTGCCTGCACTAGCGGCTTGATCAGCCAGTGTCCCTCCGGGGCGGCCTTTATCTGTCCCACCATCTCTATCTCCGGGGCACCCCGGCGGTACGCATCGGTAGCTGCTACGCATAGCTGGCCTACGATATGTTTCCAACTGAGGCTCTCGTCCTCATCCTCGAGGCTCTTAATGTACGGCGCAGAGGGGTTGCTGAGGTTTACCCTGCGCCGCAGGACGTGTCCTGACGCGTTGGAGTTGGGTCGCTCCGAGGTGAACTCAACCTCAGCGGAGAGGCTGAGGTCAGGCATGACCTTGAACAGGGACACATCAGCCTGAACGTGGAGGTTGGGCCAGTACAATTTGTACTGACCCCCTGATCCCTCGATGTCAAATGTGTTAAGCGGTGTTGACGGATCTTGGTCTAACATCTACCCCTCCACTGTGATTCTGTTTCGCCGGGGCTGGTGGTGGCGGTGGTGGCGGTGCCTCTCTCCGTGGCCTCCGCATCCCACGGTACTCCAGCTCCAGCTCCTCTTCTAGCAATTCGTTGCGCCTCTCCAGTGCCAACACCTCGGCCTGCCGCAGTGCAAGGTGCTGGCAGTCCATGCACAGGTACTCCGACCGGGTGCCGTGCATTCCCCCACACAAAGGGATACCCATGCGTCCACCTCTAGGCGTTCTCATCACTCACCCCCCTTCAGGAATGCCTTGGGGCGAGTAGCCCTGTATACCTGTAGCGATGCCTTGAACATTTCTTTGGCTACAGGGATGTCCACCCACTGCCACTCAACGTCCCTAGTGTCACGGGCTACATACACGATGGCAGCCTGTGTGATAACAGGCCGCCCCATGTACTCCAGAGCCAGTAGGTAGCCACCCAACTGTGACGCGTGGCCTACCTGTCCTAAGTTCTTCTTCTGCTTCCCCTTGCTATCGAGGAAGTTCGCAGATTTCCAATCGAACAGGGTTGGCACCCCATCGACAATGCCGATGCTATCACAGGTGCCACCATAGCCAAGGCCACCGTGGTAGACCATCTCCTCTGTTACGACCCACCAGCCCACCCTCTCACCTACCGAGGCGTACCAGTTGGAGTACAGCATGGACGGGTCTTTGGGATGCTCCTTGTTGGCAATGTAGTACTCTATCTCTGAGTGGAGTTGCGTACCCAGCGCACCAGCCTCGTCCCGTGCTGTCACGAACCTGTCGCGCTCTCCGGTGGCAATGTAATGGTCAATGCCCCAGTAGATGAGGCTGTCACCACCCCGGTCTACGAATCCACTCACCGTGCTACAGCTAGGCATGGGTACCGCCGGGTCTACCAGAGGATCGCCATCCACATAGTACAGGTGCTGGGAATTCCTACCCACCTTTTTTGTTTCCATCCTGACTGTGGCACTCATACCTCAAACACCTCCGGGGCTGGCTCGTCCAAATCCCCAAGGGGAGGAGCTTCTCCATCCAATGGGTCTACCGGCAGGTCTACATCAGGTTCTTGGGCCTCTACGGGCCCTTCTGGGGCATTCTCTACTGGTGGTGTTGGCCCTCTGCGGATGAGGGGATAGATGACTTGCGCCAAGGTGTCAACTTCATTGAGCCACCCAGTGTCATCATAAGGCATAGGAATCTTACTAACAGCATTGTTTATCGCTGAGTTCCATGCGATCCTCTCGTCTATGCTGCCACCCCATGATGCCGGGGCTGGTGCTGGGCGTGTGTCCTCGGTGTCTGGCTCTTGTGGCGTGCCGTCCAGTGATGCCCTTAGTATTCGGGTGATATCGCGGAACACCCCGTTCCCATTGGGCGTAGGGGATTCGGTCACCTCGACCGCCAGCCACACCTCCCGGCCTGCGGTCATGTGGCCCTTGGCGTTCTGCATCCTCCCTATGATCTCAACATCCGTAGACCTCGCGTTGATGGGGAACTCAAGCCCCGTTTTCTGGATGCTGACTGTCACAAATTCCTTACCGTTGCGGTTGGGCTTGAACACGATATCCGTAACGTCACCCTCAACCGTAGCGGTCTGTTTAATAACTGGTACACTGTTTGCGTTAGTCACTGTTGTCCTCTTTCTGTTGTGATTCTGTTGCCAAGGTTTCGTAGTTCCAGACACTCATTGAGAGCATCCAAGGTGTAGTAGTATCCCCTCCCAAATGGGAGGGATCTGAGCCAGCCTGTGTTACGCCACCTGTTGATGGTCCCTACACTGACTGCCCCGTCCGGGCCACCGCAGTAATCGGCGGCCTCTTGTGGTGAGTACAGCCTCACCGATGTGTCGTTGAGCCTGATCCATATCTGGTTCTGCACCTAACCTCCATTTCCCAGCGACTTACCCGGCAGGGCTGACGGCCCCGACCAGTTAGCCATCTGTAGTTTACATTGCGATAAATCAGACAACAGCTTCTGGTTTTCCGCTCGAAACCGATCCCGTTCCAGCCTCACGGTGTTGATCTCCACGTCACGCTGACGTAGGCCATCAGCTATAGCCTCGAAATACTCCTGCGGTGTGTATGTCTGGGGTGTATCTGGCTGCACCTCATCACCCAACAAATCATACATGGTGGTATCTGTGCTATCCTCCTGTGGCACTGGCTCTACGCCGTATACCCGGGGGATATCCCTGTGGTGCATGACTGTGGCTTGCATAGCCTGTGCTACCTCCTGCACTGCTGCCAGCCCCTTGCGTTTACGTTGTTGGAGTATAGGGATCCCCAGCTCCCGTTTGAGTTTGACTATAGTCCCCACGCTAGTGCCAAACATATCCTTGATCTTCACAACTGCTATTCCAGCCCTGATTGCGTCCCTAATATACGTGCGTCTCTGTTCTGACATCCGTGGCATATCACTCCTCCTTCTTTTTCCTTTTCCTAACCAATATCGCTGCCAGTACGCCCATGACTAGTCCAATCGTGCCTGCAACGACCCACCCCACTCCCCTGTCCTCTAGGTCTATGTCCAATGTTTCACCCCCTTTCTACTCCGAGCCGTAGCCCTCTTCACAATCGGCACAGATGAGTGCGTACCTATGATCAGTGCGAAGATGAAGGTTTCGGTGCGTAACTACAGTCAACTCGCGACAGAATGTACACCGCCCCCGGATAGTTGCTAGCTCCCTTATAGTTTCCTGTACCCCTTGCATGGCCTCATGCACCTCACAGTACGAGCAGAGCCTGCGAGGGCTGAGGGCTATGCCCTCGCACTGTACGCACCTGATGAATGGGTAGTCTAGTTTAGGCATTGGTCACCGCCTTGGTCTGGGCAATACCACAAACGAGGCAGTAGACATTCACGGGTATAGTTTCGCTGCCGTCATCCTCCAGTAGTAGTACCACC
>Ga0208449_1000519_pt1 | contig 25933 bp, 18 predicted proteins | sample MalvireepMed_s17_FD_184247 | JGI IMG/M metagenome (GOLD analysis project Ga0208449, IMG submission 184247) | Marine viral communities from the Global Malaspina Expedition - Malaspina viral metaG DeepMed_s17 (SPAdes) (version 2) | ecosystem: Environmental > Aquatic > Marine > Oceanic | place...
TTACCTGGTGACAATACAGTAGACGTTTCATTTGACAGTTCGTTAAGTTGTATTGTAGATAACACAGCATCATTGGATGTAGTTGCAGAAGCTTGTTCTGATCTTACAATTTCTAAAACAGTGAACAATCTTGTTCCGGCGATTGGAGAGCAAATTACCTATATGATAGAAGTGACCAATACCGGTCAAACTACATTGACATCGGTACAAGTAAGTGAAGTATTACCTTCTGGGTTAGAATTTGACAGTTTTACCGCTCCGGTTGGAACGTATAACCCGCTTACAGGAATTTGGATTCTTCCAGAGCTTGCCGCAAACAGTAGTGCCACCTTAACGATTACAGTTACTGTACTCGAGACCGGGAACTATAGAAATGTGGCAGAGATTATCACTTCAAATCCTGTAGATAGTAATCCAGATAATAATTCAGATGAAGTAGAGATCGATCCAGATTGCTTGATGGTCTTCAATGAATTCTCTCCTAATGGCGATGGAATGAATGACCTGTTTACGGTTAGATGTATTGATAAGTATTCTAATAATGTGGTGAATATTTATAACCGAGTAGGGCAGTTAGTCTTCACGGCAAATGGATACAACAACACCTGGAACGGAGTTTCTAATGTTGCTAATTCAATAAACAAATCAAGTGGTCTACCGGCGGGAACCTATTACTATGCAATAGAGCTAGGAGATGGTGATCGCACGCTTACCGGATGGGTTTATATCGCACGATAATTTTTAATTCTCTCATTTTAAAATTTAGTTACCATGACAAAAGTAGTAACCTATTTAGTTGAAATTATAATTGTGTTCTGCAGTGCCTATAGTATCTATGGGCAGCAGGATCCCAATTATACACAGTATATGTATAATACGATGACCGTGAACCCGGCATATGTAGGGTCATCAGATAACTTTAATATCACAGCAAATTATAAGGCACAGTTTACGGGGATTGATGGTGCACCAGAAACCATAAATCTTGGTCTCGAGACTCCGGTGACCTATAATGTGGGTTTAGGACTAAACATTACGCGAGATGCTTTAGGACCTTCTGAAGATTTGAACATAGATGGTAATTTTTCTTATTCCATAAATATGTCAGAAAGAACCTATTTGTCCTTCGGTCTTAAGGCTGGTTTTAGAGTACTCAATGTAGATTTTAGAAAAGGAATATTTGATAATCCCAACGATCCTGCGTTTATGAATAATATCAACAACCAATTTCTTGGAATTCTAGGTGCAGGAGCTTACTTGTTTTCAGAAGATTGGTATTTGGGATTATCTACGCCAAACTTCTTTTCTCAAGAGTATTACAATGAAGAAGATACAATGGTTGATACCGAAGAGTTACATATGTATCTCATAGGAGGATATATTTTTGATATAGGCGGCAATACCAAATTCAAACCGGCTGTATTATTTGATTATACCGAAGGTGCTCCGTTACGAGCAAATCTTTCAGCAAACTTTTTATTCTTAGATAAGTTTACAGCAGGTATCGGTTATAGTTTGGACGCTTCTGTGAGTGGACTTGCCGGTTTTCAAGTGAGCGACAATATTTTTATAGGCTATGCTTATGATTATAATACCTCAGACTTCAATCAATACAATGATGGGAGTCACGAGATTTTGATCAAATTCTCATTAGCCCGCAGACGTGGCGCAACCTTCTCACCTCGATTCTTCTAAAAACTCAGCTCTATGAAATATCTATATATACTTTTTATTTTTTTACTGAATTTCTCAGTTTACTCTCAGAAACAGTTAGAGGAAGCTAATAAACTTCACGATCGGCACCTCTATGTTGATGCCGCAACTGAATACGAACTTTATCTGGATAAAGCAGAAAATGTAGCTCCAGAAACCTATATGAATATTGGTGATACGTATTACAATCTAAAGGATTTCAACAAAGCAAAGGAAGCCTACGAAAAATGGTACCGAGCGGTAGGTCCTAATCAGGATAATGCACAAGGGTATCAATACTACGATTCTTTGCGAAGCTTAAAACTATATGATGAGGCCCACGAGGTGGCAGAACGTTATTATAAGACTAGAGGTGCAGAAGCGCTTAGTAGTTATTATGAGGAGCGGGCTCGTTTTCAAGAATTGCTTAAAGGAGATACGTTATATGATATAAGAAACCTTGATTTTAATTCTGCATATGCAGATTTTGGTGGCGATTTTGACGAGAATGGCGCTTTCATATTTACCTCTGCCAGATATGATCGCGATAAGAAAATTTATGATCGAGATAATACCCCGTATCTTTCCATCTATAAAATAGGATTTCCATTAACAGATAGTTCAGAAATGGTAAATCTGTACAATAAGGATTTAGAAAGTCAGTACCATGACGGTACAGCAACCTTTTCTCCTAACAGTGACTATTTCTATTATGCTTCAAGTTATCAATCAGGAAAGCAAAAGGTTTATGAAGGTGATAAACGAAATTATTTTAAAATCTATCGTGTAGACTTGACTGCCAAAAGATTTAAGAAAGAACTTTTGCCTTTTAATGGCGATGCTTATTCTACAGGACATCCATTTATTACCGAAGATGGTACCAAGTTATTCTTCGCTTCAGATATGCCAGGAGGTTATGGTAAAGCAGATATTTATGTATGCGATATCTATGAAGATGGTTCGTTTTCTAAACCGAAAAACTTAGGTCCCAAAATCAATACCATTACAGATGATTTTTTCCCGTTTTTTGTAGATGATGTGCTTTATTTTTCTTCTGGTGGTCATGTAGGTTTTGGTGGCCTAGATATGTACAAATCTTATTTTAAAGACGGTATTTATGGTACGCCCATTAATCTGGGACCGGTCATGAATACCAATTCAGATGATTTTGCCTACCTAGAAGGAGACGAACCTAACAAAGGTTTCTTTTCTTCAGACCGTCCCGGAGGTAAAGGAGGAGATGATATTTATGCGTTCAATTATAATTTGGCAAAATGTGTACAATACATTTCAGGTACAGTCTATGATTTGGAGACCAAAGAACCCATTAAAGGAGCAAAAGTCACCGTATTTGATGAAGATGGAAAAGAATATGCTCGCATAGAAACCGGAGATGATGGTAGTTATTCGGTTGAATTATTATGCGAATCAACATATACCATTGAAGCCAGAAAAGCAGGGTATAGCGAAGATCAACTAGACTTTGAAACAGACGTTTTACCTGACCGTAAAATGAATATGGTTGATTTTAGACTGAAGGATCTTTCTGAAATTTTTGTGACCGATGGCGATATAGAAAAAATACGTATCGATCCAATTTACTTTGAATACTACCGCTACAATATTACCGATGTGGCTGCAATTCAATTGCGGCGTGTCATCGAAGTTATGGATGCTTATCCCGAAATGATCATCAAGATCGAGTCGCATACAGACCAGCGTGGTACAGATTATTTCAATAAAACGCTTTCTACAAATAGAGCAAACTCAACAAAAGATTGGTTAATCGAGAACGGTATAGATCCTTCTCGTATTCAAAGTGCTATTGGTTACGGCGAGTCCCAGCCCATTAATATTTGCGACGAAGAAGGAAAAACCTGTACAGAATTAGAATATTCTGAAAACAGAAGGTCTGAATTCATCGTTGTAAGCAGGTAATGAGAGGCGTTAGAATCTTTATTCTTCTAGATTTTGACGTAGAAACTCCCTCAATTGAGGGAGTTTCTTAGTTTTTAGAAGTGTAGAAATAATAAAGCAGGTTTAACAAAAATTGTTAAACCTGCTTTATTGTCAAAAATGAGTTAGTATCTTTAATCATACAAAATGAATAATTTCAAGTATTTGTATTTTATATAAAAGCAACTGGTAAAATTGTATATAAGCAGGCATTTATGCTGATTTCAACTCTGATTCATTAGCTGTAGGGGGCTCATGGATTTGTTGAAATTTGGTAGCCTGCTTTTTCTTTTGCTTAAAACTGAAAATACTCAACACAATATCTTTTCAAGAGTATTGCTTAAAATAATTACTTAGCAAGGCTGGTATCAAAGCGCAAATCAAATTTTAAAGGGCTGCCTAAATTTTATATTTAATTATAGTATTTTAAGCGACGTATAGAAGCTAAACCTTCTAAAGTCTGTGCTATAGTTATGAAATTAAACAAGTCGATATTTTTAGTTTTAGGTCCTTTACTTTTTGTAATCCTTCAGCAACTTGATCCTCCGGCAGAAATGCCTGAGTCTGCTTATGATATTCTTTGTGCAACCTTATGGATCGCCCTCTGGTGGGTCACCGAAGTTGTTCCTATTGCCGTAACCGCGCTTTTGCCAATCATATTATTTCCGCTTATGGGAGCAGTAGATATTTCTACTACTACAGCATCATACGGTCATAAATATGTGTTTTTGTACTTGGGTGGCTTCATCCTAGCCATCGCTATAGAAAAATGGCAACTTCATAAGCGTATTGCGTTGCACATCATACAACTCATAGGAACCAATGTCAAGAATATTATTTTGGGTTTTATGGTCGCCACCGCGTTTTTGTCAATGTGGATTTCTAATACAGCGACCTCTGTGATGATGTTACCTATAGGAATGTCAATCGTATCACAACTAAAAGATAACCCCAATACTATAGAAGATGAGAATCGCATTTTTGGTAAAGCCCTTATGTTGGGAATTGCTTACAGCGCTTCAATTGGGGGGATGGCCACGTTAATCGGTACGCCGCCCAATCTGGTTTTTGCAGGTTACATTCAAGAAGTCTATAATATAGATATCAGTTTTTTTCAGTGGTTTAAATTTGGTTTTCCTATTAGTATTGTGCTTTTGGCTATTTCCTGGCTGTACCTTACCAATGTTGCTTATACATTTAAACAGAAAGAATTCCCCGGAGGAAAAGCAGAAATCAACCGACTTTTAAAAGATTTGGGACCGATGCAAAAGGAAGAAAAAGTTGTACTAGCTGTTTTTATAGGAACTGCTTTTTGCTGGATCACTCGATCTTTTCTTTTAGAAGCTTGGCTGCCCGGTATTGATGATACCATCATCGCTATAGCTGCCGGAATTTTATTATTTATGCTGAATGCCGGTGAAAAAGGAGAACGTATCTTAGATTGGAAAGAAGCGACAAATATTCCTTGGGGCATTATTTTACTTTTTGGCGGCGGAATGGCTTTGGCGGCAGGTTTTGAAGAAACTGGTTTAGCGAGATGGTTTGGTTTGCAGATGACCTTATTAGAGGCGTTACCGCTCCTATTACTTGTTTTACTGGTGATATTCAGTGTGAATTTCATTACTGAATTGACATCTAACCTAGCAACAACGGCGATGCTCTTGCCAATTTTGGCTCCAATAGCTTTAGAGCTTGACCTTAATCCGTATATGCTTTTAGTAGCAACTACTGTGGCGGCATCGTGTGCTTTTATGCTTCCGGTAGCGACTCCGCCTAATGCAGTTGTTTTTGGTTCAGGATATCTTAAGATTCCAGATATGGTAAAAGCAGGATTTTGGATGAACTTGGTTTCAATAGTATTCCTGACTTTAGTGGTGTATTTTCTGCTTCCGTTTGTTTGGGATTTTGAGCCTTTTGGATTTACATCAAAATTTGAATTACCTCCTGCAAATTGATCTCGAGATTGAGGTAAAAGATGTGATGGTTAGATGTAGCTTCTGCATCTTAGCGTTAGAACTTTATTATTTAGGTGTTAAATAGGACACTATTACGGAATTCCGTAAAGCATATTCTGGTCAATTTTATTTCTTTGCTCCCGGATAAGATTAAAAAAACGAGCAGGTAACGTAAAAGGAGTCGAGAATTTTGTTTGCTGTAGGGGGCTTTACAGAAGAATTGATTTTCAATACGTATCTGCTCTTTTTATAGGTAGCCTGTACGATGAATTGATCAGTACTTCTTTGTTGAAATCACGCAATTAGGAAATGAGCTTTTTTAAATTTTCTATAGTATTTACCGGGTCTGAAGCTTTAAAAATATAACTCCCGGCAACCAATACGTCTGCCCCACAATTAATTAATTCTTGCGCGTTAGCATCTGTAACACCACCATCAATCTCAATGCGTGTTGAAGCATTATGGGTAAGAATGATCTCTTTAAGTTCCCGTACTTTTTTATAGGTGTTTTCGATAAACGATTGTCCGCCAAAACCGGGATTCACGCTCATAATGATCACTTGATCTATGTCGTTTATGACATCTTTAAGCAAGCTCACAGGAGTGTGTGGATTTAGCGCAACGCCAGCTTTCATGCCTTCAGCTTTTATCGCTTGTAATGTGCGGTGCAAGTGGGTGCAAGCCTCATAATGCACTGTGAGATTGTTACTGCCTAGTTGAGCGAAGGTTTTGATGTATCGGTCTGGATCTACGATCATAAGATGTACATCCATCACTTTTTTATTATGTTTTGAAATGGCTTGTACAACGGGCATCCCAAAAGAAATATTAGGAACAAAAACTCCGTCCATTACATCTACGTGCAGCCAGTCGGCATCACTTGAATTGACCATTTTGATTTCGCTTTCGAGATTTGCAAAATCTGCTGCAAGAATAGAAGGGGCTACATATTTTGGAGTCATGAATTCTTATTTTGATAGGTAAATTTAACCAATACTTATGGATAAGCATTTTTTGAAAGCGAGTAAGTACAAAAATTGCTACCATGAAAAATCCCCGGTAATCAGCCGGGGATTCATTCATCAATCAAAAAACGAACAGTTATGATGAACTGTTGTTACTTTAAATATTTTATTGGGGTTACAATTATAATGCAATTTAGTAAAAACCTAGCGAAACACCCCATATTTAACGAATTCTTGTAAAAAAGACTTAACCTAAATAAGTTTTTAAAATTTTACTTCTTGAGGTATGCTTTAATCTACGGATCGCTTTTTCTTTAATTTGTCTCACACGCTCGCGGGTAAGATCAAAGGTTTCTCCTATTTCCTCCAAAGTCATAGGGTGTTGATGTCCTAGACCAAAATATAAACGAACCACATCTGCTTCGCGAGGAGTTAAAGTCTCTAGAGCACGTTCAATTTCGGTACTTAGAGATTCACTTAATAACTCACGATCGGGATTAGGTGATTCTCCAGAGCGTAGTACATCATAAAGGTTAGAGTCTTCTCCTTCGATCAAAGGCGCATCCATACTCACGTGGCGGCCCGCGTTCTTGAGAGATTCTTTTACCTCATTTACGGTCATATCAAGCTCTTTTGCGATTTCTTCAGGGCTAGGCGGGCGCTCATTGGCCTGCTCTAGAAAAGCAAAAGTCTTGTTGATTTTATTGATGCTACCAATTTTATTTAAAGGCAAACGTACAATTCGCGATTGCTCAGCTAGGGCTTGAAGGATAGATTGTCTAATCCACCATACAGCATAAGAAATGAATTTAAAACCACGTGTTTCATCAAAACGCTGTGCAGCTTTGATGAGGCCTAAATTACCTTCATTGATCAAATCGGGTAGGGTAAGGCCTTGGTTTTGATATTGTTTTGCAACAGAAACCACAAAACGCAGGTTAGCTTTGGTTAATTTTTCAAGAGCGCGTTGATCGCCTGCTTTGATGCGTTGGGCAAGTTCTACTTCTTCATCAGCAGTAATAAGATCTACTTTACCAATTTCTTGTAAATACTTGTCAAGTGAAGCGGTTTCTCTGTTTGTAACCTGTTTTGTAATCTTAAGTTGTCTCATAGGACTATCACGTATTAAAAAATAGTTCCACCGGAATTACCGGTACTCAATGTTAAATGCTCTGCCACTGTTTTGGACAGATACACTTATTATACGTAGGATCACTAAGAAAGGTTACAGAATTTTTTAAATTTTTTTAGAAAATTTTAACACTTGGTTGAAGTGCGATTTTTTCTCGGTAAAAGATTGGGTTTTAGCCTTCTTTTAATTTGATAAGCTGCAGGTTGACATCTAAGAGTGCTTTATTATACAAATTTTCAAAAGCTTTTAAATGCGCTTTAGCATCCTCTAACTTGTCAGGCTTGGTTATATATGCTTCAATTTTTTGCAAATGATGACCGGGTTGCGTCATCCCAAGGTTCATAAAGCTTGATTTCATTTTATGCGCAAGTGTACTTGCTCGAGGATAATACTCGCGTTCAACACAATTACGCAGACTGTTTAGGTCTTCAGGTGTTTCGGTGATGAAGACTTCAAGTAGCGAGATCACAAAATCTTTATCATTATCAAAGATTTCAAAAAGGTTTTGGATATCTACAGAAGTAGATTCATTCTCGGGCGTAGTATCTTCAAGATCCTTTTTTGGGACAGGTTTTTGGGTCTCGGTATCTTCAGAAACTAACCAATATAAAACCTCCTTAAGCGCTTCTTCTTTTAAGGGTTTTGTAAGGTAAAAATCAATACCGGCTTTGATGGCATTTTTACGCGCTTCGGGAAAAACATCTGCAGAACAAGCCACTATGGGTACTTTTTTTAGAAGATTTTTTTCAGATTTTCTTATCAAAGCGATTGCATCGAGTCCGTTCATAACGGGCATATGCATATCCATCAAGATAAGATCGTAGTTTGCTTTATTATTGGTGTAAATCGCAACAGCTTCCTCGCCGTTTTCAGCGATATCGGCTTCAACGTTTAAGCCTTGTAGTAATTGACGAATATAGAATTGATTCATCTTATTATCTTCGGCAACCAGTACTCTTAAACCTTTTAGACTTTGATTTTCAGTGTCTGAATGTTTCTCTAGTTTTTGAATTATTTGTCGCTTACTCTTGCTGTAATTCAGCTTAAAATAAAAGCTTGAACCTTTGCCGGGTTCGCTTTCTACAAATAACGAACCTCCTTGCAGATTGATCAACTCGTGAGTAATAGAAAGCCCCAGGCCGGTTCCATTAATTTTGGCGTGTTCAGGCTCATCTACCTGATAAAAACTCTTAAAGATATAAGGCAATTGATTTTTGGGAATCCCAATTCCGGTATCGGTAACAATAAAGTTGATTGTGACCTCATCTGTTGTTTCTTCGATCAATTGAAGCTCCAATGTGATTTTACCTTGCTTGGTAAATTTAATGGCGTTACCAATTAAATTAGTAATGATCTGATTGAGGCGATATTGGTCACCAACAATAATGTCAGGGATGCGCTCATCTATCGTAGTAATAAGTTGAAGCCCTTTCTCACGTGCTTTAATTTCAAACGTATTTGTGAGATTAGATAAGACTTCCTTTAAGTTGAAATCCAGCGCTTGTAAAGAGAGTTTTCCGGCTTCAATTTTTGAAAAGTCAAGAATATCGTCAACTATAGAAAGCAAATTCTTTGCTGAAAAAGAGATGCCTTCAAGGTTTTTCTCTAGCAGCTTTTTATCATCTAAACCATTTTTTATGAGTAATTCAGACAGTCCAAGAATCACGTTTAGAGGAGTTCGTATTTCGTGACTCATATTGGACAAAAAGGTAGACTTTGCTTCAGCGGCCCGCTCTGCACTTGCTTTTGCACGTAAAGTATCGTTGCGTTGCGTGATATCGCGTATAAAAATGCTGAAGGTTTCAACCGGCTCAGAATAGTTGTTGCTGAAACTTATTTCATAAGGTTCAATACTTCCTTTTTTATTTTTAAGATCAACTTCTTTACGGTTGCCTAGTAGTTTGGGCAGTTTATTTTGATGCAGCGAACTGATGTCACTTTTTAAAGCACTGGTTACATCTTGCGGAAGTAATGCGTAAATAGAGCTTCCTTTTAATTCTTTTTTAGAAAGGCTAAAAATAGTTGTGCTGAGTGTGTTACAATCTTTAATCGTGCCCTGTGCATCAAAAAGAATGTAGCCATCGAGCAAATTTTCTAAAACATCTACGTGAGTTGTTTTAGGCGTGTTGGCAGAATCAACCTTTTCCTCGGTTTCTTCAGTAGGTTCTAAAGGAGTGTTGAAGAAGTTTTTTTGAGGAGACTCATGAAGTAAGGAGGTAAATAGCTGCGGAATGATGTCATTAATTGAAACGACGGCAGGTATTTTCTCATAAAAGCTCAAGAACTCTTCTTTAGTTCCTGAAAAGGCCGAGTCGACAAAATCTTGCCCAAATAACTCTCCAAACTCCTGATTGATTCTCAGCGCATCATCCTTAATTCTTCTAAAGGTATTGATTTGTTTAACAATGTCATCTGAAGCAGGAGCTTTGAATGCTTTTGTAAGTGCATTGAGCCAAGAAATAGTATTAGTAAGCTCAGGGTCTTCATCTTTAAACTTTTTCAGAAGGATTATAAGAAAAAACTGCGCAAAGATTACTTCTTGATTTTTACCACTTACGTAAAGTGGAGCAAACGCATCAGAATTTGCAATCGAAGGAAAATTGAGCTTAATTTCTTGTCTAAGCTTTTGTTCTGTGCTGATGTATCGCGAGTCGTGATGAAGTAAATAATATTCAAGATCTAAATAAAAACTTGCAACACAAATTTCAGCGAGGTATTGATCCTCTGGAAATTCAAAGTTTTCAAGCTTAGATTCAATAAGCTTAAGGCGCGCTCCTGGTGTTCCTTGACCAATCAAATAATCAAAGAAATTTTTAACCGGATCAGTGTCAGATGGACTCTGATTTATTCTGCTAGCCCTATGCGTAAAAAGACGATCTATAAATGAGCTCATTGGGTGTGTTATGCTTTAAACGAATAGCTAATTTCGTTTAACAGCTAAAATACTGATTTTATATGAATCATATATGATTATACTTGTAGGAAAACTTTGATTTTTAAAGATTTAAGAGATTTCTATTAATCGTATATAATTTCTAATATAAATAAAAAAAAGAGGAACTTTCAGTTCAAAAAGTTCCTCTTTTTTAATTTGTAAATCAGTTGTTTAGACTCTTACGTGCCCATCACCAAATACATAATATTTGTTAGTCACCAATTGCTTAAGACCTAAAGGTCCTCTATGGTGTAATTTATCGGTACTAATTGCTAGCTCGGCACCAACTCCCATTTGTCCACCATCGGTGAAACGTGTTGACGCATTATGATAAACTGCAGCAGTATCTATGTTTTCCATGAAGGTTGTTGCTGCTTCTTGATCTGTAGTCATAATAGCACTTGAATGGCCTCCGCTATAGGTGTTGATTTTTTCCATCGCTTCATCCATGCTATCAACTGCACCAAGTACGATCTTCATTGCTAGAAATTCTTCATACCACGTATCTTCATTTGGTATTACTGTATTATCACTTAAAACCTCTTTAGAAGCTTCATCTGCCAATACTTCGACACCTTTCGCTTTTAAGATTTCATCCAACTCTTTAATTTTAGACTCGTAGTCAGCGATATTCTTATCAACTAAAACTTTATCTAAAGCATTACAACCTGAGATCTTATCTGTTTTGGCGTTGATAATCACTTCAATAGTTTTAGCCCAGTCTGCCTTTGGATGCACGTATAAGAAGTTGTTTCCTCTACCGCTTACTAAAACGGCACATTTAGCGTGTTCTTTAACAAATCCTATTAAGCGCTCCCCACCACGAGGTACAATTAAATCTAGAGGTTGGTCAGGATTCTTTAAAAATGCCTGAGTTTCCTCTCGATTCATTTGTAGCATAGTGATCCAAGACTCATCAAGGTCATTTTCACGTAGTGCTTGTTTCCAACAGTCTACGAGTACGACGTTACTGTGATACGCTTCTTTACCACCTTTAAGCAAAATCTTATTGTTTGCTTTAAACGCTAAAACTGCTGCTTCAATAGTAACATCTGGACGCGATTCATAAATGATCATTATGGTTCCAAATGGAGCCGTCTTATTGATGATTTTTAATCCACTATCCAACGTAGTGTTTGAAATTTCTTGACTTACCGGATCCTCTTGATCACGTACTTCTTTAATCGCCTGAATCATACCGCTAATTTTAGCATCATTCACGACTAGCCGATCGTAAAGGGCTTGGTCATCACGATTAAAAGCTTCTAAGTCTTTTTTATTTGCTTCTAAAATTTCGTCTTTTCTAGACTCAATAATCTGCATCATTGAATCTAAAACTTTATTTTTTATATCTGTATTGAGTAATTGCATTTTACTTGTTTTCTTAGTTAATATTTAAACTGAATAGAACTATTCAATTAAATGTTTAAGCCTGAAACTTTGTGCCAATTTCTTTTCCCTCTAACAGGTCTACGATCACATTTGGTTTTTTACCGTTTGCGATGTAGCAGGTAATGTCTTTACGAGCGGTTTCTTTGGCTATTTTTAGCTTAGATTTCATTCCGCCTCGACCTTCACCTTCAGCTTTATTATTTTCTTGAACGTATTGTTCAACTTTCTGCTCTGGATGAACTTCAGTTAATTTTTCTGAATCATCATCGTCTGGATGACCAGTGTAAAGTCCGTCTGTATCTGTAAGCAGAATTAATGCATCTGCGTTGATCAATTCAGCAACAAGACTTGCGAGTTCGTCATTGTCTGTAAACATTGACATGGTTAGCGAAACCGCATCATCCTCATTTGCGATAGGTATAATACCTTCTGAAAGAAGACCTTCATAACAATTGATCATATTTTCGCGGTGCTTACCTGGCGCAAAATCACGCTTAGTGGCAAGCAACTGGGCGCAATGCATACCAAAACTATTGAATAGTGTATAGTAATGACGCATCATTCGAGGTTGACCAACTGAAGAGAAAATTTGTCTACGGGTAGAAGCATCTTCATAATTACATTCTCCCAAGACTTCCTTACCAGCAATTGCAGAGCCTGAAGAAACCAGAACAGGCTGATAACCTTTCTCATAAAGCTCTGCAATTTGTCTTACAAGCTCATGAAGAACAGGTCCAACAATTCTGTTGTTTCTGTTGGTCATTACATTGGTTCCTACTTTTATAACTACACGTTTTGTGCTCATAGTTTTATTTTTCTTTACCGAGTTCTGTTGCACGGTCAAATGCTGCATATGCAGCTTCTTTGATTAATTCTTTTACATTATTATCTTCCATAGAATCTAGTGCGGCACGTGTTGTACCTCCTTTAGAGGCAACGCGGTCCATCCACTTTTCCGGAGTAAGATCTGATTCATTAAATAATTTTACAGCGCCTTCAAAAGTTTGTGAAACCAGTACTTTTGAGTCGTTTGGAGAGAAGCCCATTTTTAAAGCTGCTTCCAACATAGATTGCATAAAATAAAATACATAAGCAGGACCACTACCAGAAATACCGGTAGAAGCATCAATAAACTGCTCTGTTTCAACGTGAATTGATTCTCCTGTAGTGTCTAATAAACTGCGAACAGTAAGTAATTCAATTCTACTAACTTCTTTAGATTCTGTAAACGAAGTAACACCTTTACCTACTTTCGCAGGAAGGTTAGGCATGGTACGTATTACTTTTTTAACACCCAATCCTTCTTGAATGGTATTGATAGTCACACCCGCCATTAAAGACACAAACAATTGTTCTTGGTTGATGTAAGGTTTAATACTGTCAAATAAAGATTGACTGTGGTACGGTTTTACCGCAATAAAAATAACGTCTGCTTTTGGCACACATTCTTCGATGCTGTCATAAGCATCAAACTGCGCCATGGTTGACAAAGCTTCTGTTTTTTGAGGTGAGACATCAAATATCATAAGCTTGCGCTTATTTAAGAATGGGGAGTTAGCCATACCTTCGGCGTAAGTAAGTCCCATATTGCCAGCACCTAATACTAATACTTTCATTAAATAGTTTTTAATTAATTAGTTCGCTCTATTTAGTGCAAGTATCATGCGAGACTCCTTAAATCGAAAGCGTAGCCTATTTGGAAAATAAAAAAAGCGTGGTAGGGTAGACCGGGTATAGCCTAAGCCGGGTTTATTAACTAAATGTTAAAAAACAGCTGAGAATTCTGTAATTCATTTTTGGCAGTTTTTCTGCCAAATGCTGTATTTCTGTCAGTTTTTTGTCAGTTGTGAATAGCATCACATAAATAGTATCAATTGAAATGTATTTTTATTGATAATAAGTCTAATAATCAAGCCTGTGAGAATTGAGCTGATTTTAAATAGAAAACATAAAAAAAGGGAGCAAAATGCTCCCTTTTTGAATAAAATATGCAAGAAATTAGTCTCTTTTACGATCTCTATTTCTGTTATCACGACCTCTGTTATCACGAGATCCGCGATCTTTATTGTCGTTATTACGTGGCGCACGTTCTTTAAAACCTTCTGGTTTTGGCAGTAATGCTTTGCGTGAAACTTTTTCCTTTCGTGTACGAGAATCGATTCCGAAGTATTTTACTTCAAACTCATCTCCCATATTTACCACATCGCTCACATTCTCTGTGCGTTCCCAAGCAAGCTCAGATACGTGAAGTAAAACTTCATTACCCGGTGCAGCAAGATATTCTACAACGGCACCAAAGTCAAGCATCTTGATTACTTTTACTTTATAAGACTCACCAACTTTTGGTTTAAAAGTGATCGAATCTATTTTTGCAAGAACTGCGTTGATACCTTCAGTTCCTGTACCTAGAATTTCAACAATACCTTCTTCGGTTACCGGATCTTCGTTGATTACAATCGTAGTTCCTGTTTCTTTCTGAAGTTCTTGAATTACTTTTCCGCCAGGTCCTATAAGCGCACCAATGTATTCATTAGCAATGCGTGTAGTAACCATTTTAGGAGCGTAATCTTTAACATCCTCACGAGGTTCAGAAATAGTATCGGTAAGGTGGTTTAAGATGTGTAAACGACCATCACGTGCTTGGTGAAGTGCTTTTACAAGAATCTCATAAGAAAGACCTTTTACTTTAATGTCCATCTGGCAAGCAGTGATACCGTCAGCCGTACCGGTCACTTTAAAGTCCATATCACCTAAGTGATCTTCATCACCAAGAATATCAGAAAGTACAGCGTACTTACCGGTTTCTACGTCAGTGATAAGACCCATTGCGATACCAGAAACTGGCTTCTTAAGTTTTACACCGGCATCCATAATCGCCATGGTACCAGCACAAACAGTTGCCATAGAAGAAGAACCATTAGATTCTAAAATCTCTGAAACAACACGTACAGTATACGGGCAATCTTCTGGGATCATCCCTTTTAACGCACGCTGTGCTAAGTTACCGTGACCTACTTCACGACGAGACGTTCCACGAATAGGACGCGCTTCACCGGTTGAGAAAGGAGGGAAGTTGTAGTGTAAATAGAATGTTTCTTCGCCTTCATAAGATGGCATATCAATTTGATTAGCCTCTCTAGAAGTACCCAAAGTTACAGTCGCAAGCGCCTGAGTTTCCCCACGAGTAAAGATCGAAGAACCGTGTACTGATGGTAAATAGTCAGTCTCACACCAAATTGGGCGAATCTCGGTAGTCTTACGACCATCAAGACGTAAACCTTCATTTAAGGTAAGATCGCGTACCGCAGCTTTTTCAGCTTTGTAGAAATATTTAGAGATCAAATCTCCAAACGCTTCCAGATCTTCTTCTGAGAAAGTTCCTTTTACTTCTTCTTTAATGGCGTCAAAAGCAGTGCTACGCTCGTGTTTAGAAGAACCAGCTTTGGCTACTTCATACACTTTGTCATACGTTAAATCGTAAACTTTTTTCTCAAGTTCTGCATCTTCAACTTCTGGTTCGTACTCACGGGTTGGTTTTTTACCAAAAGCTTCCGCAAGGCGAATTTGAGCCTCACACTGAACTTTAATAGCCTCGTGAGCAGCTTTGATGGCTTCGGTCATTTCTTCTTCAGAAATTTCGTCCATCTCACCTTCAACCATCATTACAGAGTCAGCCGAAGCGCCAATAACCATATCGATGTCAGATTCTGCCAACTGTGCACGAGATGGGTTGATGATAAACTCACCGTTTACACGACCTACACGTACTTCAGAAATCGCACATTCAAATGGGAAATCTGAAAGTTGAATTGCTGCAGAAGCTGCAAGACCCGCCATAGCATCAGGCATCACTTCGTCATCATGAGACATCAACTGAATCATAACCTGAGTTTCTGCGTGATAATCTTTTGGGAACAATGGGCGAAGTACACGGTCTACAAGACGCATCGTTAATACTTCACCATCACTTGGGCGTGCTTCTCTTTTGAAGAAACCACCAGGATAGCGACCGGCAGCAGCAAATTTTTCACGATAATCTACCGTTAACGGAAGAAAATCAACATCACTTTGCTTGTAGTTTGAAACTACGGTACAAAGCAACATACATTTACCGGATTGAACAACGACAGACCCATGTGCCTGTTTTGCTAATTTTCCGGTTTCGATAGAGATCTCTCTACCATCACCAAGGTCAATGACCTCTTTGAAAGTCTTTGGAATCATATTTTGATTTTTCATCTGTATCCTAAATCGAGGATACTGTTAAACATAAGCTGCAAACCAAAAAGGTTAGCGGCAAGGTCGTTGTGTTGTTGTGTGTAGTGTTTGACCAATGAAAAACCTAAGGATAGCTTTCTTTGCCCTTTCGGGACTTAACCAAAAATATGGTTTTTATTTTTACTGAAGCTTCAAATGTTAGTCTGAACCAACAGATTTTAAAAATAAAAGGGACTGAAAAACAGCCCCTTTTATAAATAAGAATTATTTTCTTAAACCTAATTCTTTGACGATAGCACGATATCTGTTGATATCTTTCTTAGTTAAATAGTCAAGTAATGCTCTACGCTTACCAACTAATTTTACTAGAGAACGCTCTGTGTTAAAGTCTTTGCGGTTCTTTTTTAAGTGTCCCGTTAAGTGGTTGATGCGGTGTGTGAACAACGCGATCTGTCCTTCTGCAGATCCGGTATCGTTTTTGTCTTTACCGAACTTGCTGAAAATTTCATCTTTCTTTTCTTGAGTAAGATACATGCCAATATTATTTAAATAGTTTTTATGTATTCAACGAGGCTATCTCGTTGAGCCGGCAAAGATACAATTAATTTATCAATCTTAACCTAACTTTTTTTAATTGCGAATTGCCTGATTAAGAATCAAGTCTATATAAAGATTGATGTTCTTTTTAAGTTCTTTACGGTGTGAGATGAAATCTAAGAATCCGTGCTCTTTTAAGAACTCTGCAGTTTGAAAATCTTCTGGCAATTCTTGACCGGTTGTATCGCGAACTACACGTGGTCCTGCAAAACCAATTAAAGCTCCAGGCTCAGAAATATTAATATCTCCTAACATTGCAAATGAAGCTGTTGTTCCACCGGTTGTAGGATCTGTGCATAATGAGATATACGGGATTTTTGCTTCGGCAAGTTGCGCCAATTTAGCAGAAGTTTTTGCCAATTGCATCAAGGATAGCGCAGCTTCCATCATACGTGCGCCACCAGACTTTGATATAATTACTAGTGGTACGTTGTGTTTAAGCGAGTAATCTGCGGCACGCGCGATTTTCTCACCTACTACAGAACCCATAGAACCACCGATGAATTTAAAATCCATTGCGGCAACAACAAGGTCTTTACCCATACTCTTACCTACAGCAGTACGTACAGCGTCTTTTAAGCCTGTTTTTGACTCGGCATCTTTTAAACGATCAACATACTTCTTGGTGTCTTCAAAATTTAAAGGATCTTTAGAAGTGAGGTTTTTATCTAACTCTTTGTATTTATTATCGTCAAAAAGTATTGAGAAATATTCATTACTACCAATTCTTACGTGGTAATCATCTTCCGGGCTTACATAAAAGTTTTTTGCAAGCTCTTCTGCGTCAATAATTTTACCGGTAGGAGATTTGTACCAAAGTCCTTTAGGTACATCTTTTTTATTTTCGGTAGCAGTTTGTATTCCTTTTTCTTTCCGTTTAAACCAAGCCATAATTTATGCTTTTTAGTTTTTAAGCTTTAGGGGTTGCCTCCTATAATTAAGAGGCTGTTTTTAAAGGTTGAAAAACCTCAGAATATAAATCCTGAGGTTTTAAAATTTCTTTTTCGCGGATGCGAAATTACAAAGTATTTACGTTATTCAAATCTTCAAACGCTTTTTCTAATCGCGCAACAAAAGATTCTTCACCTTTACGTAACCAAACGCGTGGGTCATAAAACTTCTTATTTGGGCTATCTTCTCCGGTTGGGTTACCTATTTGTGTTTGAAGATAGTCTGCATTTGCATCAAAATATTCACGAATTCCTTCAGTAAAGGCCCACTGTAAATCGGTGTCGATGTTCATTTTGATAACACCGTAGCTAATACCTTCACGAATCTCTTCTACAGTAGAACCACTTCCTCCGTGGAATACGAAGTCGATATGGTTTTCTTCAACACCATATTTTTCTGTGATATATTCCTGAGAATTCTTAAGAATTTTTGGAGTTAATTTTACGTTACCAGGCTTGTAAACCCCGTGAACGTTACCAAAAGCCGCAGCGATAGTGAACTGGTCGCTTACTTTGCTCAACTCTTCATATGCATAAGCAACTTCTTCTGGCTGTGTATATAGTTTAGAAACGTCAACATCAGAGTTGTCTACACCATCTTCTTCACCACCGGTGATACCAAGTTCGATCTCAAGAGTCATTTCCATTTTACTCATACGCTCAAGATACTTTTTACAAAGCTCAATGTTCTCTTCGATTGGTTCTTCACTCAAATCGATCATATGAGAGCTGAAAAGAGAATGACCGTGTTCTTTATAATATTCTTCTGAAGCGTCTAGAAGTCCGTCAATCCAAGGTAAAAGTTTTTTAGCACAGTGGTCTGTATGTAAGATTACAGTTGCACCATAGCGCTTTGCTAATTCATGAACGTGTTTTGCTCCTGCAATTGCTCCTGCAACTGCTGCTTGTTGATTGTCATTAGAATATCCTTTTCCTGCATTAAACTGGGCTCCTCCGTTAGAAAATTGAAGAATAACAGGCGCATTTAATTTTGCAGCGGTCTCTAAAACACCATTAATAGTGTTAGAACCAATAACGTTTACTGCCGGTAGGGCATAACCGTTTTCTTTTGCATGTTTAAAAATAGCCTGAACTTCTTTTCCGGTAGCAACTCCAGGTTTGATACTATGACTCATAGGTTGTTGTTTACTTAGTTAAAGGGCATAAAATTAATAAATAATTGGGGTTTAACCAGCTTATTTGATTAGAAAGGATAGTTAATACCCACATTGTAGACGGCATTGGCAAAATTTGTGTTTTTAAACCAGCGTTCGCCATTGGGTAAAGCAGGATCATAGGTTTTAAAACCTACATCAAACCGCAATACAAAAAAGCTAAAATCATAGCGTAGACCAAAACCGGTTCCTACCGCAATATCCTCTAAACTTTGGAAGCCTGTAAAGGTAGCTTGTGGGTCTTCTACATTATCTAGAGCATTCCAGATATTTCCAACATCTGTAAAAATGGCACCCTTTAAATCGCCCAGAAAGGTAAAGCGCTGTTCTAAATTAAAAGCAAGCTTCATGTTTGCTTCGTTAAAGTCGTTTGGGCTGTCTGTGCTACCAGGTCCTAATCTATAGGCCTGCCAAGCGCGGTTATCGTTAGAGCCACCACCAAAGAAACTGCGTATGAATGGAATACTATTGGAGTTTCCGTATGGGATCGCGATTCCGCCGTAGGCTCTAAAAGCAAGAATATTATCACTGCCAAAATCCCAATGCTTTATAAAATCCAATTCGGTTTTTACATATTGAGAAAATGTTACCCCTAGAATTCTTGACGAACCGTTCTCATTCTCTTCAAGTCCGATCAAATTACTTATCGCACTCAGGGTGTTTCCTGCAACTTCGAGCTTGGCTCTAAAACTGGTGAATTCATCATCAAAAAGATTGTCTCGGGTATTTTTATAATAGGTAAAACTCGAGGCGAGTATCAGGTTATCTTCAGTCAATCTTTGACGGCGTTCTTCAATATTCACGACATCATTAAACTCGGTTGTGGTGACGCCAATTGTTCGGTTTTGTACTTCATTAATAAATCCAAGTGCGCCATCAGGTATCGAGAGGTTGCCCGCATCATTATAATAAGAACCCGCTTGAGCCGGATAGTTTAAAGCGATAGCGTTCAACTCATCGTACGAATTCTCATAGACATTGAAATAATTAGGGATGTTTAGATTCCGAATATATTGAATGTCAAAAAGGTCAAAACGGTAATTTAAATTTGCTGAAGGTGTCCATTTGTAATTGATGCCGCCGGTGATGTTTTGCTTGTCAAGACCTATGTTTTGTTGAATTCCTATACCGGTAGTAAAACTTGTAGAAGGGGACATTTCTGGAGCGATAAAACCGGTGCGAATAGGAAAAAAGATACGCGGAATTGTTAAGCTGATATCTGCGCCAATTTCAGTAATATCAAAAAGCTCTGGGCTGTTACTGCCCGCAGCAGTCCTGGAATCACCTATACTCGCCCGTCCAGAAATTTGCAAGGTTTCCATTCCGCCAAGAACGTTACGTATGCGTAAAGAACCTCCACCTGCTATCCCGAAGGTTTGAATATTTGAGGTAGAAACATCAAAATCTGCTCTCAAATTGAATTTAGGCAGGGGCGTAAGCAGAATATTTGCAACAAGATCAGTTCCGTCGGGATCATCGGGATCTTCAGAAAACCGAAGGTCAGGATATCTAAAAGTTCCTAGTTGACTCAGGCGTATTAATGTTTGATTGCGGGACTCATCGCTATACGTTTCGCCCGGCTCAATAAAAATAGCGTCTATAAGACGTTTGGGTTTGTATCTGATCTTATCATAAGCATATAGATAATGATCATCACGTTCTAAACTGTCTGTAAAGGTATCGTTGCGCAGGGAATAACCATAATCTGTAGTGACTTTTACCTTGCTTATTTTATGCACTTGTAGAGGGAGTTCATAAACCGAATCACGCCCGCGTATTTCGCGGTTTCTGATGTTTAGCTCTAAATTTACCCGATGATTGGTATTAACCGAATCGCCTACAAAACTGATGAACTCCTGATCAAAATGAAACAAACCGTTATTACGCATCAATTCGGTAATACGGCTGGTTTCTGCATTGATGTCTAGCAGTTCATATTGTGCTCCGTTTTTTATAAACGCGTTTTCTTTGTGTGCTTGATAGATTGAATCTGCTGCTGGGGATTTGATAAATGTTTTTACAGAATCAATGATATAGGGTCTCTTAGTGTCAACTGCATAAACTATTTTTCCGCGTTTGTTGGCGCTGTCTTTTTCTATCGTATAGGTTGTTTCGGCATTAAACCATCCTTTACTGTTGTAGTATTCTGTGAGTCGTTCTGCTGAGCGCTTCGTGAGATTCTCAGTAATTATGGCAGGTTCTTCTCCAAAATCGCGCAGCACTTCATTAAACCCCAATTTAAATTTTATGTATTGGTCAAGTTGTTTGCGAGATAGAATGCTTGTCCAAAAATTTAAAGTACGTTGATTATTGTCATTAAGTTTGGCTTGAAGAATGGAATCTAGATTGGGTCGCGCCCAATTGTAAATGTATAACCGCGTAGGTGTGCCCAGCAAAGGCACTTTGCTGTTGGGCTGTAAATAAGGAATATTGTTGATGTTGTATTCTGTATTTACTTCGCCATTGACTACGATTTCATTTTCGGTTAATAAAAGTCGGCCTTCGGGTACTCGCTTTACCGCATCACAAGCTGCCAGGGTAGACAGTAGTATGATAATTAATCCTATTTTTGCGGAAAGTTTTTGCAAGGGCTTTTTTATAAAAATAACTTCAAAAATACACATTAGACGTGGTTAGCAAAAGCCAAATAAAATTAATAACGAGTCTGGCTCAAAAAAAGTACCGACAGCAAAACGCTTTGTTTGTTGTAGAGGGAATTAAAGGAATACGCGAATTTCTAGATTCGAGCTACGTATTACACAGTCTTTATGCGCTTGAAGGTGTTTTTGAAGATCAGGATACAACTGAGGTTTCACCTGCAGAACTCAAAAAAATATCGTTTTTAAAAACACCACAAAAGGCTTTGGCGCTTTTTGAAATCCCAAAAGAGCGTTTAGAAATAAAATCGGGCTTTCAGTTGGTACTTGATGAGGTGCGTGACCCGGGAAACTTAGGTACTTTGATAAGGCTTTGCGACTGGTATGGTATTGAGCATCTTATTTGTTCTGAACAGACGGTAGATTGTTTTAATCCTAAAGTGGTGCAAGCGACGATGGGATCATTAACACGTGTAAACCTTGTGTATACCGATTTAGAAACTTATTTGTCAAAACAAAAGCTTCCGGTTTACGGCGCGTTTATGGATGGAGAAAATGTTTACCGCTCCCAATTGCCAGAGGAAGCGATTTTGGTTTTAGGTAACGAGGCTAATGGAGTTTCGGCGGCAGTTTCAGAAAAAATTCAGCAAAAAATAAGCATACCCCAATTTGGTTCAAGCACTACCGAAAGCCTTAATGTAGCCATTGCCGGAGCTATTTTAGTAAGCGAATTTAAACGCGGTTAGATTTTCTCGATCGTCGATATTAAATGTTCTGAGACTTACCTCAGGAAAATTTATTTGATCGCGCAAATACGTAAGCGCTTGTAGTCTGCATAATAATGACCGTCTTGAAATAGCGCCTCATGCACATTTTCCTGAACTTCTTTTCTAATAGCGTCTGCCTCATGCTCAGGAATGTCTGTGAAGTAGTGTTTAGCAAACATTTTGAGCCAATCGATAATGCCTGTTTCAGGATCTTTCAATTTAGTAGGGCGCTCGTATAAATGCGCAAAAGTTACCTGAAAGCCCGATTTTTCAAGAAAATAGCAGTAGGTTCCCAATTTAGGAAAGTACCAATTGATCGTTCTGGATTGCTTAAAATAACCTTTTTCTTCTAAAACTCTACTCAAAGCTTTGATAATGGTGTCGATATTTCCTGCGCCTCCCATTTCTAAAAGTAATCTTCCGCCGATTTTTAGATTGCTGTACATCGCAGAGATTGCTGCTTCAGGGTTTAAAATCCAATGCAGGGTTGCATTACTAAATATCGCATCGTAGCGTTCTTGATCTATAAAACTTTCTCCGCGAGCGGTTATAAATTCAATGTTTTTAAACTGCGCTTTTGCTGCATCAATCATCTCTTGAGAAGCATCAATACCTACAAGTTGCGCTCCGCTTTCGGCAATAGCAGCAGTGAGTTCACCAGTACCACAACCCAGATCAAGTATGCGTTCGTCTTTTTGCGGATTAAGCATACTAATGAGGTCTTTCCCGTAGTTAAAGACAAAGCCGTGTTTTTCTCTATATAAATCTGCTTCCCACATTATTGAAAGGTAAAGTTTAAAAATATACCGCGAGATTGCATGGTTTCAATATTTGAAGTGTATAAACTGTTTGGGTTTTCATCCCTAACCAGTTCATCTGTCAATGCAAAAACACCGCGTATACTTGGTGAAAATTTGAAATAAGGTAAATATAAGTCAATACCAAATCCTACCTCATAGTAAAAGGTATTGTTGGTCATTCTAAATTGTCCCGAACTGTTGTCATCGGGATTTTTCTCATTACTCGATAAGTTGTGCGAGTAACTAAAACCGCCCACAACAAATGGTTTGAAGTTATTAAGTCGCTTGGTTGAAAATTTTAATAATAAAGGGAAGTGTATATAGGTCGAATTGAGTTCGCGAATTCTATCATTTTCTTCTCCCGGAATATCAAGATAAAACAGTGTTCGTGCATTGTAAACCAAACCGGGTTCCAGGCGTAAATCTAAAAATTCATTAATACGTTTGTTCCCAAGCAGTCCTACATTGAAACCGTAGTTTTGCTCGACAAAAATATCAGGCCTAGCTTCTTTATAATCAAAATTGAAGTCGTATCGATTGATGCCAAAATAGTATCCCCAACTCCATGGTTTTTTGTCAAAATTCTCATCATTAAGAATGCGCTCCCGAGTCAAAAATTGCGCTTGCGCTGTTGATGCTGAGAGTATAATAAGAAAGACAAAAACCGGTAGTTTGTGCATAGAATTACTTTGATGCCGAATAAATTGTGGCCACGCCCATCGTTTGTGGGTTGGCTTCAACATGAGTAAACCCTGTTTTTCTCAAAATATTGTTGAGCTTTTCACCATAGGGAAAAACAGAAGCGCTTTCACTTAAATACCCATAAGCATCGCGATCTTTTGAAAATACCCGACCAATTAATGGGAGTAAGGTTTTGGTGTACAATCCGTAGCCTTGTTTAAACGGGAACTTAGTAGGTACTGAAGTTTCTAGGATCACAAAAATTCCGCCGGGTTTAAGAACGCGTAGGATTTCAGCCAGACCTTTTTCTAGGGTTTCAAAATTGCGAATTCCGAAGGCAACGGTGATGGCGTCAAAATAATCATCTTCAAACGGAAGATTTTCAGAATCTCCCTGAACCATTTTGATACGATCATCCAGGTTTTTTGCAGCAACTTTTTCTTTTCCTACGCTGAGCATTCCTGCAGAAATGTCAAGACCTATAATTTCTTCGGCATCGGTTTTAGCCAGATTGATAGCGAGATCACCGGTTCCTGTTGCGACGTCCAGGATACGCTTAGGTTTTGTGGCAGCTACTTTGTTTACCACTTTCTTACGCCATTTTACATCAATTCCAAAAGAAATCACACGGTTGAGTCCGTCGTATTCTTTAGAAATGGTATCAAACATGCGCTCTACTTGTTCGCGCTTTGACTGGTCTGAATCTTTATACGGATTAACGTTGCCGCTCATATTTTAATTTTAGTGGCAAATATACTATTTGTTAGTCGATGAGGCCTGCTCTTTTAGAAGGCTGTTATAATTAAAGTTATCTCTATTAATTCTCCTATCTTTGCAAGGTTTTGCTCACAAAGTGAGCGCCGCAGGAACTCGATGATTCGTGTTGCGGTCTACAAACCAAATGCCTTGCGGACTTGCCCCAAGGTAGTTTACTTTAAAATTGACTATGAAGATTGTAATTGCAGGTGCCGGGGAGGTAGGCTTTCATTTAGCCAAACTTCTCTCTTTTGAATCACAAGATATCACGCTTATAGATGTTGATAAAGATAGTATTGCGTACGCCGATACGCATCTTGACATACGAACCATACGTGGAGATTCTACCTCGATTGCAGTTTTAAAAGAAGCGCGTATAGATACGACAGATCTTATAATTGCAGTTACCTCTAGTGAAACCACCAATATTACAGTGTGTGTGCTTGCAAAACAAATGGGAGCAAATCGCACCATCGCACGTATTTCAAATACAGAGTTTATAGAGAATCAGGAGGTAGCCGGTTTTAAGAAATTTGGTATTGATGAATTGATCTCGCCAGAAAGTCTAGCAGCTTCAGAGATAGAATTGCTGCTCAATCAGTCGGCATTTAACGACAGTTACGAGTTCGAGAACGGAGCGCTTACAATGGTAGGAACTTCCTTGAGCAGAACCGCTTCTTTTGTGGGGAAAAGTGTAAAAGAGGCAGCGCGCATTTTTCCTACGTTGCATTTTATGCCTATTGCAATTCAGCGTGAAGGCACACAGTATACGTTAATTCCGCGAGGTGATACCATTTTTAAAGAAGGGGATCAGGTGTATTTTATGACGGTAAAAGAGGGTGTTGATGAACTCTATAAGCTTACCGGTAAGATGAAGCAGGAGATTAAAAATGTAATGATTTTAGGCGGAAGTAAAATAGGATACAAGACCGCCCGTGATCTTTGCTCGCATAATTTTAAGGTCAAGCTCGTAGAGAAGGATAATGATAAAGCCTATGATCTTGCCGAAAATTTACCTAAAACCTTAGTGATCAATGGGGACGGAAGAAACGTAGAACTTCTTGAAGAAGAAAATATCTACGATATGGACGCTTTTATCGCCGTGACAGGAAACAGTGAAACCAACATTATGTCGTGTTTGGTGGCGAAGTCTAAAAGCGTTAAAAAAACCATCGCCTTAGTCGAGAATATGGATTATTTTCAGCTTTCTCACAGTATTGGTATCGATACGTTGATCAATAAAAAGTTACTTGCAGCCAATAATATTTTTAGATACATAAGAAAGGGCGATGTGGTCGCAATGACCAAACTCAATAATATGAATGCTGAACTTTTAGAATTTAGCGCTAAGCCTAATTCTAAAGT
>Ga0208449_1000522_pt1 | contig 25813 bp, 30 predicted proteins | sample MalvireepMed_s17_FD_184247 | JGI IMG/M metagenome (GOLD analysis project Ga0208449, IMG submission 184247) | Marine viral communities from the Global Malaspina Expedition - Malaspina viral metaG DeepMed_s17 (SPAdes) (version 2) | ecosystem: Environmental > Aquatic > Marine > Oceanic | place...
CAAGGCAGAGCATCTAGCCAACCGCAAACGATTGATTGCTGCGGGGAAAGCCCCACCAACAGAGATTGAAGAGTACGGAATTAAAATCCCCCTAAAAAACTAGCCCCTCCGATGGTGCAACTAATACAATGGTATTAGTAAGCCCATCGAAAGGGCTGTACGTCAATCCTCGTAAGCCGTCTAGTGGGTAGCAGTAGGATCTAGAACGTCATTTGTAGCTAGGCCTGCACATACCACTAATTTTTCATGGTTCCTGTGTATCCCTCCGACTTATTAGAATAGGATATGTTTGATCTCGTAATATAGTTAAGTTTGCTTGGGCGCAGAACAACCGCCATCCATACGCCCCACCAATCACGCTATGCCCCTTCTTATATTCGACTGACTCCCAGTCCTGAGCCTGAGCCAGAGAAAGACAAGCACTTGCCCATTGGTCCCTGAGACGGCGAGCATCTTCAACGGCCTCACGAGCGTCATCAATACTAGGAGCTCCGGCCTCTTCAGCGGGAGCCTTTATAGGTGCTTCTCCTGATTCCTTTAAGTGTGTTTTTCGCCATACGACTTTATCCAATGGTGAGAAATAAAATTCCTGTGCATATTCTGTATAACGCCTATCATATTTCCCTGCTTTTGTCCATGTTGAACTATCTTTTCCGTATACTATTGCAACATGTGTTCGTTTTCTATTAAAAATGAAATATGCTAATGGTTTTGGGTCTGCTTTATCCCATGAATGGGCGGCACAAACAATAAAGTCTGGAAATTTCCAATCGCTAGCATCCACAAAATCAGTTGAAATGCCTTTAACTTCTATTCGTTGAGGTATACCATCTACCTGCACTTCTAAATCCCCTGTATCGGCATGGGTTTCCCATTCACCATAAGTTTCAGCTTTTGTCATTGGCTTAATAGTAACAGTCTCACCCTTATCATGGAGATACCTAGCACATATAAACACGGTATCTGTACTGTCCTCTAAATGCTCTAAGAACTTATCGTGATTCTTAGCTACTATCGCTGAATTATTATGATCCCCAAATGTTTTCATTAGTCCCAATATTCCTCCCTTCTAAAGCACAGCGGTGAATTTTATAATCGTTTGTTCATCTTCGCTAGAGTCAACCTTGTCTGAGGACATTGTGTACTCAACAAGGAAATCTGGGTTGTCATCATGTAGCAAATACTCATCCTTAATGAAGCCGTCCATGTACGCAGAGGTTGATACAGCTATACCTTCCCAGTCCTTTTGCTTAGACTTACTCCCCCCTACCCAGTAGTGCGAGATATGTACTTTAGCCTTGCCCATTAAGTGCTGGTCAAAGCAGTCGCTTTGATCGCAGTTATAATAATCAATGTAGTCATATCCGATTTTCTTAATAAGGCTTGCTAGTATTTCCTTGCCGTCTGTTCGGGCTACGCTTCTTTGGGGGCCTGCGTCACTCCAATGCTTACCTGCCTGTTTATTCTTAGACAATGATTTATCTGGGCGTACAGATACAGTAAGTACATCCAACATACGATCTTTCATGACCCCAGTAGCAATATAGAAAGGGTCAGTTGATCTAACTGTTGCTGATCTTTCCACTGTTTTATCCATTCTGAATCTCCTTTGCTTTGGCTTTCGGGGCCTGTTCGGATATCTCTTTGTATTGAATATTATTTTCCTCGTCTAAGTACCTGACATAAATTAGGCCGTTCTGCACTTGCCTGGATATGTTCCCTTCAACCTGAACCCACGTATAATTCTGGTTGTCCGCAGATATTATTTTATTCATTCTGAATCTCCTTTTTTTTTCTGCCTGCCTTCTTCCGCTTTTTGACTGGGTCAAACTCACCAAGAAACGGCATGATAGGTTGATAGCACGCTAGAATTTTGTCGCATAGCTGACACGGAATAATGAGTAGCTTCTCTTTGGTTCGGCTTTGAGCGGTATGCAGCTCGTAAGCTGAGGTTGGGGATGACTGCTGAGTGTAGCATGAGCCACAGTACGCATGACGTAGCCAAATCTGCTTGTAATATACACGTCCACCAGGTCTTTGGATGTCTGACTTACGAGTGCATTGCCCTTCGGTTGCACACTTACGTGGACGGTGTTCGCATAGTTTTGTAAAAAATGTTTCAACGGCCTTGGGCGTGTAATAGCCGTGCTTACCTACCATGCGTTCAGACAGGCCTACAATTCTCTCTGCTTTATTGTATTCTTTAGTCAAGTGCATCTCTCTCTTCAGAACATGGCTTGCATATTACTGGCGATACGGGATCGCATCCATCTACGGCAATAGGACATGATCCATCATGCTCCGGGAGTCCAAATAAAAACCCGTGAAGTATGTCCCATCTGTTGAGTGAGTCAAGGAACTCACTTTCCATTCGACTTGTACCAGGTCCGTGTCTTAGCACTCTCCATTGCTCAACAAGATAGAGCTGCCCGTCCCGAAGTCGGAGGGTAAGCTCCTCGACAGCAGGAGGTCTCTCCCAAGGTCTTGGCGTTCTAAGGAAGTGAATTATCTGGTCTTTGAACGTCCGTAGTTCTTCTTCAACTTCACCGTTCTCAGGGCCTCCGACAATGAGCTTACCCCTGACTACCCTGAATGTAATGTCGTTGTCTCTTGCCCTGGATAGCACGTTTCTTATTGCTACCCTATCTAAGTCATTCAATGTATCTTTCTCCCGGTTTAAGCTGTTCAATTGGTTCAAGTATAGGATTTTTACTCAGTATCTCTTCAACCGTAGGAAAAACAGCTTCAACTTTCATATCTTTTATTTCTGCTACTGCCTCTGCTACCTCGGAACTAGACATGTCCTTTGATGTCTTCTGTAGATCAAGAGCAAGATCCCGAACATTCATGCTGCCAGCTAGTGTCGTACCGGACACCGACTTTTGTGTGTACTTGATCCCATCGGTAAAATCTACACGATAGGCACTTGGTGGCTGCTCGGCTACGTGGTTTTGTTTGGTATGGAATAGAGCAACTTCCATTAGTCCTGTCTGTATTTTGTTTGCCTCCAATTTGTAGACTGACCTACTATTCGACTCGACATAAATAGAACCGAAAATTTTGTCAGACTTGTTAGTATGGGTAATCAGCAGAGCGGTTGCACCGTTGCTTATGATTTCTCTTAGCACTCTAAAGTATTGGTTCATAACGTCAGCTTCTTCTAGTCCACCGCTGCTTAGACCAAGTGAGTCAATGATTAAAGTGTCGTAGTTATTAGCAGCCATGAGTTTAGTAATCTTATCTTCGTCTCGTGGTAGCGGCTGCTTGCAGCGTAGGTACTCAATGTTTGGGCGATGCCCTTGGGCGGTTAAGTTTAGTCCCTTCATCAGACCATCTATCCTTCTTTTGTAGACAAACTGGTCATCTTCATAATCAAGCACTAAGACCTTACCTGTCTTGACTGGTATGCCTGTTGGTCCAGGGAGTCCGGCATCTATAAGCAACGCCCAGTATAGTGACGTGAGTGACTTAGTTGAGGAACCTGGTGCATAGATAGTATTGATAGAGCCTGCCACCAGGTATGGTTCAAGTCTAAAGATAGGGGTATCTGGGATCTTAACGTCTGAAAGTTTAATAGGCTCATCGCCACGTCGGTGATCATCCAATACAGCTCCAACGGCATTCTCAACATAAGAAAGATAATTAAAATTATAGAGGTTTCGTGGTCTCCATTCCTCTAGTGCGTCAATGAGATGGGTTTTCCCTTGGTAGGTATTTAGTACCACACTTTGTCTAAATAAAAATTCGCCATTAAATGATATACGTACTTCCGAGACATCGAAACCTCGTTCATTGTGTGGTCTCTCAAAAACTGCTGTGACTGTGATTCCGTTTTGGTTTCCTTCATAAACAAACTCAGCTCCGTTGGTTCTTATAAACTTGGCATCCATGCTTTCCTGCTCTGCCAGTGGAGTGTATGCAGGATCATTCGTCATTGCGTGTAATATATGCTGGTCATCTAGTGTTTGGGTCATAATTTTCCCCCCGTAGTCAAAGCCTTATAAAAATCTGTTGCGTCTCCACCCGCCTGGCATGCACCAAAACATTTCCATGTCTGTGATTTAGGAGTAATAAAGAACGATGGGGTCTTCTCGTCATGGATGGGACAGAGACCTTTTAATTGATCAGAACCGCTCGGGACTAGCGTTGTGTACCTAGAAGCGAGTGCGACGATATCGAACCCATGCAGACTCGGTTTCTTACGTTTACCTCGACCGCCAGTCGCCCTTTTCTTAGCCAAGGCTCTCCCTATTGGGTCACGTTGCTCCACCACTTCACCAAGGGAAGCCATAGACCAAGTGAGAAGACTGTCGATTATCTGCTGGCAAGACAGCAAGGTTTCAGGAGCGGTCGTGTCTCTAAAGCAGACGGGCGTGTAGCCTTTTGGCTTGTCAGGCGGCAGGGATGGGTAAGACCTGAGTGCTTGTCCATATCCTTTCACCTCAACTACAATTCCACCCACTTTTGATTTCAGGTTTATCTGCCCATCCAATCTATCGCCGCACTGGAGAAACATATGCCACTTTCCTTTAGCTGTACCTTCTTCTATATAAAGAACAGATGCTGGCGGCCGTCCCTTCCATGGCAATTCAAAATTGCCTCGATCTATGTCGATTCCAAGTACATACCCACCGTCAACATGATGGGTGCCACACAGGACGGCTAGGCCGTCCTGGGGCGTAAACTCATCGGCAGGGATGAGCGGAGGCTGGTCTGCCAGCTTCCTTAGCCTCGCTCCCCGCCGATACTTGTTGTCTTTGAGTGCAATCGGTTTCAAATCGACCCTGCGTAGATTGTCCAAGTGCTGTTCTAAGTCCTCTGGGACAGCCATACTTTTCTTCTCCTTGGATGAGCCGTCTTATCAAGAGCATCGGCTGTCCGTCTCTTTGCATGACAATAGCTACAGTAGGTAGGACTGTGTGGGTAGTCGTACTGTTCACATGCCATAATTAAAATCCTGCCATCTGGGGTGGGTCATCTTGGTGGCGTACACCCCGAATGATTTCTGTGTGAACGTCTATCAGTTCGTTTAAACTATCTTCATGTGATTTCATAATCTCAAACCAAGTTGATACTGGCGAGGCTTCGGTTGCTGTACTTGGGACAGATGCTATCGTAGTAGCCAGAGACTGCATTATTTGATTGTAAGCAACTGATCTAGATATAACGATGTCCTTATTGCTTGCAACCTGTTCCCAAGATGACGCAACAGGCTTATCATCTACTGGCTTATCATCTGCCGTCTTGGCACGAGAGAGATACCTATTCGTATACCCACGCTCGTCTTTTTCGTAATACTCAATTTCGTAGTGGCGTTTGGATGGGCCATCTGCTTCTGCATCAAGTAGTGCCTTTATCTCCTCGGCATTTTCGCCGTCCTTGTAGCCTTCCAGTCTTGCTGATAGGTCAATGACGCTACCTGTATCAGTAGTGAAAGCAAACTTAGCAAGCCAGGTTGCTTTTGATTCCTTCATCTCGCTAACTATTCCTGTAACTCTAGGCATTTAATTTTTCCTTTCTATATGTGTTTATTTAGTTCGATCTTGTTGCGTTTATCTAATTTATCAGCGACATCTTTAACAGCCATCACCAGCTCTGCAAGTAAAAGATTCATCATGTAGATGTCTTCGTCTGTTGGCTCGTCACCAGACCACCGATAATTTCCATGTTGATATCGTGCTAAATCTTCTGCGTTCTTCATATTTTCTCCCTTCTAAATTTTGGGTGGTGCGTGTAGGAGTCGAACCTACATTGAGTTGACTACGATACCTCCTGGGCTGGAGATTGTGCAGCAGACATTTACTGCCTGCAAGGACGCTAAACATGAAACGCCCCCGTAGATTTATAGCCCAGATCGTCCCCCCGATATGCCGCACCTGTCAGTTCTTCTTAGCTGCTCATAGCTAAAGCGTCTCGCACATCTGGCACATGTTCCGACAGCTCTTACCTCACCTGGCAATCCAACGTATGATGACTTCAGGAACACAGCTAACCCCACTCGATAGCAGTCGGGACATTTTGATTGTTCAATTCTTGTTCTGGTTTCCCGTGTCGATGTGGGGTTATCTGCCAAGTGCCTGTCGATTGCGGTGTGGATGTCTTTAGATAAAGTTTGGAACTTTATTTTTGCCATGCTTAAAACCTCCTGAAAATATTATATCATGCTTGTCAAGTCTTGCCACCACGATTAGAGATACTCTTTAAGAGAGTATCTCCATCGTGATGGGGTCATAACTTTTTTAAAGCCTTGTTTATTTTTAGCTGTTCATCATCGCTTGGAACTCTATGTAGGTATCTATTATTAACATAAACAACCTTCCTGTAGGGAGGATGGCCTCCATGCGTGCTGCCTCCAAGCACCACAACAAGCTGCCCTTCTTTGACTGCAACACGTTCTTTTCTTGTCAAGTAAGATACCCACCTAAACGGTGCGTTTCCTGTGCCGTGGATCTCTCCATGTTCCGATATGATTACATCGTTATTCAACTAGTGCCTCCTTAAAAAAGTTTCATTGGAGCTGATAGTCTTGATAATCTTTTCTTGGCTAACTCCAGATACTCATCATTGATATCAGCACCTATGCCATTTCGACCTAGCCTTTGTGCTACTGCAAGTGTAGTACCTGAACCAACGAATGGGTCTAGAACCACGCCATTCGGTGGGCATCCTGCCATGATGCAAGGTTCAACAAGTTTCTCTGGATAGGTAGCAAAGTGTGCCTCTGGATAGGGCTGCGTGGTTATCTCCCACACGCTACGCTTGTTGCGATGCGATGGCATCATGTCTCTTTCTCTGGTCAGCCCCTTGAATACACCGTTTGTATCTTTTGTATTGTTTAGGTTCATGGGTTTATGCCCGCCCCATCGTTCCGCTAGAACCCATCTGTCCTGCGTTGACATAATCATCTGATTTCCTGACAGTTTGTTCTACTTGTCCACCACCCTGACTACTATAGCTATCCCCAAGATTAAGCCAGACCGTGCCTGTTGGTTTGAGAACACGTCTGACTTCACGGAATACATTCACCATGCTATTACAGTATTCCTCTGGCGTAGATTCTAATCCAATCTGCTCATCAACACGTTCTGCTCCGCATCTAAGGCATGATGAGCGATCGCCCCTGAACGGTCTATCTACATTGGGTTTCATGTTATCGCTGTAATGGCTAACCTTGTGGCTGCAGTCACTATCGCCGCCCTCCCATGTGGCAGTTCCATAGTCACGGAGTCCCCAGTACGGAGGACTTGCAACAACACAATCAACAGATTCATCAGGTATCGGTAGGCTTAGTGCGTTTGATAGATACAGCGTTGCTATATCATTTGTCCAATAAGGTTCCACTAATCATCACCTCCTTCCATGTTGTCCTGGTCTGGTGGTTCATTATCTCGGCAATCTGTACATGCGACTTGCTCCTCATCATAGACAGGATGTAGTTCCTGCTGACAAACTATGCACCTGCGAATTTTCATTAGTTCACCCCCCATTGTGAAGCCATTGCATCGGCTATGCCTTGATACGTTCTCGATCTATCTTTCCAACGATCTGGTGATGGAGCAAGTTTGTTTTGTCCTGATGGTGTTTGGTTTGCATAGCGTTCCTTGTGTATGACGTTTGTTTCTCTCAGCAATGGCAGATTTTTAAGCCATAAACCTGTCTTTTTTTGTGCGTCATGCCCAAATTGCCAGGGCTGTATATATTGATCTGGTTTTCTGATGTGTGAACTGATGATTGATACAGGATTTTCAAGAGCGATTTTTTCTATTGGTGCATCCATTAAATCCTGCACGAATTGCAACGCTTTCTGCTGTCTTCCATCGGCACGTTTTTCTGCAAACCATTTCGCACCTGATGTAGCTAAATCTGTACATGGTGGGTGTGCAATCATCAGATCGAAATGCTCACTCTTAATCACGTCTAGCACGTCCCCGATGATATGCCTTCCCTCAGTCTCTGATGGCAGTAGATCAACGCTAGTTGCATCGTGCCCCATTGCAGTAAATGCATCTCGCACACGCCCAGAATATTCACAAGCTATTAATACTTTCATATGTTATTTCTCCTGGCGTTGGTCGCTACCCTTATTGGCTACAAATTCCGCACGTCTTGAGGATGTATCCATGTGTACATTTATCGAGACAATATGAGCATACGTCATCACCCCACTTGTGATAAGGGACAAAATATCCCACGCCTTGAGTCAAGGATCGGTGTTTATGCTTGCAGTCGTTGGGCTGTTCTGTGTAAATATTGCAGTCCTGAAAGCCCACGCAATATTTACAATTATTATCGCTGTGAAAGCGTTGTTTTATCATCTGGGTTCCGTCCTTTTCAGGTGCACCATATAGCAGATGATAAGGTTTTGATGCGGTGTTATTTTTAATTATTATTTTCATGTCTAAATTCTCCAGTAATTTTTATTGGTTAGTATTCAATTGGAAACATAACCGTTATTGCTTGCGTACCATCTTCATCTGCTGTGTTGCGTGTGATCCATACTTGGTGTTTAGGGGTGTTATAGTTTGCTAGAATTCGACCATCCCATCCATTATTGAGTGACTCTAGGTCTTCATCGTTGTGCTTTATATCTTCTTGGCACATGTCACCCCAATCACCACGATTAAATCTAAGTATTGATTTCCAAACAAACTTTGCGAACGGTTCATCGTCAGCTATTTTATTATTAATCGCTGCTGTAAATACCAGCCTATGTTGTCCTGCTTTTAACGTTTTAACCATGTTGTTTATCTCCTGACCCTTGTATTATTTGGTGGCCTTGTCACCACCTATGGGGTTTACCCACCCCCAACTAAGGGGGTGGTGACTCACCATATATTGATTCTTATTTCTCCTGTGTATTTAGTATGTAGTCTGCAGATTTAACGCCTTGACTCGCTGCATAGACAATCAACTTTCTATCTGCTTTGATAGCTTTTTTCCAGTTGTCTATATATGATGCTGAGTTTTGAATCGTTGATGTTATGTTTACAGCATCGCATAGGAATGCACTACTAAATTCTGCGACTAATTCTTCTTGTCCGTAGTTGTCAGAACCAAAATGAGTCGCACCCTTTTGGCCTTTTTTACGTGCTAGAGGTTTTGATGTTGAGTGACTCATTTCATGAAATAGCGTTGAATACATCTCAGGCGCATTGTAGAAGCTATCTTTTAAGGTCATGTTTATTCTATGTTCTGAGGGTATATAGTGCGGTGTTTGTGTGCTTGTCCACTCGATACCAGGCGCGCCGTCAGACTCAAGGTATGCCGTTGCTACTGCTTCAGCTTCTGCTATTGTATCTGGGCTATTCTCAGGTTTTGTACCTGCATTACCACCATCAACTTTCTCAAGTGGTTTTAATTCTAAGCCGTCAACCTGTTCTACATTGAATACTGTATGTCCACCAAAATACCAAATCATGATTTGCTTTTTTTCCATCTCGCCTGTATCAGGATTTTCAATTTCACGCTCATGCTTTTGAGGATTCCACCATCCAACATGTAATCCCTTTTCACCCCTACGAACCATGCCACCCCTAGATTTGGCCTGATTAAATGTTATCCATCTTGGGTCAACATAACCTTTTACTCCTGCCATTAATCCCAACATAAGCGCATTTAATCCGCTGTACTCACGGCCATCAATGCTACGTTGTTGGCCATATTCTTTGGATGCTTGCCAATATGGTTTTTGCCAAGGAATAACGCCTGCATCCAGTAGTTCAATTATTTGGTTTGATACCTTGTCAAAACTGTCTAACCTTCTTGATTTATTCATGTTTAAATCCTCCTAAGATTTTGTACTTCTTAATTGATTCTTGTTGATTAGTTATACTTTTGTTTATTTCCGAACCCATCTATCTTTTATAATCCATTGATTAGGATGCCATTTGAAAGTCCTATGAGTTTTTAACCATTGCTTGACCTCATCTAGCGTTTTGAATTCTTCATCTACAAAAAAACCTATTGTTAAGTCTTGATTGATCTGGTCTAACTTCCATACAACCTTTCCTTTTAGCCCAAATATATCTGACCACATAGCAGTTTTGCGAACTAGAAACGGTTTCCCCATTTTGGTATGTAGGATGAGATATTCAAGGTCACCAAAAAATTCCTTGTTTGCTGCACTAAACCATGTAGGATTAGCGTTTCTTACTTCAGCTATTCTTAATGTCATGTTTAAAATTCTCCCTTTTATAATTGTATTTAGTAACCAAATTCGTCTAAGATGTCTAAGTCTTGGATATCGTTATCATTCATGTTTAAGATTCTCCTTTTTAACTGTATTAACGTAGAATGATTCTACGCTGACTAGAGTATTTCACACTTTGGTTATCTTGTCAAGTGTTCTCTTAGATTAGCTAGGCGTTCATAGCTTCAAGGATTGTATTGGGGTTGCGGAGATGAGGAGAAAAATTGCCATGTTTGCAAATCCTGCTTATAAAAATAGAGCGCCATCATTCACGCCATCATTAAAGGATACAGAAGATAAGAGTCTAAGACTAAGCAAGGCATGCAGTAAATAAGCTATCAAGGCGTACAAATATCTGCACGACTCGTAAGCCAGGCAGCTGCCAGGCGATGCGAATTCGTCGCTATAGTGCATAGAGTGATTACGCTATTCGTAGCAATCCCAGAATACGCAAAAATCCCTCTATAATTGGTAGGGAGAAATCCCAGAAAATGCGCGTCCGAGGGGGTAGGCCTTGGCTCATATAATATATATATATAGATACCTATGCCAGAATTTTTTTGCAAAAAGCGCCGCCTTTGCGCTCTTAGTTTTAAGAAGTTGTTGTTGTTCTTAAGAGTGCTTTAAGAATGCTTTAAGACTCTTTAAGAGGAAGAGGAAGATTTTCCTAAGAAAATACTCTCTTCCGATCTTAAAGAAGTATTAATACGATAAGATTTAAATCTTTGGTGGGGCATACCTTACCCCTGTAGGGACGGTAGCCCCCAGAGATTTGGAGGTGGGATGGGGATGTTTTGTACCGCTAGAGCATAAAATGCGTAATATGCGTACCGTTGTTGACATTTTGGCTAGTGTTGTAGTAGATTTATACCTATGAAATACTCATCATATGTACAGTCGCACGGGTTAGGGAGGATGTCGCACAAGTCAAAGTCAATTGCGATGGAGATTCTGACGGACACTGGCAAGACTTATGACGATATAGCCGCTGAGCATGGTGTTAGCCGTCAGCGCATAGGGCAGATTGCCCGAAGGCTTGATATCGGCAGGATAACCAGGGGACAGCCGGCAGGGGCAGGACAATGAGTGCGCTTACTGACGCTGATTTTAGGGTTGGTATGCCGGTTTTAGAGATGGGGAGCTGTAATCATAATAGGAGCAGGGGGAATCCCCGTCATCTTATTAGCCAGACGTTTGGTGACGAGAGAGATTGCTTTCATTACGAGGCTACGGCGGTGCAGAAGTTTGAATATGATGGCGGTATTCTTGTCAAAAACTGGCAGGGATATGTTAAAAGATTACCGGAGGGTAGTTATGCCAGGCAAAACAGGAAGTTCAGATCCCAAGATAACCATAGCTAAACAGAACACTTTCCTTACTGTGTTTGCTTTGACCGGGTCTATGACCAAGGCAGCAGCGGCTATAGATGTCCCGCCGACTAATGCCTATAAGTGGAAGCAAAATGATGTTTATGGTTTTAGGGAGAAGCTGGAGAAGGCCACCGCAGAGTTTGCAGATAACCTTCATTACCTTGCACTAGATACGGTTAATAACCAAAAGCCGTCCGATAATCCTGCGCTTAAGATATTTATGTTAAAGGCTTGGCATCCACGGTATAAGGCCGTTGATACGAGCGTAACCGATGATGTTGGTAAGGAAGTTATGGCAGAGCTTAAAAGGGCGATGCGGTCCGAGAAGGATGCCCCAAAAAAGCCAGCAACTAAGCGGGATGACAGCAATCAGGTGATCGAACAAGCAAACCAGATACTTGCGAGTAAGACTAATGATAGCTCCCCAGACGCAGGTAAAACCGAATAACAAGGTAACAGACTATATATTCTCCCGCCTTGGGTTTGATGGTACAGACCTTCAAGCAGATATACTGGAGTGCAGTAAACGCTTTGTACTTGTTGCGGGCGGTGAGCAGGCCGGGAAATCTATGGTCGCAAGTAAGTTTCTTATCAGTAGGTTCCTTAAAAGTGACGGAGCCGGACTGTACTGGCTCGTGGCCGCAGACTATGAGAGAACCAGGGCAGAGTTTGAATACCTCACAGAGGATTTTGCCGCTCTCGGTATCCTTAAAGAAGTAACTAAACGTGTAGACCCAGGACGCATTATTCTTTCAGATGGGACACGTATTGAGACGAAATCCGCAAAAGACCCAAGAACCCTGGCTATGAAAGCCCCGGACGGAATACTTGGATGCGAGGCATCACAGCTAGACCTTAACTCATACTACCGGCTAAGAGGCAGAGTAGCCCCGAAACGTGGATGGCTGTTTTTATCAGGTACGTTTGAGGGAAGCCTTGGATGGTATCCGCAGCTATTTTCTGCATGGCAGCTTCCGACAGATGACGAAGAGTCCTTTTCCCTGCCATCACACTCTAATAGCTACCTCTACCCTGGCGGTAAAACTGACCCCGAGATACTAAAGCTGAAGGCACAGGCATCCGATGAGTTCTATATGGAACGAATCGAAGGCATACCCTGCCCTCCGGCAGGACTTGTGTTCGGTGAATTTCGTGCCGATATACATACAGACCCACAGGCAGAGTGGGTTCCAGGAGAGCAGGTATATCTATGGATGGACCCCGGATACGCAGGAGCATATGCAGTAGTTGCAGCGCAGGAAATTAACGACCAGATTGTTATTTTTGATGAGATATATGAACAGGGAATGACAACAGATGAGATTATAGACATAGCCCTCAATAAACCCTGGTGGAAAGATGTCCACTCAGGCACGATTGACATAGCTGGATACCAGCATCAGGCCATGAGCGCACCCGCAGAGATGTGGATGGACCGAACCGGGATATATCTTGATGCTCAGAAGATAAGAATTAACGAGGGAACAGAAAGATTAAAGGGATTTCTAAAGCCAGACCCTATCACAAACCGCCCAAGAGTGGTATTCTCTCCGAAATGTAGGGGAACGCTGTCAGAATTTGGTGCGGTTCCAAGCCCATTTGACGGACAGACTCGTGCATATCGGTGGAAAACAGACAGGGAAGGCAATATAGTAGGCGAAACGCCAGAAGATAAAAATAATCACGCCATAAAAGCCACTATCTACGGACTTGTAAGTAGGTTTGGCTACGGATATGTAGCTAACAGGGAATTTATAAAGGTAAAACGGTGGGCTAAATAATGCCAAGACTAAAACCAGAAGATATTATTAGTAAGGTTGACGCTCATTATGACTCTACGCACCCCCTGCGAAAGAGAATGGACGCAGATCACCAGCTCTATAAGCTGGATGACTACGATGCAGGGGACGGATATCAGTCATATACATCAAACGAGCCTCAAACCTATGCAGATAAGATAGTAGCGTGGATGTCAGGGTCTGAACTTGTGGTACGGATTCCCCCAAATGGGAATCCTCGTAACACAAGAGAGATAAATAATGATAAAGAAAGATTTATTATAGGTGCGCTGCGGTCTGCCGATGAAAGACTTACCGCCCGACTTGCTCCTTCTATAAAAGATCAGCTTGCCTGGTACATAGCCGTAAGAGGCTGGTACGCAGGAAGAGCAATGCTCTTTAAAAAGCCCGATGGGGATACGGTAATTGACGTTACTCCGTGGGACCCGATGCACACATACTGGGGCGTAGGATCAGAAGGACTTAACTGGGCTTGCTACAAAATAAAGAAAACCAGGGCAGAGATAGAAGCGCAGTACGATGTCAGGCTAGGAGAAATAAGAGAAGACGATGACGGTGTTGAAGTATATGACTACTACGATAAAGAGTATAACACCGTAGTTATTCCCGGAAGGTTCGTTAAAAAGAGAACCCCACACGGATCAGACTGCGTTCCTGTATTTATAGGACCAGTCGGCGCTACTCCTTTGGTTCAGTCTATGGAATGGTCTTCGATAGAAGATACCCTTGAAGACTACGGAGAAAGCGTATTTAAGTCCACAAGAGAGCTTTACGATAAGCATAACTTTATGATGAGCGTTATGCTTGAACTTACCGCAAGAAGCAGGAAACAGGGACTCAAGGTTAAAAGCCGTGACGGTACAAAAACTCTCGATGAAGACCCATACAAGGAGGGAACAGAGATATCCCTCGGACAGGGAGAAGAGATAGAACCGCTTGGCCTGCTTGAGATGAGCAGGGAAAGCGGAGCCTTCATGGGACTTGTTGCAGGAGAGCTGCAAAGAGGCTCCCTACCCCACTCTGTATACGGAGAACTTCAGTTCCAGCTTTCAGGATTTGCTATAAATACTCTTCGCCAAGGGGTTGAGACAGTGCTTACTCCAAGAGTAAAAGCACTGGAACAAGCCTATAGGCAGATAACTCATATGCTTTGTGTACAGTACCAGTCAGGTAGTTTTAAAGCTGTTGAACTTTCAGGCGAAGATAATAACAGGATGTATTTTTCAGAAGAGATTACCCCAGAAAGAATTCGTAATGGAGGTGATCCTGAAATAAAGGTCACTCCCAAGCTACCGGAAGATGATATGTCCAGGTATGGAATGGCCCAGATCGCAAGAGAAGGACCCACTCCGCTTCTACCTGACCTATGGATTCGTGATAATATTCTCGGCATACAGGACGCAGACCAGGTTGAAGATGCAGTCAAGGAGCAGATAGCAGAACGTACCCTGCCGGAAGCAGGGATATGGTCGCTATATCAGGCTTCTTTAAAGCAGGGCAGAGAAGACCTTGCCAAGATGTATTTCGGAGAACTGGTTGGTTTACTATTTGCCAAAGCAAGAAAATTGTCTGATACTATGGGCGGTGGCGGTGGAATGCCCTCGGGACCTCCCTCTCCGGGGCAACCCGGCCAAGTGCCTGTCGGTCCACCGCCACCACCCGGACCGCCAGGACCGCCAGGGCCTCCACCTATGCCCAGGCCAGAGGTGATGCCTCCAGCAGGACTTGGGGTTCCACCCCCACCTCCTAATCCGCAGGCAGGACCAAATGTCCCGCCAGGTAGCCCTAGACCTGGAGCGCAGTCTGAAGAAGAAAGATTAAGAAGACTTGGTCTTGTTGGACCAGGAGGATAACTATGGCAAGAGAGCAGCAAAAATTTGAACCATTTGGTTGGTATGACGGTATTCTTGAATCTGCCGCAGGCGATGGAAAAGGCGTGACCGGGGATTTTCTTGCAGGAATTCCAGCAGATGATCCGCAGCCAACCAAGTGGTCTACCGATGTAGACGCAGCCAGCTTTGCCACGTACCGTAAGCAAGAGCAGGAGGTTGCCTCAAAAGCAAGGAATATTGCAAGCGTATTTTTAAATATGCCGGATAATGCTAATCTCGTTTTTAACAGAGATCCGTATTCGGTAATGAGTCCAACCCAAAAAACAACATTTGATAGAATCACAAAAGACTCAGGGCTTTCTACCTTGCAGCTACGGCAAGCGCTTAGAGATCGTGCGATGGAGATTGCAACAGCTCGGCCAGATGCAGGTGATCGACCTGTGCGGCCATCCTCGCTGCAGTACGGACTGCAGACTTTGCGAGACTTGCCAGGAGGCATACAGTCCGGCCTGGCTAAAACGCTTAAGGAAACTTATGCAGACCCCGGAAGTGACTTTCAGAAATTTCTTGGAGCCGTTACTGGAGCCGCTACTGCTCCATACAGGGCTATAACAGGGGCGAGTCAAGGCAAAGATACACCACTAAATCCATTTGTAACAGGGCAAAGATCAATTGGGGGCATTGGATTTAATCCAGAGTTCTGGCAAGTTGCTACGCAGCAACCTGCTGTTACTCCAGAGGCTCTTGGTCAGATTCGGGCAACAAGCCTTGGCGAGGCTCAGGCTGGACCACGACCAGCGGTAGTTCCTACTCCCCTACAAGATCACCTTGCAACCGGAGGACCCGGACAAGAAACCGCAGCACCTGTAGACTATACTGGGGGGCTAGGTAAATATGACCCAATATTTAGAGAGTTCGCCCTCTCAGTAGATGAACTGGCAGAACAAGAAGAGTTAGGATTGCCACGACACCTTCGGGGAGCCGTCTCGGGCGAAGTGCTAGACACTCAGGCCGAACCAGGACTCCTAGAAAAAGGTAAAGGATTCGTAAAATCCTTGGCTGGCCGTGTTGGGGAAGCCGTGACTGGATCTACTGACGAAGAAGAGCAGCTAGTAATCCCTGCTGATGCCCGTGTTGAGGAAGCAAGACAGATATCCCGACAGACTATGGGAAGACTTGATCCTATTAAGAATAAAGTTCTTCCCGACCTGTCTAAACTAAAGGCAGGCTATTACCAAAGCGCATCTGATAGACTAGCCGAGCAGTACGGACTTGTGCAACCCCCAGGAAAGATAGCATCAAAGCCCTGGTCATTTGGTGAAATTACAACCGAGATAGCCAGACAGATCAAGGATAATGAAAAGAAATATCCAGACCTGACAGATGCTGAGATTCGTGATATTGCTAGAGAAATTGCGACTGACTGGCAGAGGGCTGCCTCTAACATTGACCCTACAAAAGATATTGACCTAGCTACAGCCGAGGCAGATGCGGTAGCTAAACCATCCATAGCGATAGATGAAGCACCGGGCGCAGTGGGAGACCCGGATGTGGCAGAAAAAAAATGGTCTACTGATGTAGATACTGCTGGTACAGCTACAGGGGAACAACCTACGGTGGGGCGAACTGCTGCACCAGGGGCTACCGCGGCAACGACTGGCGCTGGTACAACGACTGGCGCTGGTACATCGACTGGGCTTGCACGGGAAGCTGTCGACCTGTATGCCCATCTCTATGGAGACCCGGATGACCGCTACTGGGGACTTAGCCCTGGGGCTATATATGACTCTGTAGCTCGACAGTCTTTAGGAGGCACGGCCAATCTTGCATCTGTGCAAAACAGGTTGCAGAACATGGAAAATGTGAACTTTGGTAAGTTCCTTCTTCAGCAGCGATTAGACCCAGTTGGGTGGACTGATGCTGACCGTATGACTTATGGTGACTGGCTTGCCAAGGGATTTACCACGTCTGAGAATGAGTTCTTTAATCCAGACCAGATGCAAAGAGGATGGGACTCGCTAGTTGAATCGTCACTTAATTTAGGGAAAGCAACATCGCCAATGTCCTATGAAGGAGATGTGCAGGAGATTGCCAAAAACGCAGAATATTCTAGAAGGATTGCTATGGCCCATGCAGGAATACGAGAAGGTGGGTATGGAATCCAAAGACTCAGGGAAGTAGCATTTAACAGGCTATATGATAACTATAACGATTATCTTTATACCACTCCTATCGGTGAGGAGATTGGGTTTGCCGGATGGCTTTCGCAGCAGGAAGGAACTCCGTGGTATGTCGACCCCACAGCTCCAACTGAAACTGCATTGGCCGATGCCACAAAAGAAAGATATGATACCGGGACATCAGCCTTTGGAATGGAGACAGGCGCAGATACTGCGGGCATTACCGCAGGGCAGGCCAAAGCATACCAAAATCTACAGGCGGCAGATGCTGACAAAGCACAGGCTCAGAGTCTATCAGCCGACCGGATACTTGCATCTAATGTAATGAACCAAGGTGCTAATGGAGGGATGCCGGGCGCTAATGGCGCAGGTATCCCCGTAGACATGGGGTATCAGATTTCCAACGGAGGAGGATTCTCCGCAGGCCAGATACCTATATCATCTACAGCACAGCCCCTACCAATGGCTCCGCTAGCAGGGAATCGATCTCAGGATGACATGGCAAGAGCATATGCGGCCATTACAAACTTCCCGTATGCACAGCCAGGTGCATCTCAAATGATGTTGGAAGAGGCTGAGAGATTAAGGAACCAACCAGTTGTAAGTTACGGTGGAAGACCACCGTCACAATGGGTTATTTAATATTGACACAGGAGGAATTTCATGCCATATGAATGGAACGAGAATTTAAGACAGTATATGTGGACCCCAGAAACAGGAGTGGGTAACGCTTTGCTCCCTGGCATTTCTCCTGACCTGACCATGCAGCAGGCTTACGGCCTTGCTGCTGGGCAGATGTTCCCAGGATACAGGGATGTACCGGGAGCGTCACAATTTTTATCTAGAACAAGATCGCCCCTGTATGGGCGATATCTAATGGGCTATGATCCCGCCATGACTGCCTCACAGCAACCAACCTTTCAGGATTGGTTAAGCGGTGGGGCAGGAAGTCCTGCGTATCAGGCAGGAACAGATGTATGGAGAGCTTTCCCCGGACAGGGACAAGCTACAACTCCTTCGCCAGTAGGATTTGATGGAGGATTTACGGCTGGCGATTGGGGCAACGTGGTGAACCTTGCAAGGAATATGGCGTTTGGCGCACAGCCCACGCAGGAACTTTCTACAATGCCTGGCTATAACCGATATGTAGATATGCTGGAAGATCCAGAGATGGCTTCATCTTTGGTTTCTATGGCTACATACGACCCTAGGGCTGGGTCAATCTACGGTGGACTAAAGCAGGCAGGGATGAACAGGGCATATCAGGACTGGGCAGCAACCAGACCAGAGGCAACCACGACTGACTGGCTTGGGCATGTAGCGGGACAACAAGGAATGATAAGACCAGAATTTGAGGTGCCATATGCCTGAAAACGGAAATAACTTTTGGCAGGATTATGTTTTAGAGGCCGCTCCAGAAGCAGCATACTATAGTGCTGCTCCGTTTGGTGGAGCAGGTGGAGGGTTCTCTCCGGCTGAAGAAAAGTACTGGCGAGGCCAGTATGGAAATGTTATGAACCAGTACATGGGGAGTCTGGGGCAATCACTCAGGCAGGGACAAGATCCGTCTGCAACTTCATTTGTAGACTTTCTCTCGGCTTTCCCCTGGACAGATAGATATATGCAGGCAAGCCCAAGGAATAGACCGGGTTTTATCCCAACATCGAGGTTCGCACCAGCGGTTAGAAGGTTCTTCTAATGGTGATGCCACCCAATCAAAGATATAAAGCGGTTGCTCCTGAACCAGTAAACTGGTGGGATCGTATACGCTCGCTAGGCGGCATTGGCCCAGGGAGAAACATTCTGCCTATGGCTAGGATGTACCGTGACGCACTTCCCGATATGTGGGCAAATTTTAGAGATACCGCACCGCAGCAAGTAACTTCAGTTAATCCGCTTACAGGAGAGTTTTGGCGGTCAGCCTTGGAGATATCCAAGGGGCAGGCAATGCCTGTTTTACAAAGAGCCGCAGAACTTCCTGCGATTAAAGCACTTGGAACTTGGGGCGAGATTGTAGAACCAGGGGCTGCTGCTGCCTTCGCTAATGTACCTGGACTCAGAAAGCCTGGTGTTGTAGAGAGACAAAGACAGCTTCGGGAGGCCGGATACGGACCACTTGAATCTGTACAGGCAGCATATAGGCAGGCAAAGGGGGCAGGAGAAATACCGTGGTGGCAGTCAGCAGGAGTAGAAGCTGTTCTTGACCCAGTAGAACTTATCCCTGGCGTAGGAATAGCTGGAGGTGTTACAAAACTTGGACTTGGGGCTGGCAGGGCAGGACTGAGGGCAGCTACTGGCGTTGCGGCCAGAGAAGCAGCCGAAGCAGCAGCCGAAGCAGCAGCCCGTGAAGCACGAGTAGTAGCACCAATGCTAGAGGCTACCCCTAGACAGGTTGGCAGGGATGTAGCTGGGCTTTTCCCAGCTCCACCTAAACCGCCCATGGAACCAGTACAGGCACCACTTGATCCTAGTGTAATGGCACGTACTGCCCAGCAGTTAGAATTCCCTCCTGCCCTTGATCCGTCCCCACGATTCATGCCAGACCAGCCGCTTTTCCGCAACCTAGGAGTTCAGAGCCAATTTCCAGAGCAAAGGGTGCTTCCCGGTATGCTTGAAGAAACAGCAGAAAGGATAGGTATGGACCCCTCGATTAGGGTTCCGGGTATGCTTGAAGAAATAGCGAGACTTGATCCGATGGAACAGGCTACACGGGATCAGCTACAAAGATGGATTGCAGGGACTAAAGTGTCTTATCCCAGAGAGGTTTTCCGTCCGCAAAAAGGACTAATCCCACCAGGCAGGACTCCAGCGTTGCAGGCAGTTCCAGAAGGGATAGTTCCAGAAGGGATAGTTCCAGAAGGGATAGTTCCAGAAGGGCCTCCACCTCCTCGTGGACCAGCAGTACCAGAGGGAGCAATACCAGAAGATGTGAGGCCACCAGCACCACCCTCACGGTGGAATAAATTTATGCAGCAGTGGCATGACAAGTATTGGGTATCGAGAGGGTTTAGAGGAGGAGTAGGAGCGCTTAAAAGAATAAAGCCAGATAAGGCTGACGAAATATCAGAACTTAATTTTAATGTTTTAGTTAACCAGCATCCCCAAATTGGTCCTATGGCAATGATAGAAGCAGACGATGTGCAAAAGATAGCAGGGGTAAGAGCGCCCGGACTTGCTGAGAGAAAGGACTTTATTGATCTTGTTGGCAAGATGCAGGCAATACGCCATGCACCTGAAGTATTTATGGAGTTCCCTGGCCGTAATATATACGGACAGTACAAAAAGGCAGACTTTGAGCCAGGCGGGCTACTCGACACAGAACTGAAGAATCTTGGTAGGGATGCCGCTGAATCTGAGCAGCTATATCAAGAACTGACCGAGGCTGCAGACGAGTTTAGATTAGCATACAAAAAGATACGTGATGAAAATGTTGCCGAAGGATTTTACAGTCAAGAACTATCTGACCTACTACAAAATAGATACCCGTGGTATAGCCCGATTCATCTTATTGATAGGGACTATGCACCTGGAGAAATTTCAAGGTGGGTTCAGGATGCCAAAATTCCTCTTAAAAGGCTTACTGAAGAGGGTACAGAGGGACTTTTAGCCAACCCTATGGAGACGCTAAGGAAAACACTTATTTCCCACAAGCACAGAATACTAACAAATAAAATAAAAAGAACCATGATAGAGGACGCTAAATATGCCAACCATCCAGGTCTCAGGGAGATAACAGACCCATCCGAAGCAGCAAGGCTACTAAAAGGCGCAGCAGATGTTGGCGATATCCCACTAGAACGTGGAGGAATCAAAGGGGAAATAAACTATGAAGCAATGTTTAGAAGGAAAGAAGACCCTAAAAATGCCCTGTCTTACTTTGACCCAAATGAACCTGGCGTTAAAAAGGTAGTCGAAGTTGGCGAGGATCTATATAACGAAGCACAGTTTTTGTATCACTTCAAAGATGCCAGGAATATACTTACAGGATTTAATTCGTGGAGGAAGGCGCTACTTGTTTCATATAATCCTGCGTTTGCTCTTGCCAATACACTAAACGATACGTTGGTGGCTTTTTTTAGTAGGGGAATAATGCCGTGGCAGTCTTTTTCCAAACTAAAAAAGACGCTTCTTGATATGCAAACAGACCCGCTCGGAAGACTATATATGGTGACAGGCGGGCGTGGAAAGTTCTATGAAAAAGACCCGCTAGACGCTATCAGGGAAGCTGCTGGCGATCCACGAACACCGTGGGCGAAAGCTATTAAAGATATCCCACGAATGATAAAAGGACGGCGGGCCGAAGAGTATTCTCCTGCTCAACTTGCAGACGATGCGAAAGTTATTAAAGACGCAGGAGGAGACCCAAGCACGGCAACCGAAGCAGTACGAAAGATCAATGCCGGATGGAATCGTTTTATAAAACAGCCCCTTGAGCGGGTTGGGCAGTCTGGTGAATTAGCACCTAGAATGGTGGCATTTGAAAACAAGATGAATGAACTTGCCCCAGGGTGGGCAGATGAACTGTATGTGTTAAGGCCAGGGAAGTGGCTACAAAGGATGGGCATCAGACTAAAAGTTAGGACACCAAGAGATAAGCTACCCGTATCTGACCCAGACTATAGAACGCCTATCCAGATGAGAGACGAAGTCTACAGGCTATCCGAACTTCCTGCAGCCAGAGCTGCCGTTAATGATGCTACTGAAGCGACCATCAACTTCAGCAGGGGAGGGAGCAAGATAAAGATGCTAAACGATTACATACTGTTCCTTAACCCTGCTATGGAAGGAATGAAGATGCTCTATCGCCCTGGTCAGGCTCAAGGGTATCTGAGGTATTCTTCACGGCTTGCATCTGTGTCAGCAGGGCAGCTAGGGCTTACCTACTATAACATGCAGTACCCAGAGTATTTTGATATACCTTTGCACGAAAGACTAACCAGCGTTGTTGTTATGCTACCGTCTAGCGAGAAAGATTCATACGGCAACCCAGTACCCAGAAGGGTAAATATAATTCCAAAAACTCGTGAGTTTTCGGTTCTTCTTGGATCTGCAACATATATGATGGAAAAGCTCTATGCAGACAGCCCGGTTGAAACCGGCACATTTATTAAGACGCTTATACCAGAGGTCACTCCGCTTAGTATGACAAAAACGGGATTCCCTCTACCCCCTCTCCCAGAGGCTGCGGAGTCTACCGCGGAAATAATAACCGGATATGATTTCTATAGAAACCGAGACATAGTTCCAGAGCATCTAAAGAATCTTCCTGCTCCAGAGCAGTATCAGCCTTGGACTTCACCTGTGCTAAAGGATTTATCTGATTCTTTTGGAGATCAGGTTCCAGACAGCCTTGAGTCACCAATTATGCTGGACAAACTTTTTGAGACTTTTGGAGGGGGGGTTTTAAGAGAGGGACTAAACGCAGTTGATCTTATATATGACTTGATAAAGGGCGGTTCAGAGCCAACAATACAAGAGCTTGCAGACGAGTACGATTCTATAGATAGCGCCGTGGACAGAAAAAGTTATATGACGGCACTAACACCCGAGCAGCGTAAGGACGTTCTAACAGAAGTAGAAAGACCCACCAGGAGCATTGGGGGTGTCTTACAAAAGTTTCCCGGTATTGGTGGAGCGGGTCGCAGGGTTTATAAAGACTACGGAGGAGAAATCCGTCGCACAAAAGCCGAGGTCGCTGCCAGAGAAACAGAGACTGATATTGACCAGACACGAAATGCAGGATCAGAGCTACGCTCCGTCAGGGACGATCAGCTTGAAAAGAAGAAGAGAGCAGGAACCACCGTAAACTTGATAGACCAGAGTCCATCTGGTATATCAGATAGGATACTGTGGAGAGAAGCGCATAAAAAAACTAACGCCCTGTACGAGGGCGCTCTTGTTAGTGTTAAGCTAAAGTACCCAAAGTCTATTCAGGCCGCAGACGTAGATACAAGAAGGCGGTATTACGAGATACAACCCACAGTAGGCGAAGACACAAGAACCAGAGGGCAGGTACTTTTGTCTGAGTATTATTCAATCCAGCCACAGGCAGAAGGACTTACTGAGCAGGATATTGCATTAGGTTTACTTGATTTTGATTTGTTCTACGAGGAAAGAGAGCAATTTAAAGACAGCCTCTCTCCTTCTGATAAGAAGCTACTGGACGCAGAGATAAATGCAGGCAGGACCGAGGTAGAGAAAAGGTATTATTCTGACGTTGACGCTATAAGAGCATCTGGGTTCTGGGAGGTTATGCCTGTTCTTGTAGAAAACTACGGGCTTGGTGGACAGTGGGAAAAATATAAATCACTAAGAGGTATTGCCCGGTCAGAGTTCATTAAGTCTGACGAGGCAAAGATTCCTGGTATGCAGATCGGATTAAAAGAAGTTATTTCATATGCGTCTAAAGTAAGAGATAAAATGAGAATGGATAACCCAGAACTTGAGCAAAAGCTACTGTACTGGGGATTCTACCAAACGCCTGCTATTGAAAAGGTATCAACAAGGCGAAGGCTAGGCATCTAATTGCGATTAGATTCTTGACAAATACCACATATTGTGGTTAATCTTTGAAGAATAAGGGAGGGATATAGGTATATGGTTACAGATAATACAGAGCAAGTAGCTACGACAACAGAGACTCCTACGGCCCCAGAGGCCGGAGGTGACGCTGTTGCCGAGCAGACAGAAACGCCTCTTGAAACTACTGAGGCCACGGCGCCAGAGGCTACCGCACAGCCAGCAACCGAAGAAGCACCAGCTCCTACGGCTGCCACGGCTCCCCCTGCCGAGGTTGCTACTGAGCCGGTTCCCGGTACGGCTGAACCTGCCACCGCACCTGCGACACCGCAGTACACGCCAGAGCAGTTAGCTAGGATGCAACAGGACCTTGCTCAATATGAACAGGTTCAACGCAGGGCGGCACTACAGGGACAGGCTGACACATACAGAACCCAGCTAGAACAGCAGGGCTACCAGCCAGAGCAGGCTCAGGCTTTGTCTGCACAGTATATGCAGAGTGAGGAGCGCCAGCAGGAACTTATACAGCAGGCGCAAAGGTACGGAGATCATCTACAGGGAAAGCAGCAAGCCGCTGAAAAGATGGCAAAGATGTATAAACTGGGGATAGATGATCTGGTTGAACTGCGTAGGTATGATGATCCACAATCTATGGAAAACGCAGCCAAGACGATTTCACACAATAGGCAGCGAGATGCGGAACTGTCGGCTCTCAAGCAGTCGCAAGTTCCACCGCAGCAAGTAGACAACAGTCAGGGTAGTCCAGAAGTGGCTGCTGATGAGGGAAGCTGGCTGGATCGGTATAATAGCGGAGACAGGACAGCTAACGCTGTTGCTGCTGCCAGAAGGGCAGCGGGTCTTCAATAATCTAGTCAGGAGGATATAGTATGGCTCAGACAGCGACAACTGGTAATTTGGAAAATGCCCAGAAGATTATAATCGCAGCGTCTCGATATACGGAGGAGCATAACGCTCCTGCTATGGCACTAATCGAGTCTTTCACGCTTCCGTCGGGGGCAAAGCAGCAGACCGTTCCGAAAGTGAATCAGATGACAATATCTGATCTTCAGGACGGAGTAGACATAATTGATGAAGAAGATATAGGTATGACCACGGTTGATCTCACTGCTAGTGAGGTTGGTGCAAAGGTTATATTGACTGACAAACTTGTCAGGCAGTCAGCAGAGAATGTTTTCTCCATCGTGGGAAGACAGCTCGGTGACGGCATGGCGAGAAAGAAAGATACTGACGTACATGCACTGTACTCAGGTCTTAATGGCGGGACTACGCTTGGAGCAGCAGGTGCAACCTTTAGCCTAGCTAACGTAGCTGCATCTATTTCCTATGCGAAGGCAAACAAGTTTGGTTCCCAGCTTTACATTCTCCAGCATCCTAATGCTGTATTTGATATCGCAAATACTGCGGTAACTGCATCAGCTACCTACCCTGTTCCAAAGGGATGGTCTGAGGACTTGCTCGGAGAGTTCTTTAGTGGGCTTAGGCCACTCAACGGTGTTCCCATCTTTGAAGATGGAAACCTTAGCGTTGATGCTAGTGACGATGCTATTGGCGTTATCGCTGACAAGAGCGCACTTTGTGTACTAAAGAGCGTTGACACCAAGACAGAGCGACAAAGAGATGCGTCTCTCAGAGCAACGGAATTGGTCATGGTGGCCGACTACGGAGTATTTGAGCTTGACGATTCTCGTGGAGCAGCTATGACTTATGATGCTGCTGCGATAACTACATCTGCATAGTACCAAGGGAGGACTATGATGGTAACTACCTCAGAGAGACAGAAGCAGAGGAAGGAACTTGGAGAGGCCGGATATGCTTGGGATTATGTTGACGGATGGCCACCCAAGACCAACCTCTATAGACATGCACCGGGGCTTAGTGCTACCGGAGAGACAGTATTTCCAGT
>Ga0208449_1000530_pt1 | contig 25537 bp, 23 predicted proteins | sample MalvireepMed_s17_FD_184247 | JGI IMG/M metagenome (GOLD analysis project Ga0208449, IMG submission 184247) | Marine viral communities from the Global Malaspina Expedition - Malaspina viral metaG DeepMed_s17 (SPAdes) (version 2) | ecosystem: Environmental > Aquatic > Marine > Oceanic | place...
CCAGTTCCGTACCGGCCATCTCGACCAAAATTGATTTAACCGCGCCCAAACCACTAACGAGGGCAGTGGTATCCAAATTTGTCAAGGATTCAAATGGTTGGATAAAGCGATTGAATGCCTTAGCGAGGGGCCGGAACGCGGTCATTAAAGTCTTGAAAGCCCGGGCAACACCGAAGATAGCAGTGGGGATGGCAGCAAACCAGCCTGCCATGCCCATGACGATTTCGCCCACACTCAAAGATGATTTCGCATTCCAGGCATCTCTGAACCAGTAGATCGCCGAGACCAAAGCCATCACCCCCGCGACGACCCACCCTACTGGTGTAGCCACCAAAGCCGCCCCGGCGCTCCACCAGGCGAATAACACAAATCCAGCCTTGACTGCGATCCCGATGGCGACGAAGGCCTTCAAGAGCGAGGAGTAGAAGGGCTCCAGCTTTTCAAAACCAGCGGCGACATAGGCAACTCCTGCGCCGATCACCTCCATCACAAAGATCCAGAGCTTGATGACCGGCTTGAAAAGCATGAGAGCTTTTAAGAAAGCTGCCTTGAATTGAGTCCAAAGAGGTACCAATTCCGCGGTTATTGCTGCTAAATCTTCTTGGGTCTTATTCGCCTCTTCCATATCCCCCATATATTTAAGATATTCCTCTTGATCCATATTTAAAAGTTTTTGAGCTTCGCCGACATCTTTTACTCCCATTGCTTGCGCAATGTACATTTTAGTAAATTTATCTAAATTATCAAAATTACCAACCTGCAATCCGATTTGTTGCCTCAGCATTGTAATTCTATCAGCGTCATTTGCAGACATCATTTCAATGGTTGATAGCTGAGTTCCGAGAACAGCATTAAGTTTCGCAACAGAGTCAGCAGCAGTATCAAATTGATTATATTGCTGAGATATGCCAATAAGAGAAGATACTTCCATCCCAGACGCTTTAGCCTGGGCTGCGAGACCTTTAAACACTTGAACATTCCGGGATCCGTATATGGCAAGATATCCAGAAGCTGATTCCCAGTCAGCCATCATTTTAGAAGATGTCGTTCCCATTTGTCGACCCATCATTGCAATCTCAACTGTCATATCGGCAGCGACTTCAGCGGAGACCCCCATTGTTCTTGTAAAGAAATCCATTGATTTTGCAGAAGTAGCAGTATCAATTCCAATTTTTTTCAACCTCACTACTGTTGTTGCTAATGTTACATTGACTCCGTGCGCGGCAGGATCAAATTTAGAAAAATTTGTTGCTAAGGCGCCCATGGCTTCTCCAGCATCTTCTATCGATCCTCCCATTAATAGAGTATTGTCATAAATGTCTAGCAATTCCCCCCCAAATTGATATCCCATCCCGGTAGCAGACCCCAAGGCTCTTGACGCCCCAGACACAGCCGCCGTTAGCTCGGCGGCCCAGGCGATCAGTCCGGCCGCCGCGGCAATATGCTTCAGTTTGCCGAGTTTCTGCCCCAGAGCCTTGATCTCAATCGCGTTCTTTTTCCACATGTCGGAACCTTTCTTAGCGATGTCGACGAAGGAAGTGCCATCTTCCCCGAGTTTCTCCAGATAATTGGCTATTTGTGAATATTGCTCTATTTTCTTCTCGGATTGGCCAAGGAACCTTAAGCCCATTTTGAGACCTTTTTCCGCCAGCGAGACTATCCCCTCGCTGGAGGTGAGTTCATCTTCTTTTGCCTCCTTGGCTTTTTCGTATAACTCTACTAGCTTTTCCATCTCTGCGCGTTGTTCTTTGATCTTGTCAAGATCAATATCATGTGACTCACCGATGCTCTCCATTTGTTCAAATTGCAATCGGAGACCTTCGAGCATATCGCTCTCAACGGCAGCTTCCTCGATGGACATTTGTAATCTAACCTTCTGCAGTTCCAATTGTTCTTTGAGCTTGTTCATCTTGGCGGCGTCGAGGGTCGCACCGGCTCGCTCCAATTCACGAAGTTCTTGTACCTGTTTTAATTGTTGAGCATAGGTTTCAGTAATTTTTTTCTGTACTTCTAAGCTCTTTATATCTTTTTCCATTTTTTCCGCGGCTGCTTTTGCTGCGTCAACTGCGTCTATTGGCGGTGGCGGTGTTGCCATATCATAGTCCTCTTACTTTGTAAATAGTTTGAATAAAAAAATGCCCGAGTTTTCTCGGGCATCATCTTCTTGCTTTTTTCGCTGCATCGGCTTCTTTCTTATATTCTTGCAAGGTTCGATCAAGAAACCACTTTCTTAATCCAACCGGGAGGTTATATAATTCGAATAAAGACCAGCCGCCATAGTGCTTAAGAATGAAAAACGCCTCATATACGCTTTCCATGTATTCCTCGTTCAGGCCAAAAAAAGTCAGCGCCGAACGGCACCGTCATAACCTCCTCGTGTTCACAATGTTTACACACAAAATTATCTTGGATATTAATATCTGGAGAAATCAGGGTGAAACAATCTCTTAAGTATCTAGAGTCTGTGGCGACCATATTCTCGCAAACATAATTAACAGTTTTTTTATCCTTGTATCCATTGAAAGATAATACAAAACGTTTCATCTGCTTTGTTACAAGATTATCCATTGAATTTTTGCCCTTACTTTCTTTGATCATTTGCATTTCATCATGACCAATTAAAGGACGAAATTCTGCTTGTATTGCAGATATAGGAAGTTCTACCAAAAACGTACCCTGATCTGTTCTTTGAATTTCTGTGTCTTCGATGTCATCTCCATGATGAACTTTACTATTTGAAAGATCAAATTTAAATTTTGAAGTTTCTCCACAATTTGGGCAAGATACCTTTGTTTTGTATTCATCTCCATAAGCCGAAGCCCGAGCATAAATAAGGATCGCGTTTCTATCTCCAATATACAAAGAGTTTGAATCAATTGATTTATTTTTGATTAAATTTTGGATAAGACGATCAATTGCAATTCCTTTCTTCAATAAAGACCGCGACGTAAGAGTGTCTTCGTCCCTAGCCGTCATGTAATTAATTTCAATTGAGTCTTGTCCGTATAATGGATGACCTTGTGGATATTTTCCTTTTGATGGAAGATCTACAAATTGTGATGGAGCAACAAAGTCCATCGGATTCGCCATTTGAGGGGCGTCTTCTGTTGGATTTGGTTTGTGACCGCCAACCATTCGGTCTTGATTATTTCTTCTCATTTACACCTCTAAAAAGATTATTCTTGTTCTATTTGTCTGCTTATAACGGGCGAGATACCAGTAGCAGCGTATTTAGGCTCTATAAATGGTGGACTTGAAAATTTGGCATAATCATATTCAATATCCATAGTATATTCCACCAAATCATCGCTTTCATAAGCGAGATCGCCCCAATTTATCGATTTAATAATTGGATTAACTATTTCCCATTGTTCTGTAATTAAAAGTTTACCTTCCTCATTGGGAACAGTATTAATTTGTTGTATAAAAACTGAACCTTGAAAAGATAAATCCATCATTGATGCTTTTGTTGGAGTTGTTAGCCCTGAATTATCAGGAGTTTTATAATTTGAAGCCCCAAGCATATTTGATAACAGAGCAGCAGTATTCATAGATTGAACGCCACCCTGGCCGTCGGGTAGATCCTCCCCACTTCCATCAGCCATCAAATACTCTCCAGCGCCATCAATAAAAGTTAATGTTATTGGGTTCCATTTAACAAGTCCCGGATATTTATAATAATGATTTATCATCCTGAATTCCTTAACATCAATGGCAACAGAAGGCTTTGTTACAGTTTTGATTGTAGGTATCAAATAACTCCCAATAACTAATACAAATCTAGATTTAGTCTTTGGATGAAGTGCAAATTTATCTGTTGAAGTCCACCAAGCCATTTATTATCCTTAAACCGGGGCTGGAGTGGCGGGATCTACGCCGTAGAATTTCCTATCATCTTTGGGTTTAGTACCACCTTCGATTTTCGCAAGGTCGGCTACGTCAGGCACGTTGTTGGTGTCGAAGGACAGCTCGGCCCAGTCATAACGCAGCTCAAGATCAATCTGAATCAGATCGTCACCAGAATAATCTAAATCACCAAATTTAACTGATTTTATAAAAGCATTTTTAAGTGACCAGTTTTCAATTGATTTACCTTCAGCATCAACCTGTATAATTGATACGGCGCCCAGAGATGTTGTGGCTTTACCTTTTGACATTGTTTCTAATGTACTAGCATCGCCAGGGATTGTATAGCCGGCGGCTCTTATTAGAGCGCTGATTTGAGCAGTAGCATTTGGAGAGACAGGGTCTACCAATGCCAAGGTAACCGGATCCCACTCAACCCTTCCCGGAAAATAAAATTTATGATTCAAATAAGTATGATCCGATTCTGTTACAGTATAGCTTGGTTTATTAACCGTTTTAGCCCACCATATTACGCCATCGCCGGCATTGTCGAGTCCGCCAAAGATAACTTTAAATCTAAATTGTCTTTTAGGGTCTCTCGTGCCGCTGTCTAATTCTGTGCTCCAAAACGCCATTTTAATTTATCTCCTGTTTGTTATAATTAGTGGCCTAAACAAAATCCGCCCCTGTTTTTGTGATGATAAAGTCAACAACGATATATTCAATAGCTCGGCCAGGCTTAATGAAGATCTTTGCATACATAATATTACGGTCTATAAGATCCGGTGTTGTAGTTGTTTCATCTAAAACAATTTTATAATCAGTTAAACCAAATCTAGCACGAATATCTGAAAGAACTGGATCAACCTGAGACTTAAACCTTAGCCAAGTTGATTCAACGTTGTTGTCAAACAATAAGTTACGAGAAATCGCAGAAACTTTAGATTTCAACAATAATACCAAGCGCCGGACGTTAATTCGATCTAGTGCCGATTGGCCAGACTGCAAGGTTTTCTGCCCGAAGATTACAACCCCTTCTGCCGGGAATGTTGCAATTGGATTGATGTTGACTTCATATAATTTGTCTCTGTCTCGAGAATCTAGCCTCTGTCTTGCTTGAATAACGGCTGGACCGCGTGATCCTCCGAGATTTCCAAGCCCACCACGATTAAACCCAGCCGGCGCAAACCAAACGTCTGCTTGCGCTTGTGATTTACCAAGAGCTCCGAGAGCAGCAACCGATGCTGGTACCCAAACATATTGGCCGCCACTGATATTGTCCGAAATTTGAACCCATGGATAGAAAGCACAAGCAAAAGAAGAATTAAGATTTCTTGCCTTAGTATTTGCGACTACACTTGTTACTGACCCAAGTCGGTTAGCAGCAGTATCCTTAGATTCTGCCCTAGGGATATAATCACCTTGTAAATCAACAATGGCGAGAACATCTTTTCTGCTATCTGCTGTTGTAATAATCTTATTGGCTATTAATGGCTCAAAAATTCCAGGCATTACCAATAAATTTGCTGCGACAATTTCTGGATCTTTTACAGAATCAAGGGCTCTATTAAGAGTATATTGTACATAATTGGTTGTTTCAGCAAGAGTAGCTCCAATTAAATCATTTCTGATTGGTTCTCTTTCGGTAATCTCAAATCCATCAGTTCCACCCCACACTGGCATTAAAAATTGACGAACATTAAGATCCAATAGTTCTCCAAATGACCCAGAATAATATTGTTCAGTATTATTGGGCGAGGTAAATGAAGTGCTTGTTCCGGCCTCGGTATTAGACCAAGAGCCAGAAGTATATGTAACAACATTTGTGTTTGTATTAATAATCAAATCATCTAAACTAAAGACGAAAGAATATTCAAAATTATCAGTTGAAGGTGTAAAGCTATCTACAATAGAGTTAAGTCCTCTCAAATAATCACCATAATCTGGATCATTCTGATTTGATGTGGATGATAGTTTCGGCCTGATTCCATAATGAACTCGATAAGGATCAGGGGCGCCCCCTTCTGTTCCGCCTCCACGAAGAGCGAGTTTTGGAAAGTTAAATGATGCGGTGGTGGCGGCAACAGAACATGATACAAAATTATCGTGCCCAATTGCAGCAATTCCGGCATAGGAAAGCGCCCCCGCTGTTCCCCCTGCTCCACCTTTTACAAAAGCCGCTGGGAATAAAGTTGTGCCATCTGCGCTGGTTTGGGTTCGCGCTCCAAGAGAGCCGCTGGCAATCTGAAACCCTTTTGGTCGAACCGGACCAAAAAACCCAGCCGGAAGAAGACCTTGTCCTCCTCCATCGCCAACGTTTGCCTGCATTTCAACATAAATATAGTCAGACAGATTCTTAAAATCTCCATAAGTGTAATAGCGACGATTTGTCTCATCCCACGTTTGATATTGATCACCAATTCTTTTAGCAATGTAATTTGGGGATGAAGGATTTAAATTAACATTATTGTATTGCTCAACTGTACCACCAGATAAATCTTTAATTGAAACCGTAAAGGATCCATAAGCTTCAACATTAGGATTACTCGACTCTTTAATGTCTTCTATCGCAATCATGTAATTTTTTTGAAATTCATCTCCAACATGAAGACATTTAAACCGGAATAATCTTTGTTGATTGCTAGCTCTTTGGCTAATAACCCAACCAGATTTGGCTTCTGTGGCTTCTTGTTGTCTATCAGACCAGTTATAAGAACCACTTTCAAGTGCTAAGAGAACCCCGATAACACTGCCCTTAGCAGTGTTACTAACGTTATCTGAAACCTCGCGAAGAAATGATTCTCCCAACCAATACGATTTTAAATCTGCACTATCGACAATTGCTGAATTAGTTAATTGCGGATTTGTGTTAAATACCGAACGGATATATTTTGAAGAATTCCTATCAAAATTAAAAAGAACATTCTCTTCAACAGCACCGACAGAATTGTAAACAAGCATTCTAAATTCTTTGTTGGGGCCAGCGGATACAATAAAAGCGCCGGAGCCATTAGCCGTAACAACATCGCCGGTAGCGGATCCAGAAAGAGTAAGATATCCTGAATTTGCATAAAAAATCGCACCAAGAGACCCTGTTCCGAAAGAGCCCGCACGGACGGCTGCGGTGTCGTCTACTAGAAAAAGCCCATAGGCAGTTCCATTACTCGCGGCGGAGGAATCTGGAGAATTATCCAATTGCCAACCAGCTTTACCAGTTGTCGCAGACGGATGTTCAACGCCAGCGAGCCTAACCATAACAACCGGAGCTTGTTCAGAAGCCAGCCATGCTTGAGCAGCGTAGGCTGCATAAGTCGGCCCAATAACATTACCCTCTCTCCAAACATCACCCTGGACCCCTGTTCCTCCCGGAACGGGCGCTCCAAAAACAGAGATAAAATCATCAAGATTTTTAATCTTTATAGGTTTATTCGCTGGTCCTTTTCTAGTTCGACCGATAATGATGGGACCTTCTGCATCTCTTCCCACTGGAATAAAGCTTTGGTCAATTTCGCGCATTTGAATACCAGGCGATAGGAAATCAAATTTTTTAGCCATGGACTATTTCTCCTTTAATTGTTTTAATTCTTATTAAATAGTTACAGAAATTTGTAAAATCATCATATCTCTCTATATTTCTTCTTGTCGGATAGCCAAGGCTTTTCATCTCCCACTATAGTTCTTTCTCTAACAAGTTTCACTTCGACAATAGTTTCCCTTCTTATTACCTTGGGAACTTCCTCGTTAAGTCCGTCTCCTAATAGATATCCTAACACCTTTAAATTGATTGTGGTTTTGAATGATCTTTCCTCTTCTCCAAGATTTGACATGTTGTTGGCATATGTCATATCCGACTGTATAAAGGCTTCATATTTGTGGTTTCCTTCTTTTATTAAAAGGCAGTTAATATTTCCTGTCCTAGAAGCGAAAGGAGTCACTAGGTCGTTCATTTGTTGTTGATATTCTGTTCTCAAAGTAATTGTGTATATAACCGTAACCCACACTGGGATCGGTGTATATATTTCTTCATAAACAATTTTTTTATTATCTGTTGGATAATGATATTGACCTTTATTTCTGTATGCATCTGCAGATGCAAATTTTCTTGTTGGACCTTGCGCAATATTTTTAGCAACTCTTTTTTGATGTTTACGATAACCACGGGGTCCGAAAGTATCTGGGAAAATATTCGCTTGAAAACCTCCTTTGAAAGAAGGATCCTTAGAAAATGAGCTCCTTTCTATCGTTATGAGGGGTAATTTAAGTTTTCCGACCGAATCTCTAATTTCTTTATTTTTTACATGAAAGGATCTTTCTGGGGAAATCCACAAAACTGGTACTTTTTTAAAGCCCAAATTTGTTTTAGTGTGTAAGTCGAACTTGTTATCTACCATATCGAATACGGATAAATCAATTGTTTCGATGGTAGATGGCTGGATACTTATTTCTTTATTCGGCATTGAATAATCCGTCCCTTGCTCTGATACAATCAGCTATTACTTCAAACTTAGAATCTATTTGGCCAAATAACTGTTTTGGTTCATTAATTTTTACTATTTCATAATAAATATCACCATATCGGATGAAATCGCCTTCCCTAACAAAAAGATTTTGATCTTCTGTTAATCTTCTCTTGTGAAAACGAACCACTGCTGTTGTCTTTTTATCTATACCAACGTTATCCATATAACTTGTTTCAACTCCGCCATACTCAACCAAAGCATATATTCTAATTGGATGAAGAAAATTTTTCTCTAATGCCTCGCCATATAGAGAATGAAAATTCGTTGTTTCCATATCAATTGCAAAATAAAGAATTTGCTGCCCAACAACTCTTTCGATTATCTCGTCATTAACTTGTTTGACAAGGTTTTTTTCCTTTTCTCCAAGAAAAAGAGGAGGAGGAGCTTGAACTGGTCTTTCCCACTTATCACTCATTTACTTACCCCACATAGATTTTCATTGGCGCTTTACCTACAATTGCATCTGTATTTTCAACAAACGCTTTGTCAATCTCAGCCAATTTAGAATATAACATCTCATCAAGTTGTTTATTTAGCTCTTCTTTTAAAGCAGCCTGTTCCGTGGCGGCTTGGCCTAAAAGATCCGAAGCATTTAAAGAAATGCTGTCTCCTGGAATTGGAATCGATCCCCCAAATTTTCCTCTAATCTGCCCCAATGTTTCTTTAGAAAGAGCCAAAGAAAATTTTCTAATCCATTGTTGTCCCATGGAATTAATTTTATCAAATGGAAGATTTGCAAATGGAAGTGTATTCATATTATTTATTCCATTTACCCCGCTATCATAAGAACCGGTTGCATATGCATCACCACTTTCAATACTAAATCTAAACCAAATTTCATTTGGACTAACAGTAGAAGGGATCGGATATAACCTCAAACTATTGCTGATCAATTCATATGAATAATGAGAAGTTCTAGTATATAAATGATCTTCGTAAGAAATTGCCTGTATTTTATTCTGCCAAACAGGGATAACCTGGAAAGTTGAATCGTCTGCATATTGACCATAATTGTGAAAGTCTCCAACTACGTTTAAGCCACCATAATAACCATAAAATCTCCACATTTGTCGAGGTGAAACATAATAAACTTGACGAATTTTAACCCTTTTGTTGCCTACCAGCCCGTAAAATGGCGAATCAACTTCAGTAGACGATGAAAGTTCAACAATACTTTGTAAATCATAATCTTGTTTATCATTTATGGTATTAAACGAAGCAGAATAGATTGGTTCAACGCCGCCAACAACAGCTTCAGAAGAAAATTTATCTGCAATTCTAAAGGCATAATCAAATTGAAATTTGGGATACTTTAGAGCTAAACCTTCTGATCCGGAGGTTAGTTCGCCTTTTTCGTTAAAAGACCCCGTCGGTCCCCCTAGAGCCGAACCAAGAGAGTTTCTGGCTTGGTGCAGATTTACGATATAAGAATATTCTAATACACTTTCTTCGTAGTTATTATAAACATTTTTGGCAGTAATTTCGATGTCTAAAACATCTCCGCCCAATCTTTTAAAAGTATAAGCCACTTGAGCCGAAGCACCAGCTAAAAAGTTTACACTATCTCCATAATAGTTAATTGCTAATGATGCAGAAACATCTGAAACTGACCCGGTTGCAGGCAATATTATTGGTGATGTTTTTGAAGTTGGTGTTAATTCCGGAAACGACATTCATTCTTCCTCCGCTATTTTAATTAGTTTAGACAAAATGAAACCTCTGCGCCACAAATATCGAAGAGCATTTAATATCACTAATTAGTTTTTTATTTATTTTCTTTTGTTTTGAATCGCTTCGATTATTTGTTTTTTGGTATTATCCATCGTAACATCGCAAGTTAATTGTTCAGCCATTTCTAACAAATCTTTTTTAAGAATTTTTTTCATTTTTTTGAGAGGAGGGGCGTCGATCTCCTCCGATATATCTTCCGTTTGTATCTCGGGATTGTTACTTTTATTATGAATATTCCAGGGGATTTTGCTGTATTTTTTACTAAGTAATTTTCTTCTTTTTTTACCCATATAAACTCCTTCTCTTTCTTAAATAGTTTTTATAAATAAGAAAGCCTCCGAGGACACACCCTCGGAGGCAAAAGCAATATATTTAAATATTTTATTTTCTTTCTTGATCTCTTTTCTTCATATATCTTCGGAGCTTTTCCACTCTTATTCTCGCTTTCCTTTCCTTTCTCCAGTCTTCTTTAAGTTCATCCAAAGTAGGTTCTGGTTTCGGAGCAGCCTTTGGCTTAGGAGCAGCCTTTGTCTTCGCAGCAGCCTTTGGTTTAGTTACAGATTTATTGTTTTCTAATTTACTCATCTTAAATTATCTCCTTATCGGTTTCCGAAGCCTTGAAGACCCCATTTTACCTTTTTATAAATAATACCCACTGTACTCGCAGCAGCATGAGCGTGATATCCAAACGGCGTAACAACCTCTCCGTCATCAAACGTAAACGCTTGAGTAGTTGTTGGAGCAACACCATCAATTTTAAAAGTCACAACGCCAGTAGAACTAACATTGACTCTAAATGTATGACTTTCGCCATCTGCCCAATTGTCAGTAGTGTCAGTGGACGTAGTACTCTCATTGTTCAGGATCGTCCCGGTGTAGATATCGCCGGAGATGCAATTAAGGAACGCTGCTTCATCATAAGCATCAACATCTTCCGGTTGGAAAGCTTCAACTTTACGGAATCCAAAAGCGACCGTATCTGCATCAGATACATCTGTTAGTTCAAATTCCATTTCCATGTAAAAAGCTCCGTGAGTACCAACAGTAAACCTATCAACACCAGGATAGCCCTTATGTGTGTTCATACTAGCAACCCATTGAATGCCTTCATTATCAGCAGCATCATATGAATAATCCATACCAGAAGTACTTGCCGCCGGAATTAAAATGGTTTGCCCATTTGTACCACCTTCATGAAGATTCTGTACATGAAGCCTAAGACCATCTGAATATTGATGAATAACGATAGCATTGTCAGCACCGTCTGCTACTGTAGAGTCATCATCTAAAACAAGTGGCGGTGCGCCAAACGACCCATGACAACCACCGACTTCACCACACCAAGTAGAACCCGACATATTGAGTTGTCTTTTCATATTTTCCATTAATGCCTCTATTCTCGCGAGACCCACTCTTTTTGTCCCCATAGTTAAAAACCCTCCTTTTATAATCATGTCCCTGCATCGGTTTATTTCAGCGATACTAGGGGGCAGTTCTAAGACATACCCGATAACTTTGGTTGAACTGTAAAGTTCAACTATAAATAGTCTAAACTTTTTAATTAAACAATAATAAAAGAAAAACCCCAGCATGCTGGGGTTTTTGTTTGTGAACTAACTAAATTAATTAGCTGGTAGCACCGGACTCGCCAAGAAGACCACGTACAACAACAACACCGTACATATCAGGACGAACCATCTTTTTACCGTATCTTGTCATGACACCTTTACGTGGCACGAAGTCTTCAACGCCGAAGATCGTTGGAGTGGTTTGCAGAGGCACGTAAGGTGCATAAACATAACCAGACTCTAAGAATGAAGAGCCTTTACGACCGACTAGGACAACGTTTCGAGGGAAGTAAGGATCAACGATAACGTCAAACTTACGACTCAAGGAACCTACCTTAACGGCGCCAATATCGCCTTTATCTGCATCAGCAGTAACATTTGCACGGAATCCAGCAGTGAATTCGAGAATGTTAGCAACTTCAGGAGAAACAACGACATAGTTGGCACCACCACGAAGAGTCTTTCTGTGGATTTGAGCAGAAACGTCATTGATAGTTTCAATGAGAGTTTCATACCATTCACTAACCGTACCAGTGAAGTCGGGAGCAGCAGAAGAAGCACCCAATTCAGCACCAGTCACACGATTTACGAACAATCCAGGAGAACGAGACCAATAGTAAGTACCGGCGTTAGCATCTTGTACAAGATCGTTCAAAATTTCACGATCAATTTCAAGGGCAATCTGCTCAGAAAGAATTGAAGTCAATTCTACTTCAGCATCCAAGTTGTGATAAGCGTTCAAATCTTGTCCCAATTCAGGAGTCCACTTGGCTTTCAATTTCTTGGTAATCGCGGTGATAGCAACGCTATCTACCTTGATATCGATTTCAGGAATCACATCGACCCCTGTTCCATTAAATGCTCCGGCTGAATTACCCGCGCCTTCAAGTCCCCAGTCTGCTTGGCCTTTAATAGAACCAAGGGCAGTACTAGTTGTGAGATCATCCCTCAATGGGTAATGCACCGCAACAGCATCCGAGCCATCAGCAGCAAGAGTACCAGAAGCAGCTACCCAATAAAACGTAAGGTAGTATTCACCCGAGACATGAGAACTATGACCAGTTCCAACTTTAACAAGAGCGCCGTTTTCATCGCGATAACCTTCTTCGGTCAAACGACGAATCATCGCACCAGAGGTGAGACCAAAATCTGATTCAGTTGTTGATACTGGAGAGTCAAAAATTTGAATTGCTCCAAGAGCAGATTGATTAATAAGATCTCTATCAGTATTGGAGAAAAAGACTTGAGCAGCATAAACTCTTTTAGTAGTATCGGTATCTCCAAGAATATCCGGATCAAAGCGAATAGCTTTTTTCTGAGCCGCAGTGAGATCGGCGATTGTTGTACCAGCGTTCGAAAACGGAGTATTAGTAACCGCTGTTGCAAGATTAATCTCGCCAGCTACGGAAGTTCCAGGGTCAGCATCAGCTACTTCAGTCAAAGCACCAGTTGAACCAGTTGGAGACGAATAACTAAGATTTGCTAAGTTATACATACCGCCACCTTCTTCGGTGAGATCACTAATACCATCGACTATCCCTGATGCCACTGCTCCTCCACCATAGATAGAATCATTCGCATCGGCACCTTGACGAGTACTGTTATATGTAAAATCAAGGAAGAAGATGAGTCCTGATGGAAGGCTCATTGGCTGAACACTAACAAGATCGTTAGCAATCAAATTACCAAATACACGACGTACAATCGGAAATGCGACAGCAGCAAAGCCCTCAACATCCCCGGCAGCCATAGATGAAGCTTCGCGAAGAAGCTCTCTTGCTTGATTTTCTAACAACCTAGACATATTTTGTTTTTGGTTATCAGTTTGAAGGCCTTCTAGCAAACCGGTTTGAGCCCATTTATCAAGAAGAGCACGTCCTTCTTGGGCTAGATCACGATTTACCATACCTTCGGTTAATTTTTCAATAATAGACATTATTTTTAACCTCCTTATAAATTGTTATTTAATGCCTGCCAGTCTCTTCATCCTATCAAAGAAAGGATCGGGAGATTGGCTTTCGTTTATGTTTTGTCTCCGATATAACATAGAAGACAAGCTTGATTTATGATTAACTGATTCGCTAAGTGATTGCGGAGCTTTCTTTTTCGAAGTTCCCACTGCAGATCTTAGTGTCTCATGTAAATTTCTTGCTTCTTTTGGAGACTCCGCATTCCCGATGGCTTCGACAATTTTTAATTTTTGTCGCTCATTCAAGGAGGCATCATTTAGAGTGCGGTTTTGGTAGAGTAACTTTGCATTTGCTAGCAAAGTCTCTTGTAATTTACTGTTTAATTTGTAAACAATATTTTCTAATTTTTTGTTTTGTTGTTTAAGCGTTTCAAATGTTTGCTGAAATTGGTCGATTTTCGACAAGGCTTCTTTGAGGTCTTCATCTTCTTCTTCCTCAAGAACCTCTTCCTCGTCGAGATGTTCATCATGAGCCTCTTGCATATCTGCTTCGTGCTCAAGAGTCGTTTTATTGGTCGTAATCCAGCCTTGCTTGGCTTCTCCCATATCGACTTCCATTTTTTCTTCGAGAACTTTTTGGATTGCATCAAGAACCTCTTGGAGCTGCAATTCCTCTTCTTCTCCTCCAAGATCGCCAAGGAGATCACCAATTTCTTCGTCTCCCCCAAGGGCTTCTATCCCTTCTGGTTCTCCAAAGGGCTCTTCCGCCGGCATTTCTGCCTGTTGTTGTTGCATCAAAGATAATTCAATTGCATCGAGATCAATAGTAAGATTTTGATCAGAATCAACCTTATCTAAAAGAGCGGAAAGCACTACAGACTCCGTGTCGCCGTAACGAGAATCCCACGCCGGAGGGGCTTCAATTTCTTGAGGGGGAGTGGATGTATCCATGGCAGCATTCATCTCTTCTTCTTGTAAAAGTTCGTCGTTGGTTACCTCGGACAATTCAGATTCATTAACGACAAACGGTTTATTGCCGTCAGAAACAGTCACCTTACCTCTTTCGTCCGCCTCATGAACAATTTCGATAATTCGACCTTCATATCTCATTTTTCTTTTTGCTTCTGAGACGGGATCATTTTCGAGCATTGTTTCAACTGCTTCTTTGATTCGTGGTGCATATTTTTCAATGATCGATTGTTCGGCATTTTTAAGCGCTGCTTCTCGAAGGGCAGCGGCATCTATAATAGCCTGTTCTAACATGTTAGACATTAACATATCTCCTAGAAATTTCTGTTTCTTTATTAAATAGTGTCAATAGAAAGAAAAGGAGAATATCCTTTAGTTTAGTCGATAAGACTTAGAAGCTGAAACCCGAAATATGATGACATATTTACCTGCAATATATATACCTCTGGTTTTTTAACTAGTTGGAGGAGTGATAGCCCAATAATATAACACAGCTCGTACGACACCTTGTGTTGCTGTGCCTGCTGTTTCTATAAGTAAATCCTGCGCAGCATTAATACCCGCATTGGCGGCTCCGGCTGAAGAAAATGGACCATCAAATGGAGCAATAGCCATAGTCAGCAAATCATTTAGTTCATCGAGGACACCATTATTAAGTACTCCTCCATCAGGGGCTCCTCCAGCAAACATATCATCAACGGTGCCGGCTCCAATCTTAGTTATGTGGTGCCCAGCCGAGATCGCTGTTGTGACTCGAATTGATAACGCGAGCGGAACCCCCAGAGCGGGGAAAAAATTGCTGGACGTGGTTGTTGTTCCGGAGGTTGATATGGTTATCGACACCTCCTTGATCGTCAGGGTCATCGCGGCACCACTCTTGCCCTCGGCCTTCATGATGCCAACGCCGGCATCGTTGCGCATGTACAGATTAGTAGCTCCCGTCGCACTGGCGTGATTGTTGACGATGAACATCAGGTTCCGGGTATCTGTCTCAGCTGAGTTGGAATCCAGCCCAATCATCGCTCCGGTCGTCAGCCCGTCGCACTGGATATCTATGGCGCGAGCTGTGGTGACAGCATCAGCAACAATATCAATAACGTCAGCATCGATGTTGGCTGCTTCGATGGACATTGCAACTTTATCAGTGTCATCGTTGTCAATGAGGAAAGCAATGTCACCCCCGGCTGATCCCTGCTGAATCTCAAACATTGCACCAGGGGCAGATACCCCAATACCAATTCGATCATTCGCCGCGTCCAGCCTAAACATATTGGAAACATTGTCACCGTGCATAGCTACGTCCAAATCTATTGAACCTGGATTGAGAAAAATAGCCATGGGAGCATCGCCACCAGCAACATCCTCTCGTCCGACCTTAAACGCAGTAATAAGACCAGCAGTCCCGGCGGTACCGCCGGCAAAGACGTTGAATCTTAATTCACCACTTTCATCTCCATCAGTGACATCAGTTGCGAATGCTGAAATTGATGCGTATTGTGTAGCGGCATTCCCAGCATCAACACCATAGAAATCAATTTGCCCCAAAGACATGTCGTCAGCCTCGGCTGTTGCGTCTGATCTATTAAATTTTAAGATTGCTGGCTTGTCTGTGGCAACATTCGAATTCCTCAATTCCAAGATGGCTTCTGTGTTGGCAGCAGTGTCTTGAAACAAAACTGTTGGGCGACCAGAAGCCATGGCGGCATCATTACGGACAGCCAAAGAGATGCATCCTGTTGCTTCAGCGTTCTCATTAACGATCACAGCGAGAGCACGATTGTCCGTTGCTGAACTGTTCGATTCAAGCCGCAGCATTTGCCCAGTAGTCAAGGCGGAGGAGGTGATGTTAACAATATAGCCTGTTGTTACAGCGGCGGCTGTGATGTCGAGAACGTTTGCATCGATGTTAGCCGCATTGATATCAACTGCAATTTGATCCGTGTCGTTGCTGTTGAGCTGGAGCAGGGGTGCGCCGCCGTCGTTGGCATTGGTGACCTCAAGCGTGGCGGCGACTGCGTCCGTGCTGTCCCCGATGGAGATGCGGTTGCTGCTGCCCTCGACGAACAGCATGTGGCTCTCGCCGCTGGTCTCCACCCTGAAGTCCACGTCACCACCGCCGTCGTTGATTGTCACTGCGTCCTGTGACGCCTCAACGAAGTGCATCATCTCCAGCCCACCAGCCTCGATGTACAGTGCGTCGGGGGTGAAATTCAGGCGGGTGTTTGCGTCCCCTGTGTGCCCAACGTACTGTGCCACGGTGAGCGTCCCGGCTATGTCACAGGCGGTTCCCACGTACAGCTTCTTGGCGATGGACACACCCCCCTCGACCCTAAGAGCACCGGTATCACCAGAGTTGTCCGAGGCGTCTGTCGTGTTGGTTATGTCCACGATGCCGACGAAGGTACTGGACAGGTCGTCGGAGATGGTTAGTGCGGTAGCCAGGGCGTTGAGGGATGATCCAGAGCCTCCCTCGTTTGCCGTCTGGAATACGATGTCTCCTCCGGCGCCAGAGCCCTTGCCCTGTCCGCCTGCTAGCGTCAGGGAGCCGCCGGCTATGTTGTTGGTAGTGCCTGCCGTGGTCGTTCCAGCCTGTATGACGACGGCTGTTCCTGCTGTATCATGAGCAGCAGCCGAAGTCGTGAGTTTATCGAGGGCGGTTATTGTAAGATCTCCGCTCGAGAAGGACGCGTCTGTCAAGCCGTCCAGTGCCACCGATGCCGTAACGGCCAGAACAGTGCCGGAGGTGAGCTGGATGTCGTTGCCAGCATCGTTCGTGAAGTAGAGTTGGTTCGGGGCAGCGTCCCTGACCCAGAGCTGGCCATATGCCGCGGTATCCGAGACAGCGGCCGACTGCTCCTTCATCGATACGGATGCAACGAATTTCGCCGATCCAGCGTTTGTTAGCCTAAGAGTCTCAGTGCCATCATCTTGCTGGAAAATAATATCCTTGGCATTAACATTTTGTTTAATAAGAAAGTCGCTAGAGCTATTTGTAAATGTTGCAATAGCAGTGCCTCCGTCTTTAAATATAATATCCGCCCCATCAGCGTCAAGAATGATATCGTTAGCAGCGTCCAATGTAATGTCAGCAGTCATTCCACTTGTAAGTATTATATCGCCACTTCCAGCAGCAACGCCGGAGCCAGATATTTCTAAAGCACTACTGTTGTTCTTGAATGCTCCGATTAAAACACCGCCATCTTTAAATAGAATATCTGCACCATCAGCGTCAAGAATGATATCGTTAGCAGCGTCCAATGTAATGTCAGCAGTCATTCCACTTGTAAGTATTATATCTCCGCTGCCGGCAGCAACGCCGGAGCCAGATATTTCTAAAGCACTACTGTTGTTCTTGAATGCTCCAATTAAAACACCGCCATCTTTAAATAGAATATCTGCACCGTCGGCGTCTAAAACGATATCTCCGGCAGAGTCTAGTGTAATTGTGGTTGCATCAACCTCAAAAGTGCCGTCTGCTGTGATTTGAATGTTCGCTGCTGCAGCATCATCATCGGTTGTGATAATTGAAAATGATCCGTGTTGAGCCATAGTCATGACAACTTTATCACCAGTATCTTGATCATCATGAATGGTTAATGTTGTATTATCAACATCAAAATCAAAAATAGTTAATGTACCGTCGTCCATTGTGATATTGCCGCCATCAGCAGAAAGAACAATATCGTTAGCAGCGTCCAATGTAATGTCAGCAGTCATACCACTTGTAAGTATGATATCTCCGCTACCTGCTGTCACACCAGATCCGGACATTTCTAAAGCACTACTGTTGTTCTTGAATGCTCCAATTAAAACACCACCATCTTTAAATAGAATATCTGCGCCATCAGCATCAAGAATAATGTCGGCGGCAGAGTCTAATGTAATGTCAGCAGCCATGCCGCTTGTAATTATAATGTCTGCTCTCGTTCCCTCTGAGTTGGGAGAAGAGCCAGATAATTCTAAAGCAGCACTGTTATTTTTGATTGCCCCGATTAAAACACCGCCATCTTTAAATAGAAGGTCATTTCCCTGGGCGTCTAAAATAATATCTCCGGCAGAGTCTAGTGTAATTGTGGTTGCATCAACCTCAAAAGTGCCGTCTGCTGTGATTTGAATGTTTGCCGCTGCAGCATCATCGTCAGTCGTCTCGATTGTGAATGCGCCATGTTGTGCCATGGTCATAACAACCTTGTCACCAGTATCTTGGTCATCATGAATGGTAAATCTTGTATTATCAACATCAAAATTAAAAATAGTTAATGTACCATCATCCATTGTAACATTGCCACCGTCAGCAGAAAGAATGATATCATTAGCAGCGTCCAATGTAATGTCGGCAGTCATGCCGCTTGTAAGTATGATATCACCACTTCCAGCAGCAACGCCAGAGCCAGATATTTCTAAAGCATTACTGCTGTTCTTTAATGCTCCAATTAAAACGCCACCATCTTTAAATAGAACATCAGCGCCGTCGGCATCAAGAATGATATCGCCAGCAGCATCCAACGTAATATCAGCACCGCAGTCAACAAGAAGATTACCGCCATCAGCAACAACAAAAGCGGTTACATCAACTGCTTCTTCGCCATTATCAGCTACAAGAGTGAGCACCGCTCCCGTGTCCTGCCCAGCTGTCAATGTAATCCCTGAGCCACTTACATACAAACTACCGGTAAGCTCATGACCGCTGACGCTGCTGAATTTTGCATATTGAGTTCCGCCATCTTTAAATGTGATATCCGCCCCATCAGCATCGAGAATGATGTCCCCACCAGCATCAAGTAAAATATCCACGCCGGAAACTAAATTAATATCTGCACCATTGAAATGCTTCAGATCTGCTCCGTCGGAGTGAATGTAAGTACCTGACCCTCCAAATTCAATTTTCTTCGTTCCAGCCATCAATAATGAATTCGCGGAAGTGTCAAAACGAGCGATTTCAGTAGAAGTGTTAGCATGGAAGATTATATCTTTATTTGTAACTGACGATGAAAGAATTGCATCGCCGCCGATTGATGCGGTCAAAACAAGAACGTTTGTGCCGCCTCTACTGAAGGAAACGTCTCCTCCCTGTCCTGCTCCAAAATCAAGCTTCAGCTTACGAGAAGACACAATATCTAAATCGGTACCATCACCACCAATATATTCTCCAGTATTTCCAAATTGAATTTTTTGGCTAGAAGCAACGAACGTTGTACCAGACAGGTTTATATTACCGCCATCAAATAATTGAAATACAGAAGTGGTTCCATCTAGTAAATCTAAAATTTTTCCGGTACCATCTTGTCTAACCGCTAAAGCAGGTTGAGTATTTGAGGTGTGGTCATCGTGGATGAAAGTCAGGGGAGCTGCACCAGCTTCAGCGATATTTCTGGTAAATTTGGCAGCATAACCATTTGTAATATCTTGAGAGCAATAAAGTGGTCTATATCCTAAAATATAAACAGCCGGATGACTGGTTGATTCAGAATCAATATAAAGAGCATTGTAGCCGCCAGTTTCATCAAAATCAATATTTATTCCTTTGATGTTCTCCGTATCAGCAACTCTTATGTCCAATTTGGTAGTTGGCTGGGTGCTTACAGATGAAGCAATTGCTACTTTTCCAACAAAAATGTGTGTATCGTCAGTTGTATCACCAAATTCGGTGGATCCCGTCGCTGAGATATTTGTTATAGTTTTGTTATGGTGATTAACATTGATTATATCAGCATTAATAGTGCCGCTAACAAACATGGCTCCCGTGAGAAACAATTCAGAATTACAATGATCCCAAATTAAATTTCTACTGCCGGATAGCGTAGTGCCGCCCGTTGACCACTGTAGAGAGCCGGAGCAAGAGGTTCCGTGACCACCTGATCCGCTTATAATATTTGATGGTACATATGCCCAGCCGAATTCTGCCATTTAAAAACTCCCCATTAAATCATTATACCGCGCTATCATCTATAGCCCTCCAGGCAGAACCATTGTAAAAGTTAAGCTTGTTCGTGCTAGTGTTATAGATCATGCAACCACCCGCTTGTTTAGTAAGGGCGTCTCTTTGTGTTGTTGTCATTCTAGGTGCCGGTATTGAAGAAGAAAGTACAGTTACAACTTGAACTAGAGCATTGATATCTTGATCAGGGCCAGAGCCGAATCCAACTTGATTAGTTTCACAACGTGTGCGAATCAGATTATTCACATCTTGTCCTCGAACAATGAAATCAACATCGGCTGCATTTTGGCGATTGATTTGCAAAGCGAAGGCGCGTTGCCCGGCAGCCGTGTCTTCCATTCCAAAAACCATACATTCCGTAAGAGAAGAGTTGCCCGTTCTTCCTCCGATCATAGCAGAGAAGACAACTTCGCCGGCTTCATCATCTACAGTAACATCAGAACTGTATGCTGAAATGCTAGCATACTTTATTGCAGCATTTGCTGCATTATGTCCATAAAATTCAATTGAACCCAGTGCCATGTCATCTGCCTCGGCTGTTGTGTCTGCTCTATTAAATCTTAAGATTGGTGGTTTATCTGTTGCAGCATTTGAATTTCTTAATTCAAGCAATGGGTTGGTTTCAGCAGCAGTGCTTTCAACAACCACGGTTCCCTCTGCAGCGACGGCATCGTTTCTGACATATAGGGGCCTCGCAGCGACAGCATCTACGTGATTAGTAATGACAGATACAACATTGCGAGCGCTCGTGCTATCACTGTTATCGTCAACTGCCAAATATGGCGGATTTGTTCTTGATGGTTTAAAACTTCCCACTATTTATCTCCTAATTTTGTCATAATTGAAATGTTTGTCATTTAAAAAAAACTCCACCATTATAATCCACTACTGTAATCATCGCTCATATCCATGAAACTAAGCATATACCAATTGGTTCCATCAAAAATCCACTGAGTTACATCTGTGTCAGCGGTAACTACATCATCTGATCCACCTTTTAAGTTAGTGCTGGTTACGTCATATGTCACTGCTGCTGTTGATATAACAGTAATTGTTTGTCCAGCAACACCATCATCAAACATCGTTAATGTTTGTCCGCTAGCGTGAGTCTTAAATAAGTTGCCATTTGCAACCGAAGGAGTGGTATCAGATGCACTAAAAGTTACAAAAGTTTCAGATGTTCCGCTAAATGATGATCTTCCTCCCACCGTTAAGGATGGCAATTTTGTTCTTGATGGTGTAAATATTCCCATAGTTTATCCCCATTATTAACTCGTTATCCCGGATCCTGTTAGCGTATACATACTTCCGGTTGGTATTTGTGTTAATTCCGCAAATACTTGGTAACTCAAATCATCATTGCCTGATCGATTTGAGATATACAAAAATTTAGATTTCACATCCATAGTAAGAGAAGCATTCCCGGCTGGAATCGTTATATAATTATTGTTCTTTGCTACGTCTGAAGTAGCGGTGATGGTACCAATACCTCCGCCTTTTGGTGAAGCAGTAATCGGGGATCCCTCCGAAAAATGAATATCTAAATCATACCCATTCGTTGTTGAAGTATTAATAACCGTTATGGACTTTGTTACATATGGAAATGAAATTCTGTGAACTTTTCCATCATCTAAGTTCGCTGAACCCGTCATAAACGGGGTTCCGGAAACTTGATAAGACCCTACATTTCTTAATCCTACATATCCGTGTTGACTTGTATAAGTTGCCATAATAATTCTCCTGCAAATTAATTAGTTTTCAAATTAATTTTGTTGCTTCTCCCTTTTGCGTTGTTCTTTTTTGTGTCTTGCAATTGCTCGTTTTTTTGCTAATCTTTTTTTGGTGGTCGGTTTCGTATAATAACGTTTTTCTTTAAATTCGTCAATAATACCAAGTTTCTTGCATTTCTTTATAAATCGTTTTATAAAACGATTTGGGTCTTCATTTTTTCTTGGCTTTTCTATATGATTTATAGACATTTTAATTTCCTGCTAATTTTTTCCAATGTTTACGTGACCCAAAACTGGAAATATCAATCCCAGGATCACTAGGCGCCATGCCGTCAAGTGCGCTTGATCCATACGGAGAAGAGGGGGATCTTGGAGCCGACATAGGTGTGGTTCCTTCAAAAATATTTACACCATTGTAGGTGTCTTTTCCGATTGCATCAAGAATTTTTTTTCTATTTTCTTGGAGTTGATTTTGTTTTTTTTGTCTTCGTGTTTTCGCCTCTTCATCAGATTCAAGTGTAGGTTTTTGTTTTGTTTCATAAACCATTTGTTTCGTAGAAGTTCCTCTTATAACTTCAGAAATAATAGTTGAAAGAGTGCCTTCTTCAAAAATAACTTCTTTAATGCACTCTTTAATTAACGGTTTCAAAATTTTTTTTAATTCTTCTTTTTTCATTAGAACCTCTATTGTTTATATTGACTGTAAGAATGTCTTTCTGCTTGTAAGCCATCTTGGATTTTTGCAATCTCGACTTCTATTATAGAAATACTTTGACCAATCCCAGATAGATTAGGCTCATTATCAGCTGAATAATCAGTAAAATCAGCAGGAGTCATTTCACTGCCGGCGATTAGTTTGAGTTGTTCGGTTGCTTCTTTTAATTTATCAATTGCTTCTTGCACACTTGTTTGTTTCAATGCAATCTGTTCCTCTGGATAAAAATTTTCTTTTAATTCTTCCTTTATAATTTGAGTTAATCTTTTTTTACTGATCTTCACAATTAATCCCCCAAAATCTTTTTAAACAAATCATTGATACTATTCTCTTTAACCTCACGAAGACGAGTCGTCATGGAACTTTGGCCATTTGGATAAACATATGCGTCCGGAGTCGAAGGTTCCGATACTATATCAAAGCAAATCAATTGAAAATCACTCTCAACAACAGTTTGTCCAGCACTTTCTTTAACAGACCCCAAGCCTCTAGACGAAATACCAAGTTTAACTCCGGCACTAATAAGATCTTTAAGAATCCGACCAGAAGGAGTATCAAGAACTTTGAGTTTGCCCATCACATTTTTGCCTTCCCACCAAATATCAGTTGCAATGTGAGAAACATTTTTAAGATTAACAACAGAATCATCCGGGTGATCTAATTCTCCACACGCACGACTGTCTTTAACAATCTTCATATAATTATCCATTTCTCTTTTAAGAACTTCATAGGGGTAAACACGACCATTCCCATTTTGTTTATCGGCGGTCTGAAGTTTTCCCGACAAATAAAGAACGCCATTTTGCACTTCTCTTCTTTCTTTCTCGGACAGAAGATCTTGGCAAACACCGCCTTCACATAAGGCATAAAATTCTCGTAATAGTTTCTTTTTCATTTTTTTCCTCAAATAAAAGACTCGCCGGCGCTACCGGCGCGATTCACTTTCCGCTGCAGCAACGGCGAACGGGCTGAAACATCCATCGTTTAATCGTCAACATAATCACCTCCTGATCTCGACGATACTCTCAAACCAAAGTCATCGACGATCATCGAGAGTAAATAAGTTGTCCCGCTTCCCAAACAAGATAGGCAGAACATATTCCCTAAAGAATATTCAAATGTAAATAGTTCTGTATAGCCATTTATACAAAATAAAAACATCGATGCCCAAAAGCCCATGCACAATGTACAGTGAAAAAGCCAAGTCCATTTTTTGCGTGGATCTTTTTTTGGTCTTATATTACTGAAGATAGACCCATAGACCAGAATAAAAGTAAGCCCATAAGCAGTCAAAATAAAATTTAATAAATTCATATTACCTCATCTTAAACCATTTTTCGAACTCTTCAGGGGCTTCACTAGTAAGAATATCTACCATAAAGATAAGGAGCAAAAAGATTATGTTGATACATAGATCCTTTCTTTTCTTCATGAGGAACTTCGCCTAATTCAGTTGAATATTCATTATCCGGATCAATTAGGGCATCGTCTTGAAGATCATCATAAGCGGTTGTGCCTGTAATATAAGGCTGCTCTGTCTCCATCCATTCAGAAATTTTTAATAGAGTGACCTTCACAGGATCGTGTGTAGCGGAGTTCATTATTAGACCTTCAAGAGAACCATATACATTTCCTCCTTTAATAGAATCATGATTAATAACCCCTTGGCTCCTTAAATACTCAAGGAGTCTAGATTCTGCACCGTATACAGCATCTGACATTACCTCTTTGGCAAATGTAATAATTTTTTTGGATGTTGGTTGTACCACAATATCAATATCTTTATGATCTAAAATCATTAGATCACCGTTTAAAGCATTGCGGAGATTTAAATTGAATTCAATTCTATCTTTCTCAACAATTTCAATTGTTATACTTCGTTCTTCTGGTGTTGGTTCGACTATTTCTTCTGGTTCAATATTAATTTTGACTGCCATTCTTTGATACCTCCGCAATTAAATCTTGAATATAAAAAACTTCCTCAATCATTTGCTGATTTATTGGAATTTTTGCATAGTTGTCCAGCTTTACCTTAACTTTTTTAAAATTTTCACTATTAGGGTTAGTTGACCCTTCTACAATCTGCTGCTGCACGGCGTTCTTGAGGCGGCCAAGCTCCTCGTTTAAAAAACTTTTAAGACCCAATCCATTATCGGAAAATGAAACGATATAATTTGTTAACAAATCTTTTTGTTCTTTTCTTAATGTTCTTTCATAAGCGTTATTGAACTTGTTTACAAAAGTTTTGTATTCAAGATTATCGAGATGCTTCATTTCTGTTAAAGTATTCTCTTTCCCTCCCAGAAATTTAATTAAATTATTCTCGAGTATAATTCTTTTTTTGGCCGTGAGTTTATTATTTTGAAAAAATAAACCTAGGGAAGCCATATCTTTATAATTTGGAACAAAATTAGAAAAAACAGTATGCCCTAATTGCTTGTTGATCTTGTTAATAAGATTTGTTTGAGAATTAAAGATCTGCTTTCGATCAAGTCCATAGAAGTCTTTTTTGGTTTCCTCGAGCAGTTTGCGAGAGAAACTTTCTTGTAATTCTTTACTTTCCAAGAGCGAGTTATATAATGTGAGTTCTTCACGGAGGACACTCTCTTTG
>Ga0208449_1000534_pt1 | contig 25448 bp, 22 predicted proteins | sample MalvireepMed_s17_FD_184247 | JGI IMG/M metagenome (GOLD analysis project Ga0208449, IMG submission 184247) | Marine viral communities from the Global Malaspina Expedition - Malaspina viral metaG DeepMed_s17 (SPAdes) (version 2) | ecosystem: Environmental > Aquatic > Marine > Oceanic | place...
AGTTCAAAACATACAAAAAGAAGCGGAATCAAAAACCTTAAAAACAAAAAAGGGAAACGCTCAGGATAACATAAGTAAATCATTTTTTAAAGGTATAAAAGCAAACTGTCCAAAGGGTTTGGGCAGCATTTTTAATCATCTAAATTTTAGAGTTATGAGTACACTAAGAAATCAAGTTCAATTAATCGGAAACGTAGGGCAAGAGCCTACACTAACAACCCTAGAAAGCGGTAAAAAAGTAGTGCGCTTTTCATTGGCAACCAATGAGTTTTACAAAAATGCTAAAGGTGAAAAAACACAGGATACCCAGTGGCACACCATTGTGGCGTGGGGCAAAACGGCCGAGCTTATTGAGAATTATGCACCCAAGGGCAAAGAACTGGCATTAACCGGAAAACTGAAATCCAGAAGCTATACCGATAGTGCAGGGCTTAAGCGCTATGTAACTGAAGTAGAAGCTTCAGAGATTGTACTACTGGGCACTAAACCCGAGTAAATCAAATTAAAAAAGAGGGCGTCTATTCCCTAGATAGTTGCCCTCTCATTATTCACTTTAAACTTTGATTAAAATGAATTTTAAAAGTAAACAATTAATCGAGCAGCTACAAGGGTTTTGTGGGAGTACAACTTATTATAAAATACCCCTTGTAAAAGCACGATATACCGAGGGGATAAAATACCTCGCAGAACAAGCCCAATGTCACTGGCTAGTTACGGACACCGCAGTAGTGTGTAAAAGCCTTAAAAACAAGAGCAACTTTATTGTGATTCTTTTTAAACGCAATCCTACCAGCGTACAAGAGCGGACTCATAAAGAGGCGAAAATCACCTATGCTGATGGCAACGGAACCATTCTATTGGAAGAGGAATACGAGTACACCGACTTTCCTTTGAATGAATTACGGATGTTTTATACAGACGATATGCTGATGCTCCCTAATGAATATTAAATCCTAGAAACTATGGATACACGTATCAATGAAATAAGTCTTAGTTATAGACCAAAACGCAAGGCGGAGCATTGGCCACAAATTAGCTCTTCTTCACTGGCTGCCCACGTGATTTATCAGAACTGGGACCAAAACACTATTGCCGTTTATGAATCCTTTAAAATCGTATTGCTTAATAATAGCAATAAAGTAAAAGGTATTTATCAGATATCTGCAGGGGGAATCACAGGCACCTTAGTGGATCTTAGATTGCTTTTCGCAGTAGCCTTAAAATCTTTATCCGTAGCACTAATCTTAGTGCACAACCACCCGAGTGGAACCTTAAGACCTAGTGAAGCCGATAAGCAGCTGACCCGTAAGATAAAAGCAGGTGCCGACTTTTTAGACATCAAAATTTTAGATCATATCATCATCAATCCCAAAGGAGACTACTACAGTTTTGCTGATGAAGGGATTTTGTAAAACAGCTAACCGTATCAAAGGCCTCTTACTATTTAGAGGTCTTTTTTTATGCGAACCCACCATTTTTTTGCAAAATAAACTATCTTTAAAGGGCTGGATCACAGCAACTAAATTATGTAGGTATATCCTTTTTTTGACTTTCGCTGATAACCTACCTATACCATTTTACATACCTGGAAATATTTCCTCGACGCAAGCAATGGACCATTTTAATGCAATCAAAAATGGAATCCGTTGGTTTGAAATTTTGTTCGCCTGGGGCGAACGAAAAGGAAAAGCAAGAGGGTAACCCGCTACGCGAGGTTACAAATCAGTCCTATACTACGCTAACCCCAATGAAAATAGGAGGTAAGCGTGATTTTTAAGAGGCATATTCTAAAGGTCAACCGGGTATTTTTAATGGAAAAATGCAGTGACCCCAATAAACACTACAAAAAATTCACGGAAAAATGGATAAAGGATATGAAAAAGAGCGGTTTGTCAACTTGAGCATCAAGGAATCTGTAGCACGAGATTTTCGAGTCTTCAGTAAAAAGTTATCCAGATCGCAGTCGATGGCCTTACGAGAAATGCTTGATTTTTTTCAAGTCAATGAACTCTCGCCAAACGAACGCTTAGGACCCTCAGGAAGAACTATGGAGGCCAACCTTAAAAAGCGTATTAATGCGGTTATTGCCATTATACGCGATATCGAAAAGACCCAAACTAAACCTACCAACGCCATGCTGCAGTCCCTTTTTGAATTGGAGCCGCAAAAGGAAAAGCCCCTGATCGTAGAAAAGAAATATGCTCAAGAGTCTGAGCAACCTCGGTTTCGAGAAAAACAAAAAGAAGATTAACCTAAAAACGATTCCTATGTACATCAGCATATCACCCCAAAAACAAGGCGGCAATTACCAGAAAAGTTCAGGTAGGTTTGTAGCTTATCTGGAAAAGGAAAATGAAGAAGGCATCAATATACAACACGAGTATTTTTTTAATCAGAACCAAGAGCATATCACTCCGGAACATGTGGTTCAAGCAATTGATCAAAACACTGCCAAACTGAAAGCTAAAGAGCCCAAATTTTATTCTATAACCATCAGTCCTTCACAGCGCGAACTCGGTCAACTTCAAAACAACAGCAAGGATCTTAAGGCGTTTACGCGTGTCGTGATGAAGGACTATGTAACCTGTTTCAATCGAGAGCTTGATGGGCGTCCAATCGCCATTAAAGACATATTGTATTTTGCTAAAGTAGAACATCAGCGTACCTATAAAGGTACAGATATACAAGTTCGAGAGAATCAGCCTTATGCTACAAAAATTCTTAAGCTCCATTCGGAAATTCGTAAAATTAGGCAGGGGAGTGCCCAGGGAAGAATTCAAGATCTAGCTAGGGAAATTGCACGTTTTGAACAACAAGCTCCACATCAGCAACAGGGCAAGCGTATCGTTCAAGGTATGCCTAAAGCCGGAAATCAAAGTCATATTCATATTATAGTGAGTAGAAAAGATGCATCCAATACCATCAGCCTTTCTCCAGGAAGTAAATACAAAGCTTCTCAAACTAAAATTAATGGAAGACTCATAAAACGTGGTTTTGACAGGGATGCATTTTATTCCAAAGCTGAAAAATCTTTTGACAGGCTGTTTTCCTATCAACGAAACTATGCAGAATCCTATAAAGCGCGAAAAACCTTTATTAAAAATACCAACGCCTATTTTGCTGCCCTGCTGAAATTACCGGCTAATGAAAAGGCATTGGCATTTAAGCTTATGTCGAAATCGGGTCTGCCTAAGGTCTCCGGCATACCTGTTTCTCAAGCGCAACTAGCATTGCGAATATTTAAGCGGCTTAGACGTGGGGCTGAAGTAGCCATTAAATCAAGTTCCATCGGAATCTAAGACTATGGAATTCGATCAACTACAGTCGTTCCTTTATTTTGGTATGGGTACTTGCCTTTGCTTTGTAGTGTTATTCAAGCTTACCAAATATGCTTTTAGCATTAATGCTGTGCTGGTGCTTGCCCTACTGTACTATCTATCCTCCGAGGTGCCGTGGGTTGATTTGGTTATGTACTTAAGCTGTCCTTTGATGCTGATCAATACTGCACTATATGTTTATTTAGATGCTTCTGAAAATCCCCATAAAATAGCACCGCGTTATACCGTGACCTTCAAAACGAATCAAGGTAAACTTCAATTGCATAATGTTAAACGGGGCGTTTCAATTATTGGAGCTGCAGGTAGTGGTAAAACCGAAAGTGTAGTATATGGATTTTTACAGCATTTCCAAAAAGAAGAGTTCTGTGGGGTGATTCACGATTATAAAAATTTTGAACTTACAGAAATGGCTTATCCGCTGTTTAAAAATGGATCCATTCCATTCAAAATAATCGCTTTCGACAGGATATTTCATAAGGTTAATCCGATTGCTCCGCGCTATTTGGAAAATGAGGAAAGTGTGAACGAAGTGGCCAAAGTGCTTATTGAAAATCTACTGGAACAGCGAGAAAGCGGCGTAAGTGGAACTACTAAGTTTTTTAATGATGCTGCGGAAGGTTTGATCGGTGGGCTCATCTGGAAACTCAAGACGGATTATCCTAACTTATGCACCCTACCGCATCTGATCGCAGTGTATCAATATTTAGATACCGAGAGTCTTATAGGATTTCTAAAAACCAATACAACCTCAAGAGCAATGGCTGATGCCTTTATCAGTGGGAAAGATTCGGAGCGGCAAACAGCGGGTGTAAAGAGCACTTTGGCCAATGCGCTTAAACGCATCAGTACCCAAAGCATTTTTATGGTATTGTCTGAAGATGAAGTACCGCTTAATATCAATAGTACATCAAATCCCTGTGTGCTATCCGTAGTCAATAACCCAAAATACGAGGCTGCCTATGCACCGGTTATCGCCACGATTATACATACGATAACCAAACAAATGAGTGTACGCGGACAACGCCCTTCTTTTTTGATGATGGAAGAAGCGCCAACCATCCGCTTATTAAATATGCATCGAATCCCGGCCACTTTACGCAGTTATGATATTGCTACCCTCTATGTGATGCAGGATAAGATCCAAAACGATATGATGTACGGAGATAAGGCGAGTAGAGCCATACTTAGTAACCTTTCCTACCAGTTTTTTGGCAAAGTCAATGACCCCGATACCGCCAAGTATTATGAGCGCTTTTTTGAGATCATAAAAAACCCTACCAAAAGTATCAGTAAGGCCGCTAATCTTTTTAAATCAGACACCCGAATAACCAAAGGGGAACGGGAAGTCTCTAAACGAAGAGCAGAAATTTTCTTTAAACTTAAACCGGGAGAGTTTATCAGTTTTGCGGATGGTAAAGACAAGAAGGTGAAATTTTACTTACCTGAAATTATTCGCGGGCTTCCTGAACATTCCCAAATGTATTCTACTGAAGATCTCAAAGCAAATTTTGAGCGAGTTTATATTGAAACCAGAGCCATTTTTCAAGAGTAAATATTTATTGGTACCGCAAAAGGGGGGTAATACTCCGAGGCTTGCCTCGAAATTGAAAATTCGTTTGCAAGAAGCAATGCCTCAAGGGTGTGCCCTTAGGTGGTTTAGTATAAGCGATAAAATAGTCCTAATACTTTAACTGTAGACTTTTAAACAGGGTTTGTGGATATCTTAAATCCTTGCTGGATGAGCTTCCAAGTTCATAGTTTTTCAAACCTAGTAGTCTAGAATTGACTATGCAAGATCTAATTTTATTATTGTAGGATATTTTTAATAGATAGCCTGAATTTTTTATTTCTTTTTATATACAACTACTCTAGAATCATAAATTTTTTATGATTCTAGAGTAACTTCATTTGTTTTATCAAGAAATAACGCGTCATTTTAAATGAACAAAAGCACTGTTATATACTGCTTTACATACTGAGGTTCATTTATAAATATGCATATGAAAAATCAATTACTTTCATTTAGATTTCTAATCCTTACCGCATTACTTGGTTCTACGCTAACTTTTGGACAGAGTTATAATTTTGAAGAAGAATTTAGACGTATCGTAGAAATTCCTAAATCTCCTGAAGCAGAAGCTTTCGAGCAATATGGTAATACTCCTGTAGATCTTTATTCAGGTAGACCATCAGTTTCAGTACCTATTTACACTGTTGATGGTAAAGAAATTGACCTTCCTATATCCTTATCCTATGACGCTTCCGGCGTTAGGGTAAGACAAGTAGCAACTGGTGCTGGGCTTAGTTGGAACCTTAACGTTGGCGGTAGAATTAGTAGAATTACAAACGGTCTGGTTGATGATTACTTTTCTATTTCTAATAAACCCTACAAAGCTGTACCAGATCACGCTCCGATTTCTAATCCAGAATATCAGACCAGCGCGACACTAGCCGAAAAAATTCAGGAATTTCTTAATCCTCCCTCTACATTTCCAAGCTTGCAGGCAGGAATAGACTACTTCAAATTCCTCAAAGCTATTGGAGATAACTATTTGGATACTCAAGTGGATTACTACAGCTTTAATGCGCTAGGTCTAAGTGATACTTTTGTTTATGATATGAACTCTCAAGAATTCATTGCTTTAGATAACCCAAGAATCAAGGTAACGGCGCATAGAGATACCAGCAATTCAATTACTGGATGGACTATTATAGCAGATGATGGCACTAAATTTTATTTTAATGCTGCAGAACCTTCAAAAACTATGGCGGCCGATAATGGTCCAGGAGCGGTAGTTCAAGAATATAATTCTTCTTGGGCGCTCACTAAGATAGAATCACCAAACAAAATGGATACTTATGATTTTATCTATACAGCACCTACAGCTTATGTCAAAAATCAACCTGATATCATTGCATCATCAATTTCCAATGAGCTCAACCACTCTAACCCAGAGACTGCTACCAACTTAACTACCTTTTTAACTGAAGTACTGGTAAAACCAAAAACATTGACCAGTATTAAGCATAATAATACCACAGTATTGACCGTAACGCATAAATCTAGAAGTGATTTCGGAGCTTCTTCAGCTATTGATAAAATTGATCTTAAAAAGCCAGATGGATCACTATTAAAAAGATATGCTTTTTTCCATTCGTATTTTGGAAATACAGGCTCTTCCAATAATTTTCATAAACGCTTAAAACTGGACAGTATTCAAATTAAATCGGGATCCAACAGAAAATCTTCCTATCAGTTTGAATACTTCTCTCCATCCAGTGTCCCACCACTTAGTTCTTCCTCCGTAGATTATATAGGACTTTATAACGGCAAAAATAACGGGATGTATTTATACCCAGAAGTTAGTATTGATGGCTATGATTTTGATGGTGCCGACCGTTCATCGAGTTTCAATCACGCCGTAATAGGGACATTATCTAAAATGGTGTATCCCACCGGAGGATATTCCATCTTTGAGTTTGAACCCAATAAAACGACCTATACCGTGAATGATATTAATTCAAGTACGGAAGACATCGCGTATGGTTATTTGTCACTTACTGGTGGAACTGTAAGTTCGTCTTCTTGCGGGGCTTGTTGCATTGATCAATATGGGAATGCACCTAAGATGAGTAGTGTTCTTTTTACCATAGAAGAAGCCGGGTTGTATAAAGTTGATTTCTCGGAAGACTTTGGTAGTAATGGTGAAGCTTATATTTTCAAGAGGTCAGATCAATTGAGACCTCAGGCTTCGCACCTTTCTTATGATCAAGTTATAGATCAATTGACCTGTAATGAATTGGTTGATATGTTCTGGTCAAGTAATTATAGTATTGGAGAAGAAGAAACCTATTTTGAAGTAGGGACCTATCAAATCACATTGGCCAAAGGAGTTAATTATCAAACTCCCAATAATATTAGTCTTTATATACATCGAGAAGAAATAACAACGACTAACAATGTCGGTACAGGGGAAGTTGAGCGTGCAGGATTTCGAATAAAAAATATTAAAAATTATAGTGCCAACAATGAGTTAGAAACGCAAAAACAGTACATCTACAAAACGGAGATAAACGGAGCTAATTCTTCAGGAGTAATTTTATTTAAACCAACGTATTTCACAAATCATGTCTATACCATGTGGTCTCCGGAAGATAATTCCCAAACTCAGGTTTCAATGGGGGTGAATACGCGCACACAGATGCGTCGTGGAGATTCTTGGTCAGGAGGAGACCGACCTCATGTGGCATATAAAAACGTTTTTGAAAAGCAAATATCAGCGACTGAAAATAATGGTTATATAAACCATAAATTCAGTGCAGAAGGGCATGTTGGAGTGTGGTCCTCTGGAGTGAGTCCAAACGCAAATTTATATGCAAAATATGCAACTAGTGGTAAGCAAACAGGAACACGTCATTTTTCAGCGACAGACTCTGTGGGAACAGAAGGAACCCTCTATCAAGATAAAATTCATTACGGAGCCTCTACCATTTACTTAACTAATAATCCATCTCACAATTACAATTTTATTAGAATTTACGATCCAGGAAATGGACAATATGTTTATGAATATGTTGAAGCTGAAATAAGTGGCTTTTTTGGACCTTATGCACCTGGAACTGCAGTTAATCCAGGTAAACCATCTATTTGTAATGATCCCAATAGTACTTGTTTACAACTCCAGTATTCTACTTTTGAAACGCGCCAAACCTATGCTCAAGGAAGAGTGGGGTCACCTTACCTCCAAACATCCCTGCAATATTACAATGGTCAAGCATTTAAAAAACAAACGCTTTACGATTATGATCCAGCTATAGATTATTTGATGCGTAGCTCAAAAACAACTACAAGTATCGGAGATACGCTTACCACTATATACAAATATCCTAAGGATTATAATACAACAGTCTATAATGATATGGTTGATCAAAATAGACTTAATACAGTTATAAAAACCGAATTGGAAAATGATGATGGAAGCACATTAGCTACCAAGGAAACTACTTTTAAGGAATGGTATACCAATATTTTTAAACCAGAATATATTAAGACCTCAAAAGGATCATCAACACCTTTAAATAGAATTCAAATTCACAGCTATTATCCTTCAGGAAATCCTAAAGAGGTGAGTATGAGTGAGGGATCAAAAACTACTTATTTATGGGGATACAGTGATAAATACCCTATTGCTAAGATTCAAAACGCTTCTTATGCTCAAGTGTTATCTGCTTTAGGGGGGTCCTTTAATGCGGGTAGCGGTGGGCTTACTTCGACCCAAAATAATAATCTAAGAACTATTTCCGGAGCCTTGGTGACTACCTATGCGTACACTCCGTTGGTAGGAACAACAACGGTTACAGACCCAAGAGGTATTGCAACCAATTACATCTATGATGAGTTTAATAGGCTTAAGAACATCAAAGATGACGACTTAAAACTTATTGAAGAATACCTCTATAATTATAAATACTGATATTATGAAAAGTAAAATTCTAATACCTTGTTACCTCCTTCTTCTTTTTCCTTTTATCAGTTGGAGTCAAATAGGACATACTGCTTATATTTTTGATAATTTAGGAAATAACTTATCCACTGCTCAAACATATTGTCAGTCGAATTTTCCGGGAAATACATCAATATATTCAGTACCTAATGAAGTATTAATTGAAGTAGGTAAAATCTATGAATATACAGATGGCTCTAATACAGTATTTTATGCAGTGGTAGGAATAAAATCTACCAGTCCAAAATTTGGGACTCCAATTTTAGGAGGCGACTGGACTTTTCCGGATGTATGTAGTTCAGTTTCCGCTCCAGCGCCAGTGCTTTATCAAGCCCCTAGCCTCAGCAATGAAAACTACGTGTTTACCAGAACTTACCATAAAGAAAAAGGCTCGGCCGTAACAACAAGTGATTCTGCTAAAACAGTAATAGAATCAGTATCCTATTTTGACGGGCTGGGAAGGGCTAAACAGCAAGTAGCTATTGGAGCCAGCCCAGATGGGAGTGATCTAGTTACTCACATCGATTATGATGATTATGGAAGAGCAGCTAAAGAATGGCTTCCTTTTAAAGAAACGGGAACGCGAGGTTCGTATAGATCATCAAATATAGAGCAGGATACCAAGGACTTTTATGATATGATGTTTCCTGATGACTTTGGAAGCACCATCAACCCATATAGCGAAAAACAGTTTGAAGCGTCTCCTTTAAGCCGAGTCGATAAACAAGCCAAACCTGGTGAAGATTGGAAACTCGGGGGAGGACACGAGATTGAATTTGCTCGTGGAGTAAATACTACTAATGAAGTTCGCTTATTTACCGTAAGCCTTTCTGGTGATTATAGCCCAAGTTTATCTATGAATGGCTATTATCAACCCGCTGAGCTTTATAAGTCTACTACCCGGGATGAGAATCATACGGGGTCATCGAATAATTATACCACTGAAGAATTTACAGATAAGCAAGGACGGGTGGTGCTAAAAAGAACCCATAATAATGGAGATCACGATACCTATTATGTGTATGATGATTATGGTAACCTGACCTATGTAATACCTCCATTGGCAATTGAGGATGGTTCGGTATCCAGTTCAGATCTTAAAGAACTATGCTACCAATATAAATATGATAATCGCAATAGACTTATTGCTAAAAAACTGCCGGGTAAAGGAGCTAGCTCTACCGACTGGGAAGAGATTGTATATACTAAACTCGATCAACCGGCAATGACAAGAGACCCTAATTTAAAAACACAAAGCAAGTGGTTATTTACCAAGTATGACGCTTTTGGTAGGGTTGCCTATACGGGAAAATGGTCAGGTACCTCCTCACATAGTTCTCTGCAAAATACTTTTGATGGAGCTAGTGTTCATATCGAACAGCGTCAGACCAGTGCAGCTACCTATTCAAGTGAAAATACACAAGTATATTATTCGAATAATGCCAAGCCGCAGAATATTAATGAGGTTTTGACCATCAATTATTATGATACCTATTTACCTTCAAATGCTCAAGGCTATATGGCTTTACCTACGAATAATACAAACAGTCTGGGGGATATTATAAATCCAAATGCTAAAGGGCTTCCTACGGTGACCCGTACTAAAATATTGGGACAATCAAATAAGTGGGTAACAACAACTACAGCTTACAATGATAAAGGTCAGGCAGTATGGGTTAAGACGTATAATGATTTATTACAAACCACTGATCTTGTCGAATATAATCTTGAATTTGATGGAAAAGTTCTCAAATCTAAAACTACTCATATACGGCCAGGTAATGACACCATCACTATGACCGATTTTTTCAAATACGATCATATGGGGAGGCAAATTGAGCATTCACAAGTTATAAATAATGAAAACCGAGAATTGATTGCAAAAAATAGCTATGATGCTCTCGGGCAGCTTGTATCTAAAAAAGTAGGAGGAACATATACCGGTAATGGTTTGCAAACTGTAGACTACACCTATAATGTAAGAGGATGGCTTAGGCAAATCAATGATCCTTCTTCTTTAGGTAGTGACCTGTTTGCCTTTGGGATAAGTTATAATGATACGGATCACGGAGCTTCAGCGCTATTTAATGGTAACATCAGCGAGACAGAATGGATCACGGCCAACGACAATACCAATAGGTATTATAAGTATACTTATGATGCACTAAATCGCCTTACAGAAGCAGACGGAGGATTTGGATATGATGTGAACAGTATCTCTTACGATAAAAACGGAAACCTTAAAACACTAAAAAGATATGAAGGTACTTCTACACTTATTGATAATTTGTCCTATAATTATCTAACTGGTTCCAATAAATTAAATAGTGTAGGAGATGCCAGTAACAATTCTAAAGGATTTAGAAATTGGAATACTTCTACGGATTATGCCTATGATGCTAATGGAAATATGACTAAGGATCTTAATAAAGGAATTAATACCAACGGGATCTCCTACAATCATTTAAATCTACCAGAATCTATTAATGTATCTTTAAATAGGGGGGATGGTACAGGAACTTTTAGTTATATTTATGATGCTACAGGTATTAAGATTAGAAAAACGGTGCAAAACGTAACTACAGACTACGATGGTAACTTTATCTACAAAGGTGGAGCATTACAATATATCTTTACCCCAGAAGGCTATATCGAACCTAGCGGACTAGGTTTTGACTACATTTATCAATATAAAGACCACTTAGGCAACGTTAGATTATCCTATAAAAACACAGGAACTGCTTCAAGCCCCAATTTAAGTATTGAAGATGAAAATAATTATTATCCTTTTGGATTGGAACACGAGGGGTATAATGATGGTGTTAGTGGAACAGAGAATCAGTACAAGTATAATAGTAAAGAAAAAGAAGAATTATTAGGCCTGAACTCTTATGATTATGGAGCTCGAAATTATGACCCGACAATTGGAAGATGGATGAGCATTGATCCGTTATCTGAAATATATCATACAGACTCCCCTTATGCATATGTTTTAAATAATCCAATTAATTTTATTGATCCAGATGGACGGCAAGTTATAGGAGTTACTGAGGATGATGCGGAAAAGGTACACGAAGATTTAAATTCTGTTTTTGCTGGTGAAAAGTTTTCAGCTCTAAGGGCTTTGTTTACAAGAGGTAAAAAGAATAAGAGTAAAACATTTGATAAAATAGATGGTGATGCATTAAAAGATGCTTTGGTCGGATTAGAGGGGGATGACTTGGCCTTAGCAGAGACTGTGGCAGGTGCTATTAATTCTGATGCGAAGCATAAAGTTGAGTATGCTTCGATAGATGGTGAAGTATCAAAAGAAGGTACTTCATCTGTAAAAGAACATATGAACAATGTTCAAGCGGGATTTGGAAATGCAATGTTTACTTCTGAAAATGCAAAGGCTACCTTAATAGAGGCACTAGGAGGAGCAGGTTTTAATGTTCCAACAGAAGGAGGGTCGCATTCAATCATAATTGAAGGGGAAAACGTAAAACAATCTGGAGGTAATAGGGCTGTAACTAGTTTTCATGAAATTTTTGGTCATGGAATACCTAGTGCAAATAAATCAAGTGCAACTATTAATAATATTAATGCAATACGAACAGATAATTTAGTACGGCGTATTCTGAATATTAAAGATCAGAGAGATGGTTCTAATCATGCAGGAGGTAAAATTGAGAATCCAAGTGCATTACCTACTGTAAAAAATTAATTTTATGAAGACTCAAATAATTTTTCTAATGTTATTTTTTTTATCGCTAATATCTTGTTCGCAAAAATTAGATAGAAGTGAATTAATTAGCCGTCAAAGTGCAGAAAGAATTATAGAAAATACTGATCTTGCTCAAAAAGTTCGAGGATCGAGCTATGTTCTATTTTCTATTTCTGATATATTTTATATAGTTATTGTTGAAGGTGAAAAAACCTATGAAGAATATTATATAAATTCAGAAAAGGGAAATAAACTGGTTAAAAAAGCAACTTATAAAAAGTCCGATGAGTTATTAAAAAAAATGTTTAATTCTGATAATTATAAAAATGAATTTATAAGTTTTGATTCTGAATTTTTTGGATCGGGATATGAATTATCTTCAGGAAACTTAACATATTTTGTTTTGAAAAACGAAGAGGGAGAAAGATACGGGGAGGCTCGACTCTCTATTTTAATAGAACCTAACCCTATTGATGATGAAGTTTACAATTATCTCACTCAAAAATTACTTTTGTATATAAGCAAGTAAATTGAAAACCATAAAATAAAATCTTAATATGGCTATTTTATTTCTCCAGATTTGCATTTTAACCTTTGCAGCCTCCACCGAGAGTTAATAGTTTACGACCTTGTCTAGGCTTTTGAAGTTGAAATAGTGTGCTTTGAAGGTCCCGTTGTTAAAGCTCTGATAGTAAAAGCTGTTGAAGAAACTGATCGATTTTTTATTAAAAGGTCTGAATATCATCTTAAGAAATGTAAGAACTGAGCTGATTTTTTGAGTTTATGTCGATTGTAACTAAGATTAATAGTTAATCTTTCAATTCGGTTTATTGATAAATCGATATTTGATTTTTAATTCCAGATCCCGCTCGCCTTGGCCCTCGTGCAATTGTACTATAACCCGGTTATTGTTACTCAAAGAAAACTTGGATAACACGTAGATAAACCGGACGCGTTCTCCTCTTTTTACCTTGCTGGGGAAATGATGTTTGTACAGCGGCTGTTTTACAATGCGCTGGGATGATTTTCGTTTTCCTTTAGTACGTGATTGCACAGCGATCTCCAGAAAGTCCACATCATAATCCAATCCGGATTTATTTTCAATCTCAAAAACGAAATACAGTTGCTCCCTATCAAATACAATATTTTTAGTAGTTAGTTTTATTCCGTAATTACGTTTGGTAAGATGTCCTAAGCCTTGTTTGCTTTGAAGCAGTTGTGCACTTACCGCTTTCATATGGGATAGGGGTATTGCTGCAGTTGGTTTTAAACTGATAGGCGCAGGAGAAGCTCTTTTTTGGACTTCTTGCCCAATGCGATGCTGCGGTTCTACGAAATAATTGACTCGAGTGAGCTTGGCTTTATATTTTATGATGTAGGAGTAGATACTTCCATCAGTTGTGATCACCAAAAGATTACTCTCCTTACCGGGTTGGGCCTGTAGCAATCCAAAGTATTGCGGGATATCCCGGTTAAAACTGAACACAAAAAAATCTGAACCTACAATTCCTTGTCGGATGGGTGACGGGAAAAACAAAGCTACATTTTTGGTTTCATTGGCATACAGCGTATCCAATACAATGGGGGACTCGTCGAGAAGGCTTTTGCTGTGTCCAGACAGGCTAAAGAGTGCGAAGATACAGACGGAAATATAGGTGTTGAGCGTTTTCATAAAAACTGATTATTTGATTTTTAAAAGCATGCGATAGTTGTTGAGTACGGTAACTTTGACATTGCGATTATCGCGTCGCAGTAATTGTGAAATTCCGCTGACTTGAGGCAGGCTGGGGATATTGATGTCCTGAAGTACATCATCCATAACTTCACTGCTCGCCTGTGCTCTGAAATTGTTTTCTACATAAATTCCCTCTAGACCATCCTGCAAATCATAGGCTATTATAGTAACCGGGTGGTGCTTGAGTTGCTCAATAGTTATAAGGGCTCTATTGGGCTGAAAGCTGATCGTACCAAATACCACGGTGTTCTTGGGGATCTTACTTCCCGGCAGGCTTACCGATGTTGTAAGACGCAATCTTATCCTGGAATTGGCTTTGACCACTTGATCTCCATCCACAACGGCCTGAACTACGTTAGTTTTGCCCGTACTCATAGGAGTAACCTTTAGGCTCGTCGAGGTTGCTGCAGCAAAAAAGAGTTGGTGCTCTAACCCCAATTCCTGACGGACCACCTGGCGTTCTTGTTGCTGTACTTCGGAACTTTGTTCAGCGGGTATAGCTTTTTGATTTGAAGTCTTTATAGAGGTCTGGGATTCTTGGGCATTGTATAGCTTTTGATTGGCACGATAAATACTGTCAACCACCCGTTGTTTTTCTTGCTCAGCATACTGCGGATTGTAATACCCCAAAGAATCCAATAAGTTTTCATCATAAATACTGGGGGCCGTTTGAGGTTTGACTTTTTTTAGATCGTTCAAAGCATCGAGTTTTGATTCGTACTCCAATTGTTCCTGTTCTAGTACTGGAATTTCAGTTTTGGTAAGTTGTTTATCGGGCTGATCCTCCCTTGAAAGCGTGATTCCATAGCAAACCAGGAATAGCACGATCACAACAAGAACAGCGGCAAATACAATTTTGTTTTTTTCAATTTTCATAAGCTTGGTTTTAAGAATTACTCTTGGGAATCGATTTTTTGCAGATGCTGTTCAAAATAGTTTGTGATAAGCAGGCCGTGGGGATTATTAGGGAAATTACGTGCAACAGAAATTAAGTTTCCTGTGGTCTGCAATTGATACGTATCGGTTACGCTTCCCCGATTGATCTCGAAGGTCAGGGTTGTTTTAAATTGTATAGGATTGGCGTCTAGATCAATTTGAGAGTCTATTTGAAGCACGCGTTGTACTAAAGAATATTGGATGAGTCTATTGTAGAGACCATCAGCACGCTTTTGCTGATAGACTTGATCGACTGAACTATTACCCAGCCATAATGCTTTATCCAGATTTTTGGAATAATTGCTCGCATCGATGTTATAGAAATACCGATGAAACAGGTCAAGGTGAGCCAGGGCCTCAACTTCAAGATGCTCTCTTTCAGTCGTTAATCTCAAGGGGATCACTTCACCAGTAGTACTGATGGCAAAAGCAGAGGAAGCAAACTTTTGATAACTAGAATATACCATCCACCCCGAGAACAGCACACAGAGTGTGGTAGAGACAACACAACTATAAACAATGAAGCGATTGGTTTTTAATACAGCATAAATGTTTGAATAAGGTGTTTTCATAGTATTGGATTTATTGAGTGAACAGACGCAGGGTAAAAGAGGTCGCCCGCCGGTAGAGTTTGAATTTTAGAAACACAATAAACCCCACAGAACCAAACTGTACCACGGGAGCAAAAAAACCTTCCATGTAGTTGGAGCCAAAGAGCTGCTCCCAAAAGTTTTCGTTGAGCTCAGCATATATCGCATTGATGAAGATGTTGACTAAAAAGAAAGCAGGGACCAGCATGTAGACCGCTGCGTAGAGCTTAAAAAAGCCATAAGCTAAAGAGCGAAATTTTTCAAAGACGGCAAGACTCATCACTAAAGGGAAAAATGCTTGCATAATGCCTAGAAGAAAAAACCGCTCCGCGAGAAATAACGGATAGATAAACAAGTCTAAGATCCATAAAATGATACTCGCAATAAATGCGAAAATTTTAAATCCAAACAAAGGGGTGACCAGAGCCTCGTAGAGTAATGCCATCGCTGCTTTAGTTGCCTCAAGCATTCCCACTTCTTCTTCGATTGGGATATCTTGCATTTGTAAAGGCAAGATGGCGGGAGCAGTATCTCGGTATTGCGTTTCTACAGCGAGTAAAATACCATCAAAAAATCCTAAGATCTGAGTAGAGAATATGACCAGTAGGACCACAGCAAAATTTTTAGCCAATTCTTGCGGACTCAATCCCCAGGTATATCCGTGTTTGTCGGCGATTCCTTCATTGTACTTTTTTATAAGGTTGACAAGAAAAAAAAGGACGGCAAGAGTTTTCATCCCGGTAATGGTAAACTGGGAAAAGGAACTGTTCTGGATGGTTTGAAACAGCGTATCTACATACTCCAATCCAATACCTAAAATTACGTTTAGAACCATTTTTAAAACTGAGTTTCTCGATTATTGATTTTATCCTGCATTTGACGAAAGGATATGATGTCTCTGTAGCGTTTGGTTTTGATATCGATCTCAGATACCATTTCTTGAGATTCTTCTTCTTTCTCCTTAAGGATCTTGGCACGCTCCCCATCAGACATTTTGAGAAAGTTGCTGGATAGGATTTGATCTATAAAATCCATCGTCTCCAATGAATTATCAACAATCTGATTGAAAGAATTTGTAAAGTGTGACCTCTTCCGGTTTGATGTAGGGACTGCTTAAAATACTTCGTAACTCATTCTGCATGACCTTGATCAATCTGGAATTGTTGTTCCCAATCTCCCGTACCGCTTTGAGTTGGCGTATAACGGAATTTACTTGTTCTAAGTTCTCTTTCTGTTGCTTTAAAAACTCCACCGTTTTTAAAAGTTGGGTAGTCTGCTTGGCAGATTCTACCAGAGTTTTCACCAGACTAACAAAATTGGTATTGTCATAAACCGGCATCCCCTGGGCCGTAGCACGGCCGGGCAAAAGAAGCAACACAATTATTATTAGCATCGAGAATTTTAATGGATATTCTAGTTTCATAACTCGTGTTTTTTATTGATAAATTCTTGAATGGCCAACTCCATATTTTGTGTGTCCTCATACAGTTTCATAATTTCCTCGTTCTCTTCACCATCAGTGAGATAGGCAGCATAGACCTCTGGAGGAACTTCCAAGCGAAAGATGTTACTGGATTTTCCTATTTTGATAAAGATCTCGGTATACTTACGAGCACCTTTAAAATTATTTCTGATCGAATGCAATTGATTACGATCGTGACTGGATAGATTCAATCGTTTGATTAATTCTTCATAACCTTTTTCATTATTGAGGCTATAGAGAACCTGCGTATTTTCTAAAATACTTGCCGAAGTTGCATTGGCAGGCAGTTGATTGATGGATTGTAAAATGATTCCAATCGCTCCATTCTGTTTACGAATGGCCTGATAGTAAAACTCCACGCTTTCCAGAACATTATCGAACTTGAGTTGTTTGGCAAACTCATCAAATAAGATAATACCTCGTTCTGCTTTGTTTTGCCATATAGTACGTTGCACAGCTGTTTTTATTAGCTTAAGCATCACCGACAAGATTTCTTTGTTATCCTTTACTTCATCTAATTCAAAAATGATCAGACGCTTATCTTCGATTTTATAGGTTTGATCCTCTGCGATTTCAAAGAGATAACTGTATAGCCCATCACCCACATATTCAGACATCACATGAAGAAACTCTTGAAGGTCAAAATACTCTAGGTGAATATTTAAGGATTGCATTAAGGAAATACCTTGGCTTTCAATAAAGAAATAAAACCCAGATAGCGAATGCTTCCTTGAGTTATCCCTATAATAACGCACAATTAATTTTTTAAGAGCGACGGCTTGCGATTTGCCTACAGCGCTACCGGAAGCATAGAGTTCAAAGAGAAAAGCACATAAATCTTCTAAGCGGTCTGAGGTGAGATCACGTTTATCAGAAATAAAGAATGGGTTGATCCCTAAATTAGAACCGGCTTCATAGCGCAATACAATATGATCATCAGGATAAAGTTTAGCGAACTTGGTATACGAGCCTCCAAGATCAATGATGACCAGACGTACTCCTTGCTCAAAAAATTGTCTAAGAATATTATTAGCCAGAAAGGATTTTCCTTCACCTGTAGGTGCAAAAATGGCAAAGTTTCGAGCTTTAATGCGCTTTTTACGGGCGTCCCAAACATCTTTAAGCACCGGTAAATTATGCAGGCGATCATTAAATAAGATACCATGTGGATCGCTTTTATAGTTTGTAGTGTGATTCAGTAAGCATAAAGCGTGTTTCAAGTCAGTTACATATAAATCGGAATCCGAAAAGTGAGAGACATAACCACAATAACTGTTAAGTATATAATTTTTTAAGGCATCCCCTTTAGGGTAATAGGGGAGGATGTCTAATTCTTTAAAGGCGGTCTTTATAGAACTCTTAATTCCATCGAGTGTTTTTACGTCTTTTGACCAATAGATCACATTAAGCTGACCGCGAATTACCCGAGAGGTTTCATCTGTATTGATCTGGTGTAGAATATGCTCAATCTTGTTTAAGATCACCTTGTTTTGTGACCCGAAGTTGGAGCTCTTTTTAAGTTCATCTACTTTTTTATCTAACAGTTTTCGCCATTTGTGTTTGTCGTCAAGCACTATGATTTGGTTGATGATATGATTCTCATTCAACCCTAATCCTAGACCTTCAATGAACCCTTGATGGAATACAAAATCGTCAGCGGTGAATTTTTCGTTGATGGTACTGGTTTGTACTCCCTCTCCAAAACACAGTTCGCTGTTAATTGCTAACGTATCAAAATAATGATCACCAATAGTCACGCGTTGTTTATCTAATAGAATATCTGTGGTAACCGCTTCATTAAAACCATTAAAATACGCTTGTGTCATCTGCGTAATAGCAGTTTCTTTAAGCGGTTCAAAAACCATTTTGCGGCTGTTATTGATAAAGGCAATAGCATCATCCACAGCCGCTTTAAAATCATGTAAAGCATCGTCCAGCATTTGGGGTGCTTGTGTTGGAGTCTTTTTGAAGGGATTAATATATCGCGCATTGGAAATTGATTTGTTTTTAGTGAGAATAAAGAACAAATAGCACTGGTGGCTAAGCTGCTGGCGTCCTTCAAAATGTCGCTTTGTGGCTCGTTCTAAAAAACTCGAATTAGGTAGTTTCTCTCCTGTATAGCAGGCTTTCTGATACACATCTTGCTTATGAATGATAGTTCCCGCAGGTAAGTTTTTTAAGGCCTGAAACCAACACGCGTGAAGCGCCTCATAATCTTTTTCAGATAAGGAATAGAGTTCCGGTAACTGACCTTGATAACATAGGACCACATCACCATTACTACTAAATAGCGTGTTTTGATCAAGGATTATTATGGGATGAATATGCTGCATATTATAGGGTGCTATACGTGATTAAAGGCTTGAGTTTGTTGCTTAGCTGCTTGGGAAATTGCGATCCGAAAATGGGATAAGACTTAATCCGCTCCAGATTGAGCAGCACAACATAAAGTAGGGCATTGCAAAACGGTATGCTTATAACCATCAGCAAACCGAAGGAAAAGATGATGATCATTAAAGAGCAAAGAATACTACACATCATCAGGGCAAACAGCGAAAGCGGGAGGCCAAAGAGTACCGCCCGTTTTCTGATGTTTTTATAGACTTCATACTTTTTCATAAGTCTGTGCTTAATCACATTTGATGATTTAGACCACAATACCTATGAGGTAGGAGAAGATGCCCACGACACCACCGGCTATCAGTACAAAGACTAAAACCCGGGTAATTCCTTTTTTGAGATCGGCATTCTCTCCAAAGAAATGACCAGCGTTAAATAAGAATCCTACTAAAAATATAACGCCTAGAATAATTGGGAATACAGCACGGATGGTGTCGGAAACATCATTGACAGAATCTTCAATTCCTCCAATCTGTGCAAAAGCGGCAGCGGAGCTCAAGATTAAAACTGCGAATAGATAAAGTGATTTTTTCATAAGAATTCGTTTTTGATTTGTGATGATTTGATGTTGTTGAAAATTACTTATTTTTTGTATTTAAAACACTGTAAGTCAAATAATTGTGAATAAAATATTATTTGAAACCTAATGATTTCAAATACATTCAAATTGCATTAGATGCTATGGGATTTTCATCGCAGGCTGTTGATAACTAGAAAATCATAATTCAAAATGAAGCTTCAAAACGTCATTTGGATGCTTTTGTCCATTCAAATTTGCTAGTTTTACGGGCAGGAATTTAACAGGTCTTTACGGGTATTCATTAATTTTAGCCACGGGGTAATTGAATCCAGAGCAGAGAAGTTTATAGATAAGGAGATAGTTCTGTGTTTGACACAGGAACAACAGTGTCTAAATTATAGATTAACTAACCTCAGATTTTTATCTATCAAGGTCAGCGGTACACTAATTTCTTAACTGATCGAAATAAGATGCCTCTAGCCATGAAAGTGGATAAATTTGTTTACTCGCATTGCAACCTTTCGAATAATCTCAATCCCCTTAGGATTAGAGTATATCTATTTGAAGCGTTAAATAGCCACACAGATGTTGTTGACTGGATAGACTATCAAACTCAAAAGCGCTTTGTAAAAAAACTGAGGTTAAAAAGAACAGGTAAAGTTTGTAAACTTTCAAGCAATATGTGCAACAAATGAGGAAATGCAGGCAGTATTGCTGGATTTGGATTTTGAGTTGATAGATCTGAGTATGAATTTAAACAGTTTCAAGTTCAAAACTTACTGGGCCTTAGTATTGCTTAATTTATTAATAGAGTTAAATCTAAGATAATTATGACTTTAAGGGATATCTTGCATTATACTCTATTAATCTGATAAATCTATTTCAACAGAACAATCATTAGAAAATTAATTTTTCAAGTTAGAAAATAAGAATATTTTTGAACGATGATAGAAACAGACTTAATTCCTCGTGAAATATCAGACTCCTTCAATTCAACTTTAAGGAAGTATAATCCATTGGAATATTCGATAAGATTAACATCATTATTAAATGATATTTTTCCAATGCAAAATTTTAATGATTATTCTAAGTTTGATTTACATAAACTCTTTAATGATCTTTATGTAAAGAACTATCAAAGTGAGGAGGTGCTTAAATTCAAGCTATTCGAAAAGCTAGAAGACAAAAAAGATATGATTGGAGCTTTCGAGATACCAGTAGCTGATAGTAGAGTTGATTTTGTAACTATAAACGGAAAAACTACGAGTTATGAAATCAAATCAGCCTATGATAATCTTTCCAAGCTAAATAAGCAAATAAATGATTATTCAAAGGCATTTGAATATAATTATGTTGTTCTTGATATTAAACATCAAATAAAAGCCGAAGCAATACTTCCTAAAAATTATGGAATCTTCATATTTAAGAATGGAGAGCTCATTAGGTCAAGAAGAGCAATTCTAAATAACGGTATTCAATCTATTGTACAATTAAATCTCTTATCTAAAAAAGAATTATTTCAAGGTTTTAAAACGGACAAAATTGAGTATATCAATGATAAATTTGGAGCAAAAAAGATTAATAAAATTTTCAAAATAATTTTAAAAAATAGATATCAAGAAAAATGGCAATTTTTAATAAATCATCAAAAAAATATTCTTCCAATTGATATTCAATTTTTTTTTAAGACCAATATGAATCCAAGAGACATTTACTATCATTAAAACTAATTAAAATTCTTGATCTCTCATTTTTTGCTGAATGCAGTGCAGATAATGTTGCATACTTATTCTTTTGAATTTGGCAGGGCTTTTTCCGTTTTCCTCTCCATTATTAATTTTATTTAAAATATTCCATCCCCAATTTTGAATATTTAAATAATCTAGATTTTTTGCCCTCATTCTTTTAACAGAGGAGGAGGCTAAAACAGCAGGTACTATGGTAGTTTCAAATTCATTAAGATCAGGTTTTACTTCGCCTTTTTTATGCCCTCCATAAGTATATCTGTATCCAAAAAACGCATTTTCAACTGCGTCATAAAAAATTAAACCTGGACTTTGAACTCCACCATTTGTTATATTATCCTTCTTAATCCCAACAAAATCTGAAAAACTATTACCTCCTATATTTTTATAAATATATGGTAAACTGTTATCTATTTTTTCAATGCGTTGACCATGTTCAAGACTACTCATTGTAATCGTTTCTGGTATGTGACAACGATGTATTATTTTATGTACGTTAATGTCTTTTAACGCATCCTTAATATCATTAGCTTCCCAATCATTTTCTTCTAAAATATTTTCTCCAAAATCAATAAAAATATAGTCCTTAGATCTAATAGTTTTGATTATTTCTGAAATGTCTTGTTCATAAGTAGCGACCATAATTCTATATGCTAGGCTTGGGAATACTTTTTTTAATTCTTGAGCTTGAAGATAAATTGAATCGTTTTCACCTGTTATTTGGAGATAAGATGATATGACAGGAATTATTTTATCGGAGTATTGTTTTAACTTCATTAAATAAGAAGTTCTTTTCTCTCGTTTTGAAATAACTGTTCTTAAAAAGTTAAGCGATTCTTGCTTCATATTTCTATCTGGAGAAAGATGAGTAGGAAGGTCAATAAAAATCTTTTGGGCACTTATAGACCTTATCAATGAACCATAAACGGACTCAAATGTTTTCTTGTTTTCACCTCCAAATAAAGATATTTGCTTTTCTTTATTCGATTGCTTTGATACTCGATCCAATTCCTTGATTATTTCTATATACGGGTATACATTTTTATCAAACACAAAGGATTTTAAAACTTGAATCTCTTGTTGCTTACTGCGAAAAACAGGAACATACATTAATTCATTGTCCATAATTCTAATATTTACCTTTCTCTATTATTTTTGATAAATCAACTTTCAGTCTCAAATTATTTCCAAATGAGTACGGGGCTTTGCCTAGATGTTGGAGTTGGCCTATAACTATTGCGGGATGAGTATTATAAATCTTAGCAATTTTTCTCAAATCTTTCTCACTAAAATTTGAGGGAACATCTTCTAGGAATTTTGGAGGTAGCAAAAATTTTCTAGCAAAGTCATTTGCTTCTGTTTCTTTTATATTAGTATAATCCATAATATCAGAGTTTTCAATAAAGATATTCTTTTTGCCGTGAAGTAGAATGTGACCTGCTTCGTGAAAAAACGAAAACCAAAATTGATCATTCCATTTGTACCTATCTGTTAATTGGATTAAAGGAATTCCTCTTACCCATCTTGAAACTCCACTTATTGGTGCTTTAGGAATTTTAGATGTGAAAACAAGAGCCACACCTGAATATGCACATATTTCCATAAGCTCTTCTGCAAAGTTAGAAGGATGAGATTGAACAATTTTTTTAATTTTATTTAGAGAATTTTTGAAAACGGTTTTGTCAAATTTATTTAGTTTCATTCTCATCATTTCAATTTCTCCTATTCTAAGAAATGCTGATATACCGCCAAGAGATGAATCATAAGCATTACTCTTTCTAAAATTAGATGATAAAAATTGATTTACATATACTGATTCCCACTGTTGCGGTGAAGCCACACCATAAAATTTAAGACATTCGTCGACCATCTCTGGACCAATCGTTTCTATTTTCAGATAACCTAATGATTTTAAAACTGTAATTGGTTGTATAGAAAGCCACTTCTTGTATTTTTCGTAATCTTCTTGTTCTTTTAATTTCAAAAGTTTCTCTCTGTAGATAAACTCCCGTTTAATCCAAAATTGTGAATCTATTCCAAGAACTTTTTCTAATTTCAAAGCGGTATTGAGACTAATTACCTCTTTACCAGAAATTAAATCATTCACTTTTGGAGCTGTCTTACCTAGACGCTCTGCTAATTCAACCTGACTCATTCCCAGAAATTCAATTGTTTCCAAAATTGTGTCCCCAGGTTTAGACAAGAAGGCTATTTCATCTTTTAATTTGCTCATAATAATATGTCTTCTTTAATGATAGTCCTCGATTTTTACAATTCGAACACTGTCCACGCATTTTACGTCAACTTCATTGTTCCGTATAATTGGAATTGGATCATTCAATATTTCAAAAATTAATCGATGATTAGCGGAAACGCTTACTGCCCATAAACCCTTTTTATCACCTAATAATGGATGGCACTTAGCAGGTGGTATTTGTATTAAAATTTCTAGGTTATCTGCAGCTTCCATATCTGCTATTCGAGATGCAACGCGTTTTGCATTATTACCAAAGTGTCGTTTTATATCAGAAATACTCGATAATTGCTTTCTAAGCTTATTATTTGCAAAACATACCTTCATAAAAAGTTACCTTATTAGGGTAATGATATTCAAAGATAATCTTAAATTTAATTTTGATAAGAAAGATTTGAAAATTTAACTTTTTAATTTAGAGGGACTTTAAAATTATGTTTGTATAAGTGTACAATGTTTGGGATAATTGCTGACTTTAAATTAGTAGGCTAATATTCATTTATAATTAGTATAAAATTGAAATTATTTCCTCTTATCCGCAGTATTTTGATCAAATGCGATTAAGTTGAATAACTCCCGCATTCTGCTGCGAACGCGATTACCGTAGCGCGCTTCTAATTCTTCAGCGTTTAAATTGGTAGTTGCATGCGTTTTTATTTTTCGTTTCGTGTTCAGATACAGCTCGTAGCGAGACAGTAACACTTCTCCCATAACATTGAGGTCTTTACCGTAAAACCTTCCGGGAGGTTCTACGCCTAAATCATCAAAGCAGAAAAACTTATGGTTCCCATAGTCTTCAATAACCTTAAAGCCTAGATGATTAAATCCAAAACATACATTCCTACAAGGGATCATTTCATACGGGCGTTGGTGAGGCACCAAATGGCGCAGTAATTTCATCAGACTTGTTTTTCCACAACCTACAGGCCCCGAGAGGAGAATACCTTTGTTTAAATCGATGTTGTAGGTTTTGCAGTTCTTTTGGTCGTTAATGAAGTAAGAGCAGAGTTTTAATAGGATGTCTTGATCTTCCTTTTGTATACTGAATTTTTCACCAAAGAGAAGTTTTCCTTTGGCCTCTAAATACGTCAATATCTTTGGGAAATCATAGCGAACGCATTTGCCATTAAAAGAGCCTAATGAATACTCAATCCCACCTTCAGTGATCTTAGAGGGGTTGTCCATAATCTTTGTGTTTACAGGTTCGTAAGTTGTCTTGTATTTGGAACTCTTGGGT
>Ga0208449_1000548_pt1 | contig 24765 bp, 35 predicted proteins | sample MalvireepMed_s17_FD_184247 | JGI IMG/M metagenome (GOLD analysis project Ga0208449, IMG submission 184247) | Marine viral communities from the Global Malaspina Expedition - Malaspina viral metaG DeepMed_s17 (SPAdes) (version 2) | ecosystem: Environmental > Aquatic > Marine > Oceanic | place...
GAGATTAAGTTTATGAAGATCCCGTCTGACATAATCAATCCCAGTTTTGTGTCTGACTTTGAATATAAAGCCCGTGGAACTCACGAGACACCTTGGTTTAATGCAGGACAGTCAGAGGTTGATAAGCTGGCATTGAACTTGAGAGTAGAAGTACAGGATTCTTCTTCAACAGAGAAGGTAACTGTCTCATATGCAACGGATTACAGTGAGTCGGCTTACACCTCTATGGGAGAGATTACATCAGACGGAATAACTACCTATACATTTGGTTCATCTGCGGGCACTACGTTTCGGGCAATCAAGTTCAAGCTGGAGTTAGCCCGTACCACGAATACCGACACTGACAATTATAAGAAGAAGACTCCTGATGTCGTTTCACTGACATTGGAATGGAGAAAGAAGCTGCCTGCTAAGTGGGGCCATCAAGTACAGATAGACTTGAATAAAGATTACAAGGGCAAGAGTCCGAAAGACCTGAGATCTGCCCTGTTAAGTGCTATTGAAAGCACAACGCTTGTTGAGTTCACATTCAGGGACGATAGTGGCGGTACCCGCAATTTCTATGTAGACGTAGCTTCTGCTACCGGTATGGAATACAGCGGATATGATGAACGCGGGGCGACTACGATCAACCTGGTGGAACCATGATCATTGATATCGGCACAACTACAGTTTCTACGGCTGGTACTGAGCAGCAGATATCCAACACGAATAACAGGGTACTGTGGATCAAGGCAAAGGCACTGGCTGCAAACAGTGGTATAGCCTATCTGGGCGTGTCAGATGTCACATCAACTAACGGGTATGAGTTATCTGCCGGTAACGAGATCGAGATAAACTTCAAAGATGTAGGTGGATCTGTAGTGTTCTCAAGTATCTATGTGGATGTTGCCACAAACGGAGACAAGGTCTGCTGGGCCGTGATACTGGATGGCTGAATATGGCAGGGAAGGTAAAGCCGGTAAATGACTACTCAACAGGCCACTGTGCCAGATACATGGAAGGGCAGCGATGTGGCATATGTGGCATATGAGGCACTTATACGTGCAGGCAAGGAACCCGGCAGAGATTTCAGCTATCAATCACGTACCCAGGGAAGGCGGTTAGAGAGTAGCCTTGAAGTAGACTTCAGTTTCCAGAATCCGCCTAATCTTGCAATGCAGATACAGGAATCATTATACAGCCATCCGGGTGGCATAGAGACACGGGGAACTGATGTTTTGGCAAGGGCACAGCTTGCAGGACAGGGTGTTACGCTTATAATGTTGTCGCATGAGAAGCTTCAACAGGACCCTGACTGGCTCATATCAGAAGCATTACAGTACCGTGATCATAGCTGGGAGTAAATTATGGCTATAACTGATATTAATATAAGTGGAAAAATCTATCAAGACGATGGGGGTGCTGTAAATGGGGCCACGGTTGCCGTTCTTCATACTGGTACTACGAGTCAAGAAACATCAACAACCAGTGATTCTAACGGTGCGTGGTCAATTACTGAAACTTCCCTTGATGCCACCTATGACATTAAGATCACATCGGGTGCCAGTGTCAGGTACATCCTCTGGTCTGACGAGATTACAACCAAGGGAGTAGATACTGCGTCCCTGAAGGTTCGCGGTGTGGAAGGTGCAGCAGCTCCTATATATTTCTTTGCCGATCAGGCGGATCAAGATATCGACGTATGGAGGATAAACGCAGCCGATGGGGGCATACTAACTTTCGACAACCGGGCGAGTGGTAGTAGTGACAGTGATCTCGTCGCCCAGATGACTATTACCCCTCACGCAACCGTAGCTTCGTCATCAGTGACATTCCCCGGAATTCTTGACGTAAACGGTACTGCTGATTTCGATGTAACTGATTTCGATATAGCATCATCAGGCGATATAGATCTTGTCTCTACCAACGACGCTGCTGCTGCTATCTATCTACGAGAGAACGCAGGCACAAGTGGGACTGTCAAAATACACGCAGATCAAGGAACCTCTGTTACTGAGGGTGCTGAGTCTATAAATATACTCTCAGATGCCGGGGGAGTAGGTATACGTTCAACTGCGAATCTTGCCAAGGCAGTTAACATAACTTCTGATGGTGGCACAACTGGATCCATCTCTATCTTTAACGATCAGGGAACATCGGTCACAGAGGGAGCAGAGTCTATATCACTTCTGTCTGATGCAGGGGGAGTTGGAATACGATCTACAGCGAACCTGGCTAATGCAGTCAATCTAACTGTAGACGGCGGGACCAGCTCTACTATGACATTGTTTAATGACCAGGGCACGGCAGCTACTGAGGGTGCTGCATCAATACAGCTACTGTCAGACGTAGGTGGGATCAATGTTAAGTCTGGGTTGAACGCTGCAAGTGCCATACTCCTGACTGCTGACGGTGGTACATCTGAAACGATTGTTGTTCATGCTGATCAGGGTACAGGTACCGGATCTATTCAACTCCTGTCTGATGCCGGGGGAATAACTCTGACCTCTGGAGTAGATATAGACCTCGCTGCAACTTCGGATGTAAACCTACCGGCTAATGTAGGACTGACCTTTGGTGATGATGGAGAAAAAATTGAGGGGGACGGTACTAACTTAGTAGTAGAGAGTTCAGGCACTCTTGATATGAATTCAGGAGGTGTCCTTACCTTAGACTCAGGTGCAGCTATCAATATAGAACCTGCCTCTGGGTCTGCCATTTTACTTGATGGAACTATCAGTGTAGATGCTGGGGTAGTAACAGGCGCAACAAGTATTACTTCTACCAATTTTGTAGGAACTGTTACTACTGCTACTCAAAATAGCATCACTACTATGACAGGCTTAGTCACTACTGGTGCCTTGAACTCTGGGTCTATTACAAGTGGTTTTGGCACTATAGATACAGGATCTTCAGCTATAACAACCACAGGGTTGATATCTGGTGGGTCATTGGACGTTGATGATGTACTCATCAACGGGACAACTATAGGACATACAGATGATACAGACTTGATGACAGTTGCTGATGGAGTCTTAACTGTGGCAGGCGAACTAGATGCAGCAACTCTAGATATATCGGGTAATGCTGATATAGACGGAACCACTAACCTCGATGCGGTTGATATTGACGGTAACGTACAGCTTGATGGCACGTTTATTACCGGTGCTACTACAGACGGTTACGATGTTAAGTTTTGGGGGAATACGTCCAATACATATATGCTCTGGGATGAGAGCACTGATGACCTGGTGTTAACTCTCGGAGCGGAACTATATTTCTACGATGCCGCTGGTGGTGAACACATCAAGTCAGACGGCACGGACATGACCATCTACGCCGGTACTGATCTCAACCTCACCGTTGGGGCTGATATCAACATTCCTACTGACAAGGGACTTACCTTCGGGGACGATGGGCAGAAGATAGAGAGTGACGGCACTGACTTCACGATAGCGTCAGGGGCACAATTAAACCTGACAGCTACCGGAAATGTTTCTTTCGGTGATGGAGATATCACAAACGTCGGAACAATTGATCTTGACCAGATTGACCCAGACGGTAACACTATCGGGATCGGAAGTGCGCCGAGTGCGTCAGGCTATTTTCGGATTGGTGCAACGTCTGCTCCTGCTTCTTCAACTGACTATTATCAGTCCATAGTTGGAGGTCGAGTGAATCCTGTAGGTGGTAGACGGGGCGGTTTATTTTATGTTTCAGGAACTATTGGAACCGCAGCGGATGCCAGTAACGAACATCCACTGATAACAGCAGTAAATATAGGTGCGCCGACAGTATCGGCTGGTGGCGAGGATGTCGGTAAGCTAGTAACTCTCTATGTCGCAGCGGCACCAAGCGCACTAAGTTCAGGTTCAGTTACTGAAGGCGGTCCCCATGCGCTATGGGTAGATGCTGGAACTTCACGGTTTGATGGTGGAGTGATAATAGGTGCATCAGAATCCACCAATAACTTGATTGATGATGCCAGTACAGGTTCTGGTTCTACTACGTTATATGTTGGGAATCAGTCCATCACAACATCATCAGATGCGCGATTGAAGGAGAACATAACTGACAGCACGGTTAATGCCCTGGATAAAATCAAGGAATTGCGTGTCGTAGATTTCGATTGGGTTGATCCGTCTGATACCAGTCCTAATAATAAGAACGCTCGTGGACGGTGGACAGGTATGCTGGCGCAGGAAACGGTTGAAACTGTGCCTTGGATAATCAATGCGCCACGTACTGAGGATGGAGAGATTGACCATGCAAGCAGTAATACGTGGTTCGTAGATTACCAGCATCTTGTTCCGATGTTGGTCAAGGCAATTCAGCAACTGGAAGCGAAACTCTAGAGAGGTGACGTATGTCAACAGTATATAACGAGGACGTTTTGGAGTGGCTTGAGTCCAAGAAGTCCATAATGGTGGCAGGTATACAGGAAGTACGGAGATTACAGGCACAAGGCTCGTTGTATACGACTGCAAACAAAACGACTCTTCTAAACTCAATCAAAGCGAAATGTGCTGCCATTACAGCTTTAGATGTAACTGAGTATGCGGGAGCAGATGAGGCAACATAATTTATTTTGAATGAGCGAGAGAGGCATGAGGCCGTCAAGGCACTACTGGCAATAAAAATATTACCGTTACTGAAGTCTCAGCAACGGCGTGTCAGGCTGATTGTGATAATGCAGGCAGTAGGCTTTGTACTTTTGATAGTGTTGATCGCATTAGTAGCGATATCCAGATTTATATATGGCTGACAGTCCTAATGGCAACGGTAAGAAGGGCAAAGAGTCTGTAACGCTGTCAGGGCGTGAACTGATACAGCTAGTGATATTCACGCCGGTGGTGTTTACATGGTTGTTCCTGGCAGCAAGGATCATATGGAGTGCATCTTCTAACCCGGACACCCTGGATAACATCGAGGGACTTTTAACAGCCCTCGCAGTCCTCACGATACCAGTGAGTGCGGGTATTGGAAAGATATTTGAAAGTGGCAAGGAATAGGACATGAAAAAGATAAAGCTGGTTGTCAAAGAACGCCGGATCTACTTTCCTTCAATCCCGTTTATCGGAATAACACTTCCCCTTAACCTTGCTTTCAAACTACCGGCCCTGCAAGGGCTTAGTTTCGGGCGCAATGCAAAGGCGATGGTGGTCTTCACCGTAATGATGTCCTTCGCTGTGATAGCAGGTGCGGTGTATTTCGCAATCAAGGGCATTGATCCTGCCCCTGTGTGGCCCCAGAGCGCAACGTATGACGCAGCAAGGGCGCAGAGGCTTGGACAGGAGCAGATCGGTGTAGGGCAGGATATGCCAGAAGATACACAACAGGGAACCATGACCTTGGAACTCAACATCGGTGGGGCCAGGATCGAGTCCATCAAGTTCAGTGATATGTCAGTAGGTAAAGCGTCCGGGTTGACTGATGCAATTGCTATCTCCGCTACGACAGGTAACATCCTCTGCGAGACCCTGGAACTGATAGACGTTGAGGCAACTGATTTCCTTTTCAACACGAGCACTGCCTACTCGCTACAGGTTTCAACCACTACGGCAGACGGACTATCGATCTCTCCGACGCTATCCAGTGATCCTGTGAAGTACGCCTTTGGATCTACTCGTGGTGCGCTCAATGTACCTGAAGTTTCCGGTGGTACGTTTGACAGGATACTTTTGACCAGCAGTGAAACCAGTACGGTGGGTACGATCTCGTTCACGAGGGTTAAGGCGTTTGGAGCGGGGATTACGATGACCAACCTACAGTGCGGCACGGTTGTCATCCGTGGCACTGATGCCGAGGAGTCTGTGTACGGTGACGGTACAGGTATCGATACGCCGAGCTTTACCATTGCCAGCTCAGTGAAGGTCCAGTCAAGTACATTAACGGGTAACGTAGAGAAGCCTGTTTCTGTAAAGTGATATAATCCCCTACACTTTGTTATTGCGTCGCTCTATGAGCAACGTAGTAATCAGGAGGGTATGTGAATGGACGTGTTGAATGTTCTCAGTAATTTCATTGGTAAAATTCGGCCCCAGGTCTTCCTAGCACTGACAATTCTTGGAGTGATTGCATATATAGGAGTTCAGGAGAATCTGACCGAGATTGCGGTGGGCTGTATAGCGGGCATCATAGCTCTCGCAAAAGATGTGATGCAAGCCGATGCTTAATAGACTTGCACAGGTCGCAACTATCGGGATATGCCTCGGCGTCTGGGTCACCCTCGCATGGCTGGTGATGAATGGCTAGATTACTGGAATGGTTGGGTGTTACACCTGTCGTCCGTGACGTCTGGTGCGTGAGATGTAAGGCGAGGCGCACCGTTAAGAAAATCGCAGTCCACGAGGAGCGATCAGGATCACGGCGCATGGTCGGCAAGTGTCAGGTCTGCGAATCTGCTACCTCGACATTCGTTAAATGATACCTATGTACAAGGCACCCGGCATAGAGTAAGATAGCCTCGTCATTCTCCTTTAGCTGGGCCGGGTAGTAGCGGAGACAGGCCTCTCCATAATCGCGACTACTACCCGGCCCTCTTGTTTCCGGTACTAATCTCAGGCTGTTTTTTCTTCTTTGTCATGCCAGTATCTCCTTAATAGGGTCCATGTCATCGGGACAGTACCATAGATACGCTTCTATTCCGGGTATCTGTTGCAGCTTCTCAAGCCACAGTTCCTGTTCAGGCGTGGGCTTGTTGCCTTTCATCTTGAGTTCTGTAAAGAGGAGTCGAGGGGGGCGCACAAGTACCAGGTCAGGGAATCCCTTGTCACTGCCCCTGGAGTTCCGTGTGTGATAAATTAGATCCCACCCTGTTAAAGTTGCTTCATCCCGGATCATTTCAAGAAACTCTTTCTCGTTCTTCGGCACTATTACCAGCTCTACAGGTTCTTCGATCTCTGCTTCAACAGGATCTGCCTCATGGCACTCACACTCACACTCTTCGTATTGACAGTGTCTCCACTTGTCCCGGTGTACATTGTATTTGCATATTAGTGAGATCATTCAACAGAATCTCTTGATATCAATTCCCTGAGCGCATAAGCGGCCTGTGCGGGCACGACGGCGTTGCCGAGCATCATCAACGCAGCCACCCTATCCGAGATTTTCCAAGCATCATCCACGTTACGAACAGGGGATTCAGTCTCATACATCCCACTCCGCACCGGTGTTCCGTGCTTACAGGTTGCGGGGGCGAGCTCTGGGTAGTGTTCGACGATCCATTCCCAGGCTGGGTCTCCTGGGCCAGGGGGGAATTCTGGGAGTTCGGGTCTGTCCAATTCCCAGCAATCGCCGAGAGGTTGTTCTGGTGATTCTCTCGGATCAATAGATTTGACTTGATCTCTGATGCCTGTGGCGTGGGCCAGTTCGTTGCTACCCCGTCTAGTGTTGCTCCCCACTCCGTTCCGTCCTTGCCCGTCCGTATGAACCGTCCGTTTTTGACTGTCATGGTATTCTGCACCATACCTTTGTAATCCCTCGTGGCTGGCGTGGGCCAGTTCTCCGCTTGGTTTGGAAGCATCTCCTGAAATCCAGTGTTCCTGCCCTTGTAGTCCCGTGCCTGTGGCGTTTGCCAGGATGAAGAGCCTCTCGCGCCTGTGGCTTGCGCCGATGTCCGAGGCTTTGAAACAGCCCCACTCCGCATCGTACCCTGCTTCGGCCAGCTCTCCGAGAATGGTACCAAAGTATGGGTGAGCAACGAGGCCTGGGACGTTTTCCAGGAAGACGTAGCGTGGTCGTAGTTCGCGTATGATCCTGATGGTATCGGGGAAGAGATTTCTATCGTCTGAGGCACCGGATTGTTTGCCGGCGACCGAAAAGGGCTGGCAGGGGAAACCGGAGAGCAAAAAGTCGATGTCCACTTTTCCAGCAAAGAGTTCTGTTGGGAATGTTTTAACATCAGAGTAGATCGGAGCTTCGTCAAGTAGTCCTTCTGAAGCTCTCTCTGCCAGGATTCTCGCCGCCTTGATTCCCCGTTCAACGTAACAGATCGTTCTAGTCGGGAGAACATCTCGGACTCCGAGGTCAAGTCCACCGATTCCTGAGAACAAGCTGATAACGGTATATTCGGTATATAAATCCACATTACTCCTTCTTTCTTATCTACCGCATGACCTGCATATTATAGGGGCTTCCGGGTCACAGCCATCAGGCCCTATCGGACAGACTCGTGGCACCATAAGCGTGTCGAGGATGTCCCACAGTGCGAGGCGTTCACCAAATATGCCAACCTGCTTATCGCTTCCTACAGGCCAGCCGTCCTTATCCCAAAGGGACTGGTTCTGTGATATCAATAGCTGCTGTCCCTTCCTCAGACGTGTCCCCAGTTGGGCGTAGAAGGCTTCTATGCCAGGCTTGCAGTCTCTGAGCTTGCTGATGAGCGGATGTCCCTTATAGGGGCTCGTCACGCGCATCTGTCCCTCACCAGGATGCACCTTGATACCTGTATAGTATGCGTCCAGTAGTAAAGCTATTAAAACTGTGTCGTCCATAAGTCGTCTTTCTCCTCTTTGTCAGGCGCAACAGTAGAATTGGCGTGATCATATATCATGCCGTCTTTCTCCACGAGCTTGCCTGCCTTACAGAAGCGGCTGATGGCAGTTTTTACTGCTGCACGTAGGCCATCTTCCTTAGCTTCCTTGAATTCAGCTACCAGTTTCGGTAACGCATCTTTACTTGTAGGCCCCTCAGTCTCAATGATGTGCAGTACCACCTTTGCCACGCTCATTTCACGGGCAAAGTCAGTGTCAATCGGGTCTTTTGCAACGATATTTACAGACTGAGTGGTACCGGTAGTGGGATCAGGCGTGAAGTTGAGGCGGTATGCTCTCGGCACTTCCTTGCCAACGCTGTTGCTCTTTCTATGGAACAACCCAACATCGATTTGCCCTCGCGTCACGGCAGATCGTTTCACTTCCCAGAGATTTCTCGCTGCTGCGAGTGTGTACTGGGACCCGAACAGATGACCGTCCTTGTTGGTGTGAGTTATAGTCAGCGAGGTCGAGCCCAGTACTCTCAGGGCAGCAAAGTAGCTGATCACCATCTCCTCATCCACCAGTTTGCCGCCTGTGGCAAGGCCCATCGAGTCCACCATTATGACGATAGGCGTATCATCGCCGCCCCATCTACGTTCGATGAGATCCAGTATGTAATCAGTCTCTACGACCAGGGGCTGTGTACAATATCTGTACACAACATTAGAGGGCGCGGTTATCTCCATGCCCCTATGTAGCCATTTCAAGCGATGTAAAATTTCTATCTCGTCTGTTTCGTAGTCCAGGTAGAGGACATTAGCCCGCCGTGTGACCACCTTGAGTTGAGAATTCACATGGCCTGTGTCCATTAGCGCAGCCCATTGCAGGGCCATCATGCTCTTGGCTGTGCCGGGATCTCCATATATCACATTGGATTTGCTCTCTAGTATGTACGGCTCGACAAGCCAGGTGTCTTGCTCGATCTCCTTATCCCAGAGGTCGGAGACTGCCACTTCGGGTTGCCCCTGCCGGTGGGCATCGAGCGTACGTCCGGCTAATTCCTCGGCCCAGTCGCGCCAGTTGATCCCATAGTCGGTGGCTTTGCGTCTGTCCTCAAGCAGTCTACAGAAGTCCCGCATCGAACTCATTGATGTCAACGTGGGATGGGCTCTCACGAGCTGCACGTCATCGAGCCATACACATATCTGTGCTTTCAGGCTATCCTGTCCTTTTGACACAAGCCGTGATATCTCGGCCTTGACATCGTGCCCCGCCCAGTTATCGATCCACTGGTATCCCGATCCTACTTTCTGCCACGTTGTTACGTGGTCCATTTGTACGTTCTCCTCTCATCTGTCTGCTGTTGTGGTTTCGGAACAGGAACCGGGGCTTTCTGAGGTGCGTTGTCTGTGATGGGCCGCCGTTTATTAGGTACCTGGCTACCGTCAAGTAGCAGCCTCGCAATGGTATCCATAGAATCACTGAGCTTTTCTAGCGTAGCTGACTGCCGGGATTGTTGCTGTTGGTCCCAGCAATAGCCACAATAGACAGGGCTGTGAGGGCTATCAAAGTCGCACTGAGTCATGGTCTGATCACCTTTAAGTCCTCGATGAAACAAATTCTAACGTAGCCATCTGCGTTCTCCACGAGGGCGCGATCTCTCTCTCTGAATATGTGCCGTACAAGACAAGCCTGGTGAAAACAGTCTCTAGGATCTCGGTGCAGGCACTCAGGTACCTGAGTCATTTTGACGGTTGAATATACTTTCAACATTGTTCATCCTGTGCCTTCTTAGCGCACCATTTACACAGCCCTTCCCAGGGTTCCGGCATTGGAAGCAACCCACCTGCGTGAGTGCCCCCAAAGAACAGCCCGCACGTAGGGCACTTCAGATGATCTGCAAGGGCGTTGAGTTTCAGCCCACTCACTCTTTTATATATACGGGTCAGATCGCTCCGGAGGCTGGTAATGACTGACAGAATCGGCTCCACTGTAGCCGCGATCATTCTGTCAGCATCCTCGCACATACCGCAAGTGACCGGCGGCTCCGCCTCAGCGGGAACCTTCTCTTCACATACTTCCTCAACCACAACCACTGGCTTTCCCTTGGTTTTCTTTGCCGCTTTCTTTGCCGTTTTCTTCATGCTCTTTCCCCCCTTTATTTATTTGATTCTTCCAGGGCGTTGTACAGTTCAAATGCAGCGTCCCAGATTCGATACAAAGACTCGTACTCACCAGGTTCTATCTCGACTACTTCAAAACTCAACTCCTGCTTACCCAACCGAACGATCATTGCGTCAATCGGACTCCCGGTATACGGTGCCATCGAACGAGCATACTGAGCTACCTGGACTTTATGTTCTTGATAGACTCCGTTGGAAGTCTTCCAGTCAATCAGTAACAATCTGCTATTATCACGCTCAAAAAGTGCATCAATGGTGCCTGCATAGCCATCTCCATAAACGGCTACCTCGCTGTCCACGAGCGTGAGATTCTCAGAGCTGTACCACTCATGAAATGCAGCCATTACTACTTCCAGTTCATCAGGTATACTCGGATCTTCGCCGAGCAAAAACCGATTGATTAGATCATGGGCCTGGCTACCCAGATTAGCCGCCTCATCTGCATCGGCCTTGGGCCGTGTCTTGGCTTCAGCCACGGCCTCATCGAGTAACGATGTGTGGATAGGCTCACCTATGTGGCCTTCCAGGTACTCCTTCATTGATTCCCTGCCACGCTTGGCGAACCAGTTATTTAACGCTGGCTTAGGGATGATTGTTCCAAGAACCGTCGTAACGCTGGGGGACTCCTTCCCATCAACCAAATAGTACCGTCTTGTACGTTTAGTAACTCTTGCAATATGTGTGTGATCAAGCCGCTGTTGAAATCGGTTTAGCGGAATAAGTTCTGAGGTAGTCATAGAGTTTCCTCAAACATTTCTTCTGTACTGGCACTGCTTTCAGGTTTAGATTCAGGCACAGGTTCAGGTTCTGGCTCTGGTTCCTCAAGAATCATCCTTGTGATCGGATCCAGTGCCTCTCGGACCATCTCACACGCGGCACTGATATCAACTGGGCTTTTGTGTTTAGCTATGATTGCCACTGTAAGTTCAGATCCGATCTTTGCTGCCACCTGTCGAACGATTAATCTGTCTTTGGCGTTAGGTCCCTGAACAGCAGGAGTTGTGCTTGGCTGTGGCGGAGTTGCGTTATTTGTAGGGACGTTTTGTGCGTCGGCCTCTAGGCTCCGGGCAGATGTCACATAGTTGTTGTGATACACGTTGCCGTTCTTAGCCGTCTCGCTGCGATTCTGCACCTCTAGCAGCCAGTGCGTCCGGCTTTCTATCGGAAGAAGGTCGCGCTCTTCCATAACACGGCCAATCCACTCTGGAGACTCTTCAGGCTTGCCGCCGATCCACACAGTGGAACCATCGTCTGTTACAAGCGAGGCCTTCAGGAGCCATATCTTGTTGCTCTTGGCGTTGAGCTTTGGTTCAACATCCTTGATGCGGCCTGTCATTTGCATTGATTATTCTCCTCAGTGTTGATTGTGTAACCTAGCTTAGCTATATCGTCAGCCGTGAAATACACACCCCGGCCTAACTTGACTCCTATTCTGTCTGTAGTCTTTGCCGATTTAGCTGAGTGCCTCCAACGGCGTTGGAGGGAGTCTGGGTGCAAAGGAGATGGCACTATCCTGCCTGCCGCATAGATGAGCTGATACCACCTCTCTTTTTGCTCTCCGCCCACAGGGTCATCGGCTATGACAGTGAAGCCCTCGTCATGCAATTCTATTCTTATACTCATGTTTCCCTCTCTCTCTCTTTACGGTCTGAATGTGTATACAATTTTCGACTCGCTCCGATCCATCTTTCTCGCAGCTCCATCCCCAGTCATACTTATGGACGGCTACGCCCTCAACAGGCTTTTGGGATCTGGTGTGTACCAGATACGTGCCTTTAATCGGACAACTCATCGTCATCAGTTGATCATGCCACGCATCTGTTATCGCATCAATTAGGTTTGGTGATGTCGTTGCTATTCTCACGGACTACTTCCCCCTCTCCATTGCAAGTTTCACAAATCGCGTGTGGTATCGGTAATAATGTCGAGGCATCTCCAGATTCGTACTCAGCTAGGACAAAACCTCGTCCATTACAGTCATTACAGCCATCGACTGTCATCATGTCTCCTTTCTATGCTTTTGTTACACTCAACTTTCGTGCTACATCTGCTTAGATGGTTCACTCATGTATTCTGCTACATCCCTCAAAGTGGTTCACTCATTCTTGCTGCTACATCCCTGTATCTGGTTCACTCCAACATAATGCTACATCTCTTTGTTTGGTTCACTCGCATCTCTTGCTACATCTTGATCAGTGGTTCACTCAATCCTTGTGCTACATCTTGTTGACTGGTTCACTACCGCCCTGTGCTACATCTTGTTGACTGGTTCACTCCTTCTCTTTGCTACATCAAAACGCTTGGTTCACTCTGTTTCTTTGCTACATCCCGAAGGTTGGTTACCAATTTGGGGGCGGAATAAACGCTTGGTGTCCACCTATGGCAATCACCCAGGGCTTGGGTGGAGCCGTGTTGTTCTTTATCTCATATCCGACATACCAGTAATGACTTAGGAATAGCTTTACCGCCCACCGCAAAGCCCGCATACGAATTTGGCCGTCAGGAAGCCTACCCTGCTCATAAGCCTTCTTTGCACTTGTCTCTTTCTTATAGGAACCACTGGATAGAGCCTTCTTCGCAGTCTCGGCGTACTTCCCTGCATCATTGTTCGCTATCTCGTACAGCTTTCTATCAGCGAGCATGTGACCGTAGAAATCCTTATCACTGTTCTGCACCTTCTCAAAGGAAGATGCAATCTTGAAGCACAGTGTCTTCAGTTGACTGTTCCACGGACGCTTCTCGTTCTTGTCCCATGTTACCGTAGGGTCAAGTCCTGCAAATCGCCATATACCCGCAGGGGTTTTTGCTATGTTCAAATCTATATGTGCAAGTAACCCTGCTGTAATAACTGGACCGATTCCATGTATTGACCTAGCCCACTGACCCAGTGCCTGGCTTGAACCGTATTCATCCAGAACTTTATAGATCTGGTTCTCAGCAAACTTGAAGTTCTTGAAGTTGACATCCAGCAAATTGTGAGGTTCCTCGGCCTTCTTAGTTTCGGCAATCTGATTTCCAGCTCGGATACGGCCCTTCTGTGCCATGTAATAGTTATCGACTAAGAACCTCGCTTCTTTAGCTGTTGCAGATCTAGCCAGCTTTCGCAGGTCATCATCAATAGCGGTCATAGATTCGGGGGCGCATCCGGGGCAAATGAGTCCAGACCCACAGAGAAAACATTCATCCTGTAATTCAATCTCAACCTTGGCAACTGTCATCATGTCTCCTTTCCTATCCTAATGTCGTGCTAGACGTTAGTATAACACAAACCTTGTGCATTTCGACCACGATTCTACTAGATTCCCTCACAAGTCTCTTAAAGAACATGACATGTAGTACATACCTGTTCTTAAGAACAGGTATGTACTAGTACAGTACAGTTCATGTCTGTTTTTCTACGACATGGTAATTCGGATAACGTCCAACAATTTTGTACTCATCGGATTGCTCCTCGACAAATGCAACGTGGATCGCGTTCCGAATGTCTCGTTTCGACTCGCCATAGGGATGCTCGTAAATGTGAAGTTCTTCACCATCGTGGACGGTGAAGAATTTCAGTGAGCGATAATCGCCACGTTTCAGCGTCCCAACATGCCACCATCCTAGTACCATCCTATTGTCGTAGCTACTCATACTTGCACTCCTTCCGGGATGCCGCCTAATCGCCCCTCATCCACATCGAGTAGTTGTTGCTGCGAAAGCGCATCCTTCCTGACATAGACATCATCGCCCACGTTTATGTAGCTATTAGCATCACTACTGGTACAGTTAATTATGTCTCCGGTTAGATAGCCGTCACCATCCACCTCTGGGTAGTAGTCAGTCCAATCAGCGGAGTTAATGAGGCCAACGGCGATAGGATTTTCGTAGTGCAGTCCCTCTGCCTTCTGGACTATGATATTCAGCAACTCCCAGGATGTGGGTTCTCGACTGTCGAATTTCGGTCCACCCGCCCAGTATGTGACTATCTTGTAGCCACTCTGTGTGTGATGCCACGGCTCAAATTCAAACCATACAAGATCCCCATGCTTAACAGCGTGACGCTCATCAGCCGTTAGGCGTGTGACGCTCCTGTACTGCATCGTTCCCCAGCCGTTTTTCTGCGCAGTTTTTGATTCAATGAATTGTTGTCTCAACTTTGCACCTCACTGGCCTTGGCTGGTCGGGACCGAGTAAAAACTCGCTTCGCGGTGGTTGTCAGGGTATCGTTCTCCCGCCAAGGCGAGTAATGGGACTCGTAGCGAAACACGCTCATGGTGGTTGCAGCGGCGAATGCATCGCCCTTGCTACCTACAGTGCACTTCTGGAACAGGGTTACCCACTCCAGCATCTCCTTGGTGGAGAAGCCCAGATATTTCTCGCCATAGACCCGAATACCGTATTTCCCTCTCATACGTTCACCTCCTCGGTGGCCCTGGCTATGGCATCTTCAGCGTGTTTCTTAACTGCGGCGAGTCCTACGGCGTGAACCAGGATATCCACCGGAATCAGTGTAGGAGTATTACTATCGCCTGCAAACAAGGCCAGGCACGGTATCAATTCATCAGTAATGCTACCCATGGTGTATGTCATGGTCCTGCCAGTTACAGGCTCCTCATAATGCCAACTGGGACTGTCCGCTGTAATGATCGGTTCTCTTCCTGTTTTTGTCATGTCATCTCCTTCACTGAACTCCAAGGATTAACCACCGGAATGTGTGTCGTTGTCACCTCGCTTCCATCATTTGATTAGCAAGCAGCCATGCACTATTTCTCATATTTACGTAGTTGTCACCTAGGATATCTATGTCGCCTTTACCCACAACCGCTTGGATTGATTCCATCATTACCATGTCTGCATCGCAATAATCGTGCGAGTAACAGAATCGATTACTGGTTCTTGCGGAATTTGATATACGCATGGCATCAAATTCCGCACACGTTAATTCATCCCGCAACCCTGCAATAAATCTACGAGCTATCCTCGCCAGTGAGTTGCCACCTGTTATTTTTGTCATAGCCATTACTCCTTGAACTGTAAGGTCTTAACTACCGGAATGTGTGTCAGTAGCCTCGCTTTCTGTTGAACAATTTTCACATGTCCAAAATTCGACATGTTCCCAACTAGAGCCGTTACTAGAGCCGTTCTGCCATGATTCGGTGTGGCTATAGCGTATCGTGGTATCCTCAACCAGGCATTGGGGGCAAGTTGCGTAATCCTCAGTTAATATTTTCGGCGGGTTGTATAATAAATCACTCATTTGCCATTGCTCCTCAACTGAACTGTAAGGATTTAGCTTGATAACAGCCGCTAATCTTGTGCCTGTTGATATGCCGGATACAGGTGTTCCGGGACCGCGTCGATATGGCGGAGTACATATAGTTCGTACTGATCAACATCGTAGGATTTCAGTTCAGCAACGCCTATAGCGCTCAGGGCTTTATCGATTGCATCTGATGGGCAAGTGGCGTCAACCGTTGCGATTACTTCATCGCCCGGAGGGTAATTCATGGCAGCATCGGTATCGATTACCAGATAGATCATAATTCAAACTCCCCGGCGGTATTATGGGCCCCGCCATCCGGCCGCTATGATTAGCTATCCGATGGAACCTTGAAAAGATTTTCAAGGTTCCGGCAGTAGCTAATTTTGTGACAATACCTTGAGGGCTAGCTCGTATTCGTGGTCAAGGTTATTTTTGAGTGTTTGCCGCATCCTGGCTTTAACCTCGCCATGCGTTGCCGAGATGGCCTCTACGCCTACGCCGCGTAGCGCGGCAACAATCGTCCTAACTTTTAATATTTTCGGTGGGTTCATCAGTAAGTTGAATCGCTGCTCCATTGTCATGTTGTCACTAACTCCTACAACGCCTATTAAATGTGAGTTTGTTCGTATCTTTTTTCTGCGCCATCTGCAAACGGTTCCCAAAAGATCTTATGTATCTCTTCTGTTACGTCCGATTCCATTGCCAGGTATGTTGATAGCATGCGCATAGTGCGCCAGTCTGCATCATTCGCAGACATTGCCCGAACATCTGCGGCATCTGGTTCGTTATCAGAGGCCTTCAGGGCTATTTCATTTGCACTGTAATGGATGACGTATTCATTGCCATCTACAGATTCACTCACGAACTGTTGACGTTCATCATCTTGCCCATTTGGATATTCTTTGATTGCTTCCTCTGCTATGTTTCGTACTGTTTTTATATAATCCAATTCACTCCAAGCCATTGTCATTTACTCCTGTGTGTGTGGTTATCCGATTGTCGTTACTATGTCGCGTACATAGTGGTCTGTATCAGTCAACATTTTGATTAGGTCTGGCGCGTACTGTGCCGCACAACTAAATCTACCCTCGGTCGAACCACGGTATCGAACGTTGACATTCTGCAGCCTAGGCAGTTCTTCCAGTTCTTCAATTGTCGTAATCCATCTGTCACTTCCAATGATCATTTGTGTTTCCCCCTTCCATTAGATTTAGGCCTTGATTGCCCATGTCATAACCTCCGGAGGCCATGACATCGATAATCAAAATGGCATAGGTTGACCCTATACTTTGCGCTACTAACGCGGCGCATAATCAGGCAAAACCTGAAGCGGTAAAACTATTCCTGATGCTTACAGGCAAGGATGGATTTAATCCCACCCACAACCCGATAACAAACATTCTTATAATGGACATACCCACAACACAATGTGCCGTTGCGCTTATGAAACCTTCCCTTGAATTCGGCACAGGGTTGCACTGGTTTGGGCTTGATACTGGCAAGCCTCAGGCCCGATGTCCAGCGATATTGCTCAATGTTCCTGGGCTTGATAGGCGGCTTTACCAGTGAGTCGTTGAGAATCTTCCAAGGGTATCTTGGAGATTCCCAGTTCACCTTGGCTTTGCCGCCACGCCGTGTTGGTCGTTGTCCCATCACTCACTTCCTGTCGTCTATGTTGGCGTCACGCTAGCTATGAAAACACACCTTCAATGGTTTGTCAAGTCTTAGCTATGATCTGGCTATGCAGTCATGTGACTGAGGTACAGGCTGTCATGGTGGGCACAGTCAGGCGATCCATATAGCCTCGTCTGACAGACCAATGCCAAATCAGCTGATATGGCCTGGCACGACATGGCACGTATGTACAATTGTGTATACATGTACATCGACACGAAATAAAGACCTTCAGAAGTCTTTCCCCGGAGTACACTGTCTTGGGGGGTGGGGATCCCGATCCGGATCCCGATCCCACGCACACGCGCACGAGGGGGGCAGGGCTTGGCGATGTCTTTATATTACTATGGATACCCGTGCCAGAATTTTGCATGTATCAGGCGGTTACAGTGTATACACGTACATGGTTGTACAGTCATGGACGGCTGTATACAGTCATGTACACTGTATACACATTCTATACATTTAAAGAATTACAGTTATTACGGTTATTACGGTTATTTATGTATGTTGTCGGGATTAGTACATGGTTTGATTAAGTTAACCGGGGTGTGATGAGATCGCCTTTAGAGGCATAGATCGAGTTACGCCCCGGTGTATTAAAAAGGTTCACGGTTCTTAAGACATGTCTTGTACTGTACTGTCTTGTCTTTAAATATTACATGTATTACATGGAATACAGGTACCTTTACAGGCACCTCATGTAATACATGTAATAGTTTCTTTCTTTGTTACTTTCTTTCTTTGTTTGTCGGAGAAACCGTAGAAAGGGTAGAAAGGGTAGAAAGGGTGCTGGCCGTTCTCGGTGGTTTCCATTCCGCTGTTCCGTATAGGGGTGAGAACGGCAGAACGGAAACTACTGACAGGCTCTGGGTGGCTTGTTACAGTGCTGTATTCCGTTCCCGTGAATTTCCGTGTAGTTATTGCGGTACATGTATTGACAGTAATGGGATATTGAAGTACGTTTAGGTGTGGGGAAGCGTGATATGAGTACATATAGTATTTATAATGACCGGTATGAGAAGAGAAAAGGCAGTACGAGGGGCCGGATGAGTGGTAAGTCTCTTGATATAGCGAGAACGGTGTTAATGGAGCCTGACCTGAGTTACGAGTTGATTGCGGGCAGGTTTGGTGTATCGAGGCAGAGGGTGGGGCAGATCGTGGTGAGGATGGGTGTGGCGAGGAACAGGATAAATGAGATGAGGCGTTCTCTCAATATACCGGGCGGAGGCGGAGATGGTGAAGAAGAGTAATACTGATAATAGTATTCCTGTTAAAAAGATGCTTGCGAACCAGGATGCTTTCCTGGCCGCGTACACGCTGGTTGGTTCGGTGAAAAAGGCGTGTGAGTCCATAGGGATTACGAGAGAAGCGGTATCTTCGTGGAACAGGAATGATATAAAGGGATTTAGGGAAAGGTACATATCGGCGCAGGAAGATTTCAGGGAAGGGCTTCAGGACATGGCGGTGGAAAGAGTCAAGATGCAGAAGCCGTCTGATAATCCCGTGTTGCTGATAACCCTGCTCAATGCCCACTGGCCTGAGAAGTACCGGCGCACAGGATATGCTGTCGAAAGCGCAGGTAAGGATATGATCGACGCATGGAAGAAGTGGGAAAAAGAGAACAAGAAGACAAAGGGTAAAGAACAGGTAGAACAACGCGACAACGCTGTCGAGGAAGCCGAGAGGATCCTTGCCAGGAAATCTAACAGCGACACAGACGGGACCAACGGCTGATAGCCCGTCTATAAATGACTATATCTTCTCGCGGCTTGAGTTCATGCCCACACCCCTTCAGGCGAGTATACTCAGGTCAAGGAAGAGATTTGTCCTCGTGGCAGGCGGGGAACAAGCAGGGAAGTCTATGGTGGCTTCCAAATACCTGGTATCGAGGTTCCTTGAGAATGAGGACCCCGGACTGTACTGGCTTGTCGCCGCAGACTATGAACGCACAAGGGCAGAGTTCGATTACCTGGTCGAAGACTTTGCGACACTCGGTGTCCTTTCGGAAGTGTCTAAAAGGGTTGACCCCGGACGGATTGTCCTCGCCGACGGCACAAAGATAGAAACGAAATCCGCAAAAGATCCCAGGACACTCGCAATGAGAGCCCCTAACGGGATTCTCGGCTGCGAAGCATCACAGCTCGATCTCGACTCCTATCACAGGCTCAGGTCAAGGGTCGCACCGAAACGGGGCTGGCTCTTCCTCTCAGGTACGTTTGAAGGATCACTCGGCTGGTATCCACAGCTCTTTACCTCGTGGCAGGCAGGAAGAGATGACGAACAGTCCTTCTCGTTACCCTCATACTCCAATACGAACCTGTACCCGGAAGGGATAAATGACCCTGAAATACTCAAGCTCAAGACAATGGCTTCCGATGAGTTCTTCATGGAACGTATACAGGGTATCCCGTGCCCGCCCGTGGGACTCGTGTTCGGTGAGTTCAGGGCTGACCTTCATATAGATCCAGAACTTAAATACGTTAAAGGTGAACCGGTGTACCTGTGGATGGACCCGGGGTACGCAGGAGCATACGCGGTAGAAGCGGCACAGATTATTAACGGCCAGGTCTGCGTGTTCGACGAGATATATGAACGCGGCCTGACTACCGAAGAGGTCATAACCGTAACAACGAACAGGCCCTGGTGGCCCGATGTCCATTCGGGAACAATAGATATAGCAGGCTACCAGCACCAGGCCATGTCTGCACCCGCAGAGATGTGGATGGATAAGACAGGTATATATCTCGATGCACAGAAAATACGGATAAACGAAGGTACCGAACGGCTCAAGGGATATATGAAAGTAGATCCCATGACAAGCAAGTCAGGTATCGTGTTCGCACCGAACTGCACAGGGATACTGTCCGAGTTCGGTGCTGTGCCGAGCCCGTTTGACGGCCAGACACGGGCCTACAGGTGGAAATCTGACCGGGAAGGCAACATAGTCGGAGAAACACCCGAAGATAAGAACAACCACGGTGTTAAAGCCGTGATTTACGGCCTGGTCAGCAGGTTCGGGTACGGCGTGGTTAATAACAGGGAGTTCATAAAGATTAAGAGGCACTGATATGGCACGACCCAGGCCTGAAGATATAATCGATAAGGTAGAAGCACACCGCGATGCCACCAATACGCTGCGTGATCGTATGGATGCAGATCACCAGCTCTATAAACTTACTCCGTTTGATGCGGGTGACGGCTACCAGAGCTACACGTCTAACGAGCCGCAGACATATGCCGATAAGGTCGTGGCATGGCTTACCGCAGCCGATATGATTGTGCGGATACCGCCCAACGGTAATCCCCGCAATAACCGTGATATCAATAACGATAAGGAACGGTTTATCATCGGTGCGCTGCGCTCTGCCGATGAAAGACTGACTAAAAGACTCGTACCCGGCCTGAAAGATCAGCTTGCATGGCACATAACTGTCAGGGGCTGGTATGCGGGTAGGGCTCTTCTTACCAAGAACAGTGATAATAAAACTACCGTAGATATCACGCCTTGGGATCCAATGCACACTCACTGGGGCGTGGGACCGGATGGTCTTGCATGGGCCTGCTACAGGATCAAGAAAACACTCGACGAGGTAGAGTCACAGTACGGTGTCAGGCTCGGAGAGAGCCGTATGGATACCGATGGGATTACGGTATATGACTATTACGATAATGAGTACAACACTGTCGTTATACCCGGCAGGTTTATTAAGAAGCGCACACCACACGGCTCCGAGGGACAGGTTCCTGTATTCCTCGGCCCTGTTGGTTCTACACCACTTGTTCAGTCACTGGAGTGGTCGTCTATAGAAGATACGCTTGAAGACTACGGAGAGTCAGTATACAAGGCAACAAGAGAACTCTACGACAAGCATAACCTGATGATGTCCGTGATGCTTGAACTTACGGCAAGGGCAAGGAAACAGGGACTGAAGGTCAGGTCAAGGGACGGTGTGAAAACACTTGAAGAGGATCCATACCAGGAAGGTACGGAGATATCCCTCGGACAGGGCGAGGACGTGGAACCGCTCGGCCTGATGGAGATGGCACGGGAGTCCGGTGCATTTATGGGACTCGTGTCGGGAGAGATGCAGAGAGGCTCTATCCCGCATACGGTTTACGGTGAGATACCGTTCCAGTTATCAGGGTTTGCCATAAACACTCTCAGGCAGGGCGTGGAGTCCGTACTCGTGCCCCGCGTAGGTGCTATGCAAAAAGCCTATACCCAGATATCTAATATGCTCTGTGATCAGTACCAGTCAGGCTCATTTGAGGCAATGGAACTCACGGGGCAGGACAATAACAGGATGTACTTCTCAGAGACAATTACTCCTGAAAGGATACGAGAAGGCGGTGACCCTGAGATAAAACTCGTTACGAACCTTCCCGAAGACGATATGTCCAGGTACGGGATGGCACAGATCGCAAGAGAGGGACAGACACCGCTTCTGCCAGACCTGTGGATACGGGACAACATCCTCGGTATACAGGACTCCGACCAGATCGAGGATGCAGTCAAGGAACAGATCGGGGAACGTACTCTGCCTGAAGCAGGTATATGGTCACTCTACCAGGCTGCTGTCAAACAGGGCAGGGAAGATCTTGCCCAGCTATATCTCGGAGAACTCCTGTCGATGTTATTTGCCAAAGCACAGCAGATGGCCCAGACTATGGGAGGGATGGCAGGGCCACCACCAGGAACTCCCTCCCCTGGGCCGGGAATCGCTCCCCCCGCAGCAGGTGGCCCGCCACCTATGCAGCCACCGGGAGTCATGCCGCCAGCTATGGCAGGAGTACCGCCTCCTATGCCAACGCCACAGGGTGGGCCGGTAGTTCCACCGGGACAACCAAGACCGGGGGCACTGACTGAAGAAGAGCGATTACGTAGAATAGGACTTGCAGGACCGAGAGGATAACAGATGGCTATAGGACCGTTTGAAGGAAAGTCGCCATTCAGTATTACAGATATTGATCCCAATGACCTGTTAAGGGCATACGGGGATCTTTCTCCAGCCCTGTTTCATGGAATGATCACACAGGGAAGAGGCCCGATAGAGATAGCCTGGGATGTAGTAACAAATAAAAAGGGACAGCAAGGCCAGATCGGCACTACTTTTAAAGACTTCAATAACAGGTTAGGAGATGGTCAAGGACTTCCCGAAGAGGAGATGAACGACTATACAAGAGTAGTCTTGAATGGCGGCAATCCCGGAGATGTTGCCAGTGCTCAGATGGGATCTACTGTTAATAATGTTGAGAGAGTACAGTTAGCTTATGACCGAGAAGAAAAGAGCAGAAGTTTTGCCGCAGCGGCAAATAAAAGATTTCCTGAACTCGGCATGATGGATCTTGATATATTCATTAAGGATTATCCTGAACGGGCTGAACAGCTAAGGATTAGCCTGGAAGAAGTAGGTCTTACCTTTAATGATATTAAGGGATATCTGGAAACACATCAGAAAGAAGCATTGGGAACAGGCTATGAGCCTCCCGGTCCACCTCCATCAGATGGCGAAGATCCTACAGAAGAGTTTTTTAAGACAACAGAGGCGGCGGCTGCTGCTGCTACAGATCCTTATGCAGATCCTGATGTAGTTGGATATCAATCATATGATCCGAAGATTCAGGAAACAGAGCTTGAAAAGTTGCGCGGAATCCTGTATCAACCTGAAGAAGAACAGTCATTAGCAGATTTACAAAAGGTGCAGTACAGTTTAGAAAGTGGATTTGAAAGTGAAAACGAGGCTGAAGAAGATGAAAGATCTAAGTATGTTCAAAACAATAGCTTACCGCCAATAGTTATGCTGTCACCAAAAGAACAGTTTATGATGATAGCCGGTTCTAAGATGGGTGCTCAAATGTCCAGACCCGGTATGCGTCAGCAACTTGCAGCATATCACGATACAGCTTTCGGTGGATTTGTATTAGATAATATAGTGCCCAGAGATTATCGGGCAACACCAGATCCAACTACAGTAGAGTATCCTTATCAGTATTATATGAGGGGATTTACAGAATCACCTACTGAATTCCACTCTGATAAAGTAAAAGAAACACGAAATAATAGCATGGCTAAGTTAATAGAGATGGGGAAAAGTATGGAAGACCTGAGTGGTTATTCTTACTTTGATCGAAAAATAGCACATAACAATGCCATGCAAATTGCTGCGGTAAAAACTAATGCAAACATAACCGGGATTGGAATACATGGAAAACTTGAAGAAGCAGGTTTTAACAGTATGTTGAACCGATATCGGGAAGAGCGTGGTCTTGGCAAAACGAAGCTTGGTATAGCTGCATGGTTTGCCCAGAAAGGCCCTCGTTTTAACGTACGACCAGCGGCTTAATAAAAATTAGTGTAAGCCAAGGAGAAAAGTGATGCCACTGAGATGGGATCCCAACACATTTAGATATGTAGATACTGGGGAAGAAGGAGGTATCTACGGAAGTGCCTATGAGGGCGCAATTCTGCCAACGCTGCCTGCTGCACAGCAGTTCGGTGCTGGAGCCGCAGCCGCATTACCGGGGTATTATGATAATCCCTATGCACAGAGTGCTGTAGAAAGGTTATATGATCCCCTCTATGGACAGTATCTTACTGGATTTGGTGGCGTTACAGGCGAGGAAGAACCAACACAGTCTTTTGCAAAGTATGCAGGCGAAGCCCTTAGAGGAGGCATACCTGGAGGAGGCCTACCTGGTATTGTTGGTGAAGCTAGGCCTGATAACTGGCAAGATATCCTTACTGTAGCCAGGGCACGGGGATTAGGATATACCGGAGTCCAGCCTGGTGCAGAGTTAGAAGATAGGTGGGCACCTGCATTATCAGATCAAGCACAAGCAAGGGCATTAACAGCCCTGGCAACATATGACCCTACTGCCGGAAGTATATATGGAAGGATGAGACAAAGAGGATTGGAGCGGTTGCAACGGCGGTTTGGAGCAGGTGAAATACTAGGAAAGGGAGATGTAGTGCTGGGAGGTCCCGCTTCCACCACGGCAGACTGGCTTGCCTTTATCACTGACCCGTCGAGAAATATTGTTCCAGAACAATACCGATATAGAACGCCTACATATGTTGGGCAAACTGGAGCAAACTTTGATCCTACAACAGGTTTCCCGTTAGACCCTACGGTTAGCCAGTCTTCCACTATGTTTACCGAACCAACCGCTGGTCGTGAAGTTGATCAAACTGTTAAGTCCC
>Ga0208449_1000549_pt1 | contig 24763 bp, 25 predicted proteins | sample MalvireepMed_s17_FD_184247 | JGI IMG/M metagenome (GOLD analysis project Ga0208449, IMG submission 184247) | Marine viral communities from the Global Malaspina Expedition - Malaspina viral metaG DeepMed_s17 (SPAdes) (version 2) | ecosystem: Environmental > Aquatic > Marine > Oceanic | place...
CTGTTGACCCATCGTGACCGCTCAGAGTACAAAATCGACTCCAGCGTGATGGCCGTGTGCAAATCGGTCACGATCCCCGGAATGACCGGTCACGTTCGCCGGAATACGCACTCCCCCCCACAATCCCCGTCGATACCGGGAATGGCGCTATCAACAGCGATTTGCATTACCGAGGAACCAGCTTTGAATTCTGCGACATGTTCAGTTTGATCATGTTCGATAAACGTAACTTTGCCCAATGTTGTTCTCCTACCAGCATTGATGGTTGACAGATATTGCCTGTCTGCCAGCATATTTTTCAGGTCATTTCTTGACAAGCAGGGGTCATTTGAAGACAAAATGGCGAAACTTTAGGAAGGGGGGTATCAATGATGGTGGCGCGGAAGAAAATGGAGGAGTTGCAAAGTCCCGGTCCGGATATTCCATCGAATTACTCACGGCTAGTTGCACGTGAGCTGAATCTGACAGCCAGACAACTTCCGCGTCTGCTGCGGGGCACTGGACTTGGGGTGACGCAATTTTTGAGCGAGGACGGACTGCTTACTGTGGCTCAGCAGATACAGATCCTGCGTAATGCAATGGATCTGTCCGGCCAGCCAGAATTTGGGTTAAGGCTGGGTAAACGAATGACTCCGGCAACCCACGGAGCAATGGGGTTCGTGGCTTACAGCAGCCCCGACCTCCTCACTGCTCTACACGCGATTCGGACATTCCTGCCCACGCGCGCGAGCTTCATCCAGTTGCACTTGCAGCAAGTCGGTGAGCGTTTGGAATGTATTCTGCAGTACCTGGGGCCATTAGACGATGACATACAGCGTTGCCTGTCGGATGCGATGGTCAAGGCACTTTTCGAATTCGGCGAGTTCATGGTTGGCCGCCCTTTGCGCGAGGCTGAAGTATGCTTTGCCCATCCGAAACCCGAGTATCACGCAACGTATTCGGACTTTTTGTCCGGGCAGATTCACTTTGATTGCAGCCAATTAAAACTCAGCTTGCCGATGGCCTTGTGTCGGGAACCAAACGCCTCTGCCAATCATGAAAACTATCATCTGGCCATGCGACAGTGTGAAGCCATGCTTGCGCAACTTCAGTCCGATAAGCCAAGCTACCAGACCCGGCTGAAGAAGATGATGCTGTCCCGGCCGCCGGGAACGCTCAATGAAGAGGAAGCGGCTGCCTCTCTGTTCATCAGCAAACGCACCCTGTCGCGTAAACTCAGCTATGAAGGCAGCAATTTTCGAAAAATCCGTGACGAGATTCTGTCTCAGCAGGCAGCGCTGTACCTGCGTGACAGCGAACTGTCAATCGAGGCCATTGCTGCGTTGATGAATTATCACGACAGTGCCAATTTCAGACGCGCCTTCAAACGCTGGTTTGGCCAGCCACCTGAGCAATTCAGGCTAAACGTCAGATCACACACCATCTATACACGTGATTAACAAACATAAACCGGCGCTAATTACGCTTGGGGAGCCAGTGCCTATGTTCGTACACTTTTCCTGATTACACCATCCATGATGACGTTCCAGACAAAATCACCAATGCCGTCGAGTGTATAGACACCTTTCGGATCAAACCAGGTTGCGACCCAGTTGAGCGCCCCGAGGCCGATTAGGCGAAGCAGGCGAGCATTGACATCCTTCCGAATCACGCCTTGCTCAATCATCGTTTCGATGATCTCGGCCCAAAGGGATTCATACTGGTCACGCAAAGCGATGATGTCCCCGCGGGCCTCCGCGCTCAGTGAACGCCACTCAAACAAAAGTACGTAAACCGTATCCGAATCAACCAGCAGGGCGTGCAAATGTGCGTTGATACAAAGACGCAATCGTTCCACGGGATCGTCCGAGCTGGCGTACGCGGTTTCAACCTCTGTTGTAACCAGGTCTACTCCCCGACGCATCAGCTCAACGAGCAGCGCTTCCTTGCTGCTGTAACGATAATACAGACTTCCGGGCAGCATATTGCAGGCTTCTGCAATCTCCTTAAGAGATGTCCTTTCAAAACCTTTCTCACGAAACAGCCGGGCGGCGTTAGACAAAACATTACCCTGATCGCCTAGTTTGCTTGCAGGGGTAATCTGTCTGTCAACCATGGCTTAAACACCTCCTGAGCAATCCCGTTTATTAATCATCAGAGCAGCCATCATTCGATTCGTTTCACTGATCGTACGCCATTACACCGGTGCCGTGCCATTTGGATTAACAAAGTGTTGACTTTTGGTTGGTTGACCAACCAAACTTTGGAAACAATGCTACTCACAAGAGAACGCCATGGCAATGACCTATGACAATCCACTGGTCCTCTACACTTCCGCCCCTGCGCGAAATGCATGTCAGACTGGGCAGATCTGATGACCAAGCCGAACAGAGCTCAGCACAGTAACGCTGTGGCGACGGCGTGGCAGTTCACCGAGCAGGTTCCCCACGGCAGGGAGCTGGGTATGCAGGTTGTCTCGGTAGAACAGGGCCAGGTCTGTATGCGTCTGACGCCACAGTCATGGATGTTCTCCCAGGAGGATACGAAAGAAATCTGCACCAGCGTACTTTACTCGCTGGCAGACTCCGCCGGAGGCTTGGCGGTATTCGCGGGTGCCCTGGAGTTGATGCCCATTGCCACTCTGGATCTGCGCATGGATTATTTGCGGCCTGCCATCGGCGACCGGGCCCTGTCAGCGGTGGCCACCTGTCGTCATTTATCGGACGATGTCGCGTTTATTCATTGTGACATCCTTAGCGAGGGAAATCGCGAGTTACTAGCGACGGCAAACGCCACCTTCATGCGTAACACCCAGGGACAGCAATTGCATGCAGGTGGACGAGGAAAGGAGAGCGCATGAGCACGACTGGCGATTCGGCCCCACAAATCTCAGGCACTGCGGAAAGTGCGAAAGAATGTGCTGACTGGCAGGCTCTTCTGGAGCGCATTCCCTATGCACAGCACCTCGGGCTTGAGGTTCAGCGCGGTGATGCAGGCGTATTGGTTCATTTGCCGTGTCGTGAAGCGCTGATTGGCAACTTCATGCTACCAGCCCTCCATGGCGGCGTGCTTGGAGCCCTGATCGAACTCACCGCGCGGGTGGCTGCGCAAAGCCAGGATGCAGAGACACGTTGCCCGCGCATTCTCGACAGCCACATCAATTACCTCCGCTCCGCGAAGGCCCGATCGACGTTCGCCAGGGCCGACATTATTCGGCAAGGCAGGCGCACCAGCCTGGTCCAGGTGACCTGCTGGCAAGGCGATGATAAAAAACCGATCGCCACTGGTCAGGTTCAGTTATTGCTCCCGACAATGGCCGCCCAACAAGAAGACCGTCATGGACATTAAGCACAACACACCTGAACGCGACGAATTCCGGGCGACGGATGGCGCCGATATCGCACTGTGGCGCTGGCCGCAATCCAAAGCGCGCCCCACGCTGCACTGGGCACATGCCACGGGTTTCCATGGCCGCCTGTACCATCCACTGCTTGACGAGCTCGCCACGGACGTCAATGTCCTGGCGTGGGACATGCGAGGACACGGGGCCAGCGCCGGTGCGGCCAACCTGTCGACATTCCGGGGCTGGGAAACCTATTATCGCGACCTGATCGCTCTGCTGGAATGCCTGGACGAACCGGTCTGGCTTGCCGGCCATTCCATCGGTGCCACCACGAGCATCATGGCCGCTGCCCGGCGGCCTGACAAAGTGCTGGGCCTGGTTCTGGCGGAACCGGTGATCATGGACCCGATGCAGGGTCTGAAGTTGTGGTTGACGAAGCTGTTACGTCAGTCACAACGGTTGTCACTGGCCGCAGGAGCCGCACGTCGGCGCAGAGTATTCCAGTCGCACGCTGCTGCGCTAGAAAACTATCGTGGCCGCGGTGGCTTCAAGACCTGGCCCGAAGCATGGCTGAACGCCTACGTCCAACACGCCTTCGTGCCGCAGGGTGACCAAGTTCAATTGGCGTGTGCGCCCGAGTGGGAGAGCACCACCTTTGCCCATACCGAACACAACCCCTGGCCCGGTATTCGTCAGTTGCGGTGCCCGGTTATAGCACTGGCGGCGGAACGCGGGTCAACCTTCTCACCAAAGGCACAAAAACGCCTGAAGGCCCTGCTGCCTTCGGCTGACATAAGGATTCTTGAAGGCACGACCCATTTTCTGCCTATGGAACAGAAGGACACCGTTCGCGATGCCATCCTGCAACTAGCTTTAACTGGATGCCGCGAGAACTGATATCCACACCTTAATCTTGCCGATCGAGACATCTGCCATGCGCTTTCTGCTGACCCTGTTTATCTCGCTGCTCATTCTGTCAGGTTGTCAGCAGTCCGCGGAAACGCCTCCAGAGGCCCGCCCCCCTGTTCCCTGGGTAAAAACAGTGGAATTGAAGGAGGCAGGTCCAACATCTCAGAGGTTTTCAGGAACCCTGCGAGGCCGCCACGAAGTTCCCCAGGCCTTTCAGATCGCCGGCCGGATTCAACAACGTTTCATCGATCCCGGTCAGCGCGTGGAAAAAGGCGACTTACTGTTCAAACTCGATTCACGAGACCTTATCGCAACCGCGGAGGGGGCCGCCGCAGATCTGAGGCGTGCAGAAGCGGCCCTGGCCATTGCCACTAATGAGCTCCAGCGACAGCGGGAACTGGTAGGACGTCAGTTTGTCAGCGAACAAACCCTGCAACGCCTTGAACTGGCGGAGCGTGAAGCACGCAGCCAGGTGGAAACGGCTTCTGCACGAAATCAGCAGGCTCAGAATGCTCTGGGATATGCGGAACTAAAAGCCGCCAATGCAGGCGTGATCACCGAGGTCATCGTTGAGCCCGGCCAGGTTGTGGGTGTCGGTCAAACCCTTGCCGTTCTGGCTGAAGATCAATCCCTGGAAGTCGAGGTCTTTTTACCTCAGGGCAGCAACCCGCCCCGGCAAGGTTATGTTCCTTTACCCAATGGCGAACAGCTTGCGGTGAATCTGAGAGAGATTGCCGGGGCTGCCGACGCCAGAAGCCGGAGCTGGCGTGCCCGATACAGCCTGGAGGGGCCCTACCCTTCGTCTTTAACGCTTGGTTCAGTGGTGAGTGTCCGGCTGATGCAGAAACAAACCACGGCCAGCCATCGTGTACCGCTGGGTGCCCTTGATGAGAGAGGAGAAACGCCGCAGGTCTGGTTGGTCTCCGACGGCATGGTGACCCCCCTTGCGGTCGAGGTTATCGATTTGGGTGAGGAGTATGCGCAGATCCGGGCCAACATCAACGCGACTACGCCGATCGTCGCATTAGGGACACACCTGCTCACGCCTGGCATGGCGGTGCGGGAGCTGGCTCAATGAGCTTGCCTAATCTTTCCGCACTGGCAGTGCGCGAGCGTTCGGTCACTCTCTTTTTTCTTTTGATGTCCGTTGTTGCGGGCTTCTACGCGTTCTCATCCCTTGGTCGGGCGGAAGACCCTGCGTTCACCGTGCGGTCGATGGTGGTCTCTGTGGTTTGGCCGGGAGCAACCCCCGAGGTGCTACGGAATCAGGTGGCGGATCGTCTGGAAAAGCAAATCCAGGAAGTGGCGTATTTCGACACTGTTGAAACCACCATTCGGCCCGGACAGGCCACCATGCTTATCCGATTCCAGGATTATACGCCCAGTGAAAAAATGCCCGATCTCTACTATCAGGTTCGCAAGCGCATGTCCGATGAAAGCCTCAATCTCCCCCGTGGTGTCATCGGCCCCATCGTTAACGATGATTTCTCAGACGTGTATTTCTCCCTGATGGCCGTCACAGCACCGGGAATGCCAATGCGTGAACTGACCCGCGAGGCAGAAGAGATACGAGATCGCCTGCAACTGCTTCCCGGCTTGCAAAAGGCACAGATCCTGGCTGAGCGTCCTGAGCGGGTGTATCTCGAGTTTGATCAGGACCGGCTCAACAATCTCGGCTTGTCGGCAGAAGAAGTGTTGCAGGCGATAGAGGCCAACAATCGCCTTGAGCCTCTGGGCTTTGTTGATCTTGCCGGCCCGCGGGTTTATGTCCGCAGCAACATTGACCTGTCTGACCTTGAGCGCCTCGCCTCAGTACCTCTGCGTATCGGAGACCAAGTTATCACCGCGTCTGATCTGGCCGAGGTGCGTTTGGGCTATGAAGATCCGTTGAACTACATCGTCCGTTCCAGCGGTGAGGATGCGATCCTCCTGGGCGTCGTCATGGAGGCGGGCGAAAATGGCCTGGAGTTTGGTGAACGGCTCAGTAAGTTTGTCAGCACTGAACAGGCCAGGCTGCCCCTGGGGATGTCAATACAGACCCTGACCAACCAGGCTGAGGCCATCACTCAGGCCGTTGATCTTTTTCAGGTCAAGTTTCTGGTGGCATTGGTCGTCGTAATGGGCGTCAGTATTCTGGCGATCGGCCTGCGTGCGGGTTTAGTGGTGGGCATTGCGATTCCCGTTACTCTCGGGCTGACCTTTTTATTGATGAAAATAGCGGGCATTAACCTGGACCGCATCACCCTGGGCGCGTTGATTATCGCGCTGGGCCTGTTAGTGGACGATGCGATCATCGCCATTGAAATGATGATTGTGAAGATGGAGAGTGGCTGGGACCGGGTACGGGCAGCCAGTCATGCCTGGAGCGTCACAGCCGCGCCCATGCTGTCTGGAACGCTAGTAACAGTGGCCGGTTTTGTCCCCATCGGCTTTGCTCAGTCGGGTGTCGGGGAATACACCGGTAACATCTTCTGGGTGCTGGCTTTTGCGTTGCTGATTTCCTGGGGGGTGGCGGTCACCTTTACGCCTTATCTGGGCGTCAAGCTATTGCCCGATTACATCGGGCATACTGGCCAGGACCTTTACCAAAGCGCTTTTTATCAGCGGTTGCGTGGGGTGATTGCAGCGTGTGTAAGGTACCGAAAAACCGTCGTTTTTCTCACAGTGGGTTTACTGGCTCTCAGTGCTTTCGGTATGGCAACCCAGGTACAGAAGCAGTTTTTTCCCAGTTCTGATCGCCCCGAGGTTCTGATCAGTGTCTATGCTCCGCAGGGGAGCGCTATTGCCACCACGGATCAAAGCGTCAGACGCCTCGAAGCGATATTGATGGACATGCCGGAGGTTAAAAGCCTGTCCGCTTACATCGGTGCCGGTGCACCCCGATTCTTCGTATCGGCAAACCCCGAGCAGCCGGACCCGGCGTTTGCCAAGTTGATTGCCATCGGGCAGGACGTTGAAGGGCGCGATCACATCATCTCGACGCTGGAGGCCAAAATCGCGGCGGGTGAGTTTCCTGAGGCGAGAGTGCGTGTAACGCGTTTGCTGTACGGCCCGCCGGTGGCCTGGCCGGTCAGTTTTCGAGTGTTGGGTCCGGAACCCGATCAACTCAGAGAGATCGCGCACCAGATTCGGACTCTCATGACCGGGCATCCGAACATCGTCATGCCGCACCTCGAATGGGATGAGCGTGTGCCCACGCTCTATCTTGAGTTGGACCCGGAAAACCTGGGCTGGATGGGCCTGACCCCGGCAGAGGTTGCACGGCAACTCCAGTTCCAGCTTCGCGGCGTGGCCGTTACCGAGTTACGCCAGGGCATAAGGAGCGTTCAACTGGTGGCGCGTAATGCCCGCGGTGAAATCATGATGCCCGAAGATCTTGAAATCAAAACCCGCGACGGCCGCAAACTCTCCGTAAAACAACTGGGGCAGTGGCAGGTTCGTTATGAGGAACCGGTTATAAAGCGTTACAACCGCGCCCCCTTCCTGGCCGTTCAGGCGGATGTGGAAGGCGCCCAGCCACCGGATGTCACCAAAGAGATCTGGAGTACGATGGCAGGCCTGCGTGAACGGTTACCGGACGGTTATCGTATTGAAATTGGCGGTACGGTGGAGCAATCCGCCAAGGCCAACGCCTCCATTCAGACTTTACAACCGGTGATGTTGGCGTTGATGCTGATTTTCATCATGCTTCAGATGCGTTCATTTATCGGCACCTTGACCGTTCTGGCCACCGCGCCATTGGGACTCATTGGCGCTGTGCTGGCTTTGCTGTTGTTTAATCAACCTTTTGGCTTTACCGCGTTGTTGGGGCTCATTGGCCTGGGCGGTATCCTGATGCGAAACACCATGATTCTGACGCAGCAGGTGCAGGACAACTTCACAACTGGGATGGCTGCCCGGGAAGCCGTGGTCGAGGCAGCCGTCCAACGCGCCCGCCCCGTGGTACTCACTGCCCTGGCGGCCGTTCTGGCGTTTGTACCTCTGACCTTTGACCTTTTCTGGGGGCCGCTCGCTTATGTGCTTATAGGGGGCGTAGCAGTCGGCACTCTGATCACCCTACTGTTTGTTCCAGCGCTTTACGCACTCTGGTTTCGGTTAGAGCAAAAGTGAGCCAGGTGTTTGAGCTCCGAAGTAATCCTTACATAGCCGACGAAGCCAGAACCGGGAAATTCAGGGGTTACTTGCCCCTTCCCGTGAAATGAATTGCCCCGGTCCCCGGAGACATTCAGAATCGGTAACTCATAAAAACACCAGTGTAGGCTTGGGTAGCCTCCCCGATATCACTGACAATCGGGCTATCCTCTGCATCGCCGGTTAATTGTGACACCCCGGCGGTCGCGGTGACCGACCATTGCGCAGACAACGAATAGGTCAAACTGCCTGTCAGGCCATACCGGGCATAGCCATCAGGGCTATAGGAGGCCAAGCCGGAGCGGGCACTTTCCGTATCGGAAATACCAAACCTATCGTCTGTCCAGTCATCACTGCTGTAGGTCAGGTTCGGCCCCAGGGAGGCAAACCATTGATCGCTGAACTGGTTCCGCCATCGTGCCTTAAGCACCACCTGATAGCCATCGACATCGCCGGTGAAGGGAGATTGGACGGCTGCGCTGTACAACCATGCGTCGTGATTGTAAGCAACGCGCAAGCCGGCGATCGCGCCGCCATCAATCTTGTCCAGGCGTTCAAGATCCTCATCATTGTCGCGCCCCAGAATGCTGACATACCTTCCGCTACGGCGACTTTTTGGTGGCCGGCCAGAAATGATGAGACGGCTGCCCGCACAATTTGTTCAATCTGTTCAGTATAAACTAAACGTAACACAATTAATGATTGACAGCCATCCATGATGGAATAGTCCTGCGCCGGTGGAATTTGCGGAACGCTCCCGTTCTAATCTTGTCGCTTGCGTTTGAAAAATGTCTCGGGTTCAGGAATTTTTGAGGTTGGCGGAATTTTCCATAACCCGCTCAAAAACACGCAGGGCGACTTCCAGGTCGGTATTTTCAATGCCTTTCAGCATCTCCTCTCGCAACACATTCGCCCGCTCATTCAGATCGCTCATAAAGCGCTCATCGGCATGGGTAAGATACAGCAGCCTGGCGCGCCGATCACGCTTACAGGGCCGGCGTTCAATCAGACCCTGCTCCTCGAGGCTATCAAGCAGGCGGACCAATGTCGGATTTTCGATGGTCATCAAATGGGCTAACTCCCGCTGGGTCAATCCTCCACCACCACGCTGTAGGCAAACCATGGTGAACCAACGAGCCTGGGTAACCCCCAGGTCTTTCAGGCGCTCACCCAATAACTTGCGCCAGCGCCTTGCTACCCGGGCATTGGCGAAAGGAAACTGATCTCTAGGGGTTTGCGGGTCCATATCACTGTCCTGCTATTGCTGGCTCAGTATCAGTAAATCGCAAGCTAATCATGGAGGCAAGTCTGCGTTACGCACTAACCAGGTTTGCGCCAGATCAATAGGCAACATCACGCAGATTCCGAGGCCAGCTAAGGAACTTTTCCTTCCACTGAGACAGGTAACTCGCCGCTTCTTCAGAGACAGGAGGCCTTCAACGTACTGTCGCCCTGATAGACACCCTTGCTGCCGGGACCGACAACCGGCTAAAAAAACTGGCGCCGAGCGATCCGCAACGCCGTAGCATCTTCACTCGACACCCGCCGGGGCTTCGGCACGGCGTCTTCCAGGCAATCCGCATCCGCTATGGTCAGTCCCCGGTCGAGTAGAGCCTGCAAGGACGACAACAAGGCCAAGTTCCGCTTATCGGGCAGAATGGCATGAACTCTGGGGTTGGGTGACCAAAAACTGGTAGTTCAATAGGTTGAGAGTGTTTTTGGGCTATTTTTCACGTTTGTCTGCCAACCCTCAACAGGGTAGCCCGCAGAATTCGGAAAAAATCGTACGCTAAGGTTTTCCGAGCTACCGTAGCGGCCTGAGCTTCCCGCCTTCCAGCTTGCGGTTCTGTCGCCAATCGTAATCGCCGGTCAGGTTATGGGATGCCTCGCTGCCCGACTCGGGAGGGCGCATTGCTAAGTGGGCGTGACAGCCTGGAGAGGCGTAGCTATAATGTAGCTACACTGAACCCACAACACCGAAGGAGGATGCTATGAGTAGCGATTCTGTGGTTCGGGCCCGTATCGACAGTGATACAAAAGAGCGAGCGACGGCGGCCCTGGAGGCCATGGGCCTGTCCGTCTCCGATGCCATCCGCCTGCTGATGCTCCGCATTGCGGACGAAAAACGGCTGCCGTTTGCTGTCCAGGTGCCGAACGCCACCACCGCCAAGGCTCTGGTCGAGTTGGACTCCGGCAAGGGCAAGCGGTTCGACACTGCTGATGAGTTGTTCCAGGACCTGGGGATCTGATGCTAACGCCGGTCCGATCCAGCCAGTTTAAACGAGACGTAAAGCGGGTCCAGAAGCGCGGCAAGGACATGGCCAAGCTGCGGACCCTGCTCGGCTTGCTGATCGAGCAAGCCCCCTTGCCCGAGGGCTACCAGGACCACCCTCTGAGAGGGAACTGGAAGGGCTACCGGGATGCGCACATCGAGCCGGATTGGCTGCTGCTCTATCGCGTAGTAGACGAAGAGCTGCACCTGGCGCGAACCGGCAGCCACGCCGATCTGTTCCGCGAATAGGGACACCGTCAGCGGCGACACCTATTAACGCTACGTGCGGGATAGCGCTACAGCTACCCCTTAGCGTACGTTTTCGTTCCGTTGGACTTCAACCCCCATTACCAAACGCCCGATGAGGTGTACTACGGGCAATCCATAGCCTTGGCCGCCTGAGCCAGGGAAACAACTGGATCATAGCTTAGAAACACCATCAGGTTGTCCAACTGATCGGGTCCACCTCAAAACGTTGTGGATATGCCCACCTTCGATGAACTCAAGTATCTGGCCCACCGGGATCCGGAAGCCTTTGAGAAATTGCGTCAGGAGCTGATTGATGACTCGATTTTCAGCAGTTCGAAACGTCTCCAGCACCGACTGCGTGGGCTTCAGTTTACGATTGATGCACGTCGCCGGATCGCCAGCAGTCCCATCAAGGCACTGCTGGATATTCAGCGCATGATGTACGACTCGATACTCAGTCTCCAACAGGTGGTACGTTGCAAGAAAGAGCCCTCTGAGTCAGCAGTTCGGAAACCCAAAGGTGTTCTTCTTTTTCGAATATCTAATTCCTCAAAGGATTAGAGGTTGGTGATTTTCGTATGACATTAGAAGCCCTATAGCTAGCATCCCTAAGGCTTTAGAGCAGTAATCATGAAACCACTTGATGTAACCGCCCGCTTCAATCAGCTGTCGTCTCTCATCATTCTGGACACACCCTTGTAAGAGCGTTTTGATTGGCGTACACGCTTGGCATCACTCATGCTCGATGTTTCCACCGCCTTAATTACGTTCATTGATCATAAGCGGGTCTGGTTCAAAACCGGAACCGAAGTGTCTGAAGTAAAACGGACCCACAGCATATGTCAGCACACTCTTGGACGGGGTTTTCTTGAGATTGTAGATACCTTTGATGGTGAATTTTTCAGAAATCACCCAGCGGTCAAGGGCTCGACCGAATACGCTTTTACGCGGCCTCAGTTTTGCTTGGTCCGACCCGTTCAGCCTTTAGGAGCCCTGTGCTTGGTGGACTATATACCGCCCGGTCTCTCAATAAAAATCAACGAGCCCAGTTTGAAATGCTAGCTCGTTTTAACGGCTGCGTAAACCTGCGCATAAACAGTGAACTCCTCGGAGGCAACGCGGGCTATGCTGCTGCCCCACGGCCTCCTCGGATTAGAGGTTCAGATCGTCGTCGAAGCCCTCCTCTTCGGTGACCTGCTCCGCTTGCAACTGGGCTTGTCCATCCCATTGCTTGCGCTTACCCTGAAAGAACATCAGATAGCTTGGCTTGCCGGGTGGGAAGATTGACTGTTTCAGCTGCGATCATCCGGTCTCCGGAAAAGAGCCAGAATTCACAGGCATTGTCACTCTCTGTGGGACGCCGCTGAATTCGGTCGTATCCAGTGGCGATTCCAATACACTGGACTTTCGTGCCGTTGAGATCTGACCAAAAACGAGGAGGAGAGGCAGGCGGAGACGGTTTACCACAAATATGAGCCGCCGCAATTTGTGCTTGAAGCATGGCATTGTGAATGGTTTCTATTCGGATGGGTGTATTGGTGGAAACGTTGACGGCTTTAGCGCAATCTCCGATCGCAAATATGTCAGGGTCGGAGCTACGCATGCCGCTGTCTACTATAATACCACCGTCGCAATCCAGGTTTGCGTCTTGCGCAAGTTCAGCATTGGGGATGGCTCCTATACCGATAACAACGACGTCTGCGGGTTTGGTAGTGCCGTCGGATAAACGGATACCGGAAACTCGGTCTCCCTCAGTGAGAATCTGGTTGACGCTAGCATTGAAGTAGAACATTACGCCGGCGGAGGCCATGCGGTTTCTGACAAAATTACTTGTTAATGGTGACGCTACTCGACACATCGCTCGGCTGTTGGCCTCAAACACAGAGACTTGTTTTCCCTGTAGATTGGCAGCGGAGGCGACTTCGAGCCCGATAACACCCGCGCCGAGAATGGCCACCCTCTCGCATTCCGGGGCTAACAGGGCATTACGTAATGCGGTGGAGTGGTCAAGATTCCTGAGATAGAAAATATTTTTTGCGCTCTCACCAGGTAAATCAATAGGACGTGGCCTCGCTCCTGTTGCCAAAATCAGCGTGTCGTATTTAATTTTCCTGCCGCCTTGAGTCACTACTTGCTTTGCCGATCGTTCAAGCGCTATTACTTTACCGCCTTGTTCAAATTTAACTTTGTTGTCCCGAAAGAAATTAGGAGAACGGATCGGAGTTGGCGAGGGCAACTCATCTGAGGTCAAATAGGCTTTGGACAACGGGGGACGCTGGTAAGGCAGCGTGTTTTCCTCGCCCAAAATGGTAATCGTTCCGTCGAATCCATTCTGGCGGAGAGCCTCTGCGGCGGTCAGGCTGGCTATTCCAGCGCCAATGATAACTATTTTTTGCATATTCGCTCGATTCCTCTTTTGTTTTTGTAGCACTATAAAAGTCCGCGCAGTCGAGCTTCAGTGACTGCCTGAACCCGGTTGGTTACTTTAAGTTCGCTGAAAATCTTCTTCATATGCCATTTGACGGTATCCTCCGTCACAAGAAGCCGTTCAGCGATCTCTCTGTTGGTCATTCCGTTGCTTACGCATTTCAACAGAGAAATCTGCTTTATCGTGATAGTTGAGTGGGCATTGCCGGGCACAGGTGGCACGCTGGAGTCTTCTATTCTGACATCGGGATCCTTCGTAGCTTTAGCTTCAGAGTCGTCTGGCAGATCGTTAAAAAGATCCTGAGCAAGGGGGCTAAGAGAAAGTAGCGCTTCTTTGATCCAGAGCCGTGTGAAGTGACAGTTCAAATGTTCCGCAAGTAGGTTTGCATCAAGAATCGTGCGCTTCGCCGATTTTGATGAACCGAGGGCAAACGCTGCCAGGGCCTGACAATAGTGGGCGGCGATCTTGGTTCTAGCGTCTGAAATCGCGCGGGCGCTTTGTAGTGCTTGTTTGGCATATTTTTCGGCGACACCAAACTGTTTCCCAAGCCGTAGTCTATACATTGAGTTTACCAGGGCCATACGTGCTTGAATGGCCTGGTTTTGATTTGGCAGGAACGTCAGCTCACATTCATCGGGGAGTATTGGTGGACCCAATTCCTCGTTGTTCAGGAGAGTAAACTCAGCTAACTGAACTTTAGTCAGGATAGTTAGGCGAGAGAGCTCTCGCTCGCAGGCGGCTAAGCGAGATCGTTCCAACAAGGCCATGGCTCTATCTCGGAACCCTTGGTGGTACAGAATACGGCTGTAGGCCTGTGTACACCCCCACAGAATATCTGTAACGCCATAATTCAAAGCGAAATCGAACGAAGCCTGTGCGGATTCTTGGGCAACCAGATGATGGTTCTGTTCGTGCAGGACTTGTAACTCAAGGGTGCCAAACATTTTATTTAAAAACGTTTTTGGCACCTGAATCTTTTCTGCCATTTTATTCGCCTGAAGCAACTCATTCATTGCTCGGGCGATGTCGCCCTTAAACAGTTCAGCCTGAATTTCTGCAGTTTTAAGCCAAATAAAAGCGTAGTGTTGATTGGACGACTGGATTGCCACAGCCGCTCGATGCGACAATCGCTCGAAATCTTCAAAATGGCGCCCACTGGAGGCAATGAATGCCTGGCACGTAAGTGCTGCGCCTTTACCGACCATGTTACGGTCGCCAAAGGAGTCTATCCATTTTTGACAGAGAATCCGACTCTCCACTAATTCATCCTGTGTAGCTTTGCCTATCGCATTGACCAAGTCCCGCCATCCTTCCTCATCAAGATTGCCCAACCCCCTGGAGCTCGGATGAAGCGAACTAGCCAGTATTTCCTCTGCTTGTTGAGCTTGTTGGCTGAAATACAAGATGGGGTTTGGGGAGCAATGGAACCAAAAACCAACATCACGTTCTGCGGCCGGCCTCGCTGTTCATAAGCCATATCCAATGCCTTTGTAACCAGCTCTGCATTGGGTTGACTCGACAGCGCCCAGCCCACAACCCGACGGCTGAACAGATCCAAAACGACGGCAAGGTAATACCAGCGACCCTGAGCCCAGATATAGGTAATGTCCCCGCACCAGACTTGGTTAGGCGCCGGCACAGCAAAGTCTCTGTTCAGGTGATTCGGTATGTCCAGCCGCTCGACAGTGGCTGATTTGTAGGCGTGTCGTCCCGGCTGCTTGGATACCAACCCCAAGCTGCGCATGACGCTCCGGACCTTGAAACGACCAATTCGATAGCCATCTTCGCGCATCAAACCTGCGATGGTTCGGCTACCGGCGGAGCTTCGGCTCTCGTTAAACAGCTGATTTATCTTGCTCCGCAGTGCGACTTTCTCAGGGTCAATATGCTTCCGGCGACGCCGCGCATCGTAGTAACTGGATCGGGAGATACCGAACGCTTCACAGACCAATTCAACAGGCTCGTGCTCACTTAACCGGTCTATCAGCGCGAACGATCGAGCTCGTCCGCCATCAAGAGAGCTGTAGCCTTTTTTAGTATCGCTTTCTCCCGTTCAAGCCGATTGATTCGGGCTTCGAGCTCTTGAATCTTCTGCTGTTCCGGAGTCAGCGCTTTGCTCTTGGGCGTACCGCCATCACGTTCGATTCGTAACTGGTCGACCCACCGGCGTAGCGCCGTTTCACCAATTCCTAGCGACCTGCTTGCCTCACCGACCGAGTAGCCCTGGTCTAAAACCAGCAATGCTGCATCATGCTTGAACTCGGTGGAAAACGTACGACGTTGTCTTGTCATGGAACACCTCAGCGATGGCGGTAAATTTACCACCCATTTCGGTGTCCGGGATTAGTAGACCACTACAGGGCCAACCAGGACAGCGTTGCAGCCTCCTTCCCATTTTCGTTCGCGAACATCTCGCAGATTCCAATAAAAGGCGCTTCACCCGCTCCCAGTTGAGCGTCATCTAGAGCGGCCAGCGCTATCTTTCGCACCTACTGTTGCCGAGGCAGCAGTTGATCGGAGACTTATTTTATCTTTCCCGTACTGAATAAGATTTTTGAGGTCGCGCTCGGAAGTGGGATCGCTGTTACTGATGCCGAAAAGGCAGCGCTATGACTGCTTTTTACCGCTTGTAGAAATCACACAGCGATCGCTAGCCTACGGATATCTACTACGCATCGGAGCGATCGTGTCACAGCTAGCCCAACCGTCTTCGCTCGAATACCTAGCGAACCTGGCCATCACCGCGGCTCACCAACCGACCGCTTACGCTGCCATCCGCGCTGACGCGCCTCGTCATGTCAACATGGACGACCGGGACCCTTACCATTTAACGCACCAGACCCCACACATGCCACTCAGGCTGCGCTGCTGGTGCAATCAACACGGTGCCACCATTACTCGCGAGCCGAACGGAGATGAAGCAGCCAGAGCATGGTCTCGTGGGCCGACTTGGCTCTCTCCCCCCGGTGGCAGGGCCCCTCAGAACCGCTGGCAGATGTTCTTGCTTACACGTGTTGCATGCGCGCCAGTGCGGCGATCCGGAGTGCCACCGGTCCGCTTGCGAAGCAGAGTCCGCTCTGGCGACTCCCACCCCTGCAATCCGTTCTCACTTTAATCAATTCAATAAGGAATCTCTTTATGTTTTCGACCCGACCAATGTTCCGGCTCCTGACGATGACGATTGGCAGCATCGTCCTCGTAGCTAGCTCCGCCGTATCCGCGAAAGATTCCGTCAAGTTGAGCTTCCAGCTAGACTGGCGCCTGGAGGGCCCCACCGCTCCGTTCTTCCTTGCCCAATCGAAGGGTTACTTTCAGGAAGAAGGGCTGGATGTCACCTTCGACGTCGGCTCCGGCTCTGCCAACGCCATCAACCGAGTCGCTGCTGGTACCTACGATATGGGCTTCGGCGACGTCAATGCTCTCGTGGAGTTCCTAGCGAACAATCCGAGCGTACCAGGCCTGCGAGCGGTGTTCATGACCTACGACAGGACACCGGCGTCGGTATTCGCGCTGAAATCGAGCGGCATCCGCTCACCAGGCGATCTGGCGGGCAAGACCCTTGCCGCTCCGAGCTTCGATGGTGGCCGCCGTGCCTGGCCTGTGTTCGCGGAGGTCAACGGGTTGCCCGCCGACGCGGTAAAGTGGCAGACCGTCGATCCTGCATTGCGGGAAACCCTGCTGGTGCGCGGGGATGTGGACGCCATTACCGGATTCCTCTTTTCCAGCCAGATCAATCTTGAATCACGCGGTGTCAAGACCGAGGATCTAGTGATCATGCAGTATCCGAACCATGGTGCAGAGCTATACGGCAACGCAATCGTCGCCAGTGACAGGTTACTTGAGAACAATCCCGATGCAGTGGCCGGCTTCCTCCGTGCCTACACGCGAGGCCTAAAGGAATCCATCGCCGACCCCGAGGCGGCCGTCGAGTACGTCCGTCAGCGCGACCCGCTGATTGACGTAGCGACCGAACAGCGGCGCCTTCGCCTGACCATCAGCAGTTCTATCGATACCCCGGCGGCGCGCGAGAACGGCGTCGGCGCGGTCGACATGGGCCGGCTCCAGAAGACCATCGACCAGATTGGCAAGGCATACGACCTACCGGTTGCGTCCTTGCCGAAGGCCGAAGCCGTGTTCGAGCCTAGATTCCTTCCCGAGCGAAACGCTCGGCTGATCCTCCAATAAATCCGACTACCGTACTGAGGAGTTTTTGTGAGCGCGACTACCGCTTTTGATCGGCTTTCCGCTTCCGCCGCCCCAAGACGGAAGCTACGCGGCCTTTCGTAGATTTCGCAACGTCAGCCTGGCCTGCGGCGACAGCAGCAACGCATTCTTCGGTCCCGAGGTGGCTGCGGCAAGTCCACGTTCATGAAGCTGTGCACCGGGACTGGGCTCCCCGCCGCCAAGTTTGCTGCGAACTAAAAATAATTTCTGGAGATTGGCAATGATGAATATCCTGTGTGTGCCCTACTGCAGTGGAGTACCTCATGGTGCGCGCCGCCTAGGACGGCAGCCATGAGCGGCTATTTGATTCAGAGAGCCGAGGCTGTGATGACCGGCAAGCAAGGTCCCGCCGCCCGCGCCGGCCGCATGGACATCCGCGTTCGGGGCGGGATTATCGAGGAGATGGCGCCTGAGTTGACGCCGCTGCCAGAAGAAGAGTGCCTCGACGCTCGCGGCTGCGTGGTCTATCCCGGCTGGGTCAACACTCACCATCATCTCTTCCAAAGCGTTATCAAGGGTGTGCCGGAGGGCATCAATCAGCCGCTGTCGAAGTGGCTGGGCTCCGTCCCTCAGCCTCGACTCGGGCGCATGAGTCCGGACCTGCTTCGGGTCGCCGCGAAGATAGGGCTGGCCGAGCTGCTGCTCTCCGGCGCCTCGACCTGCGCCGACCATCACTACGTCTACGCCCCCGGCATCGGTGCCGAAGGCAGCGCGGCGCTGTTCGAAGTGGCAGAGGAACTCGGCATTCGCTTCGTGCTCTGCCGCGGCGCCGCCACCGTCGAGCCCGGGCCCGGCGATTTTCCACAGTCCATGGAGCCGGAGACCGTCGACGGTATCGTCCGCGACGTCGAGGAACTCGTGGCCCGCTACCATCAAACCGGGCCGCGACCACTCCGGCAGGTAGTGATGGCGCCGACCACACCGACTTTCTCCGTGCATCCACACGAACTCCGACCCCTGGCCGAAGCTGGTCGCGCCTTAGGCATACGCCTGCACACGCATCTCTCCGAAACCGACGACTACGTGCACTACTGCCGGGAGCGCTACGATTGCACTCCTGTAGAGTTCTGCGCCCGCCACGACTGGTTGGGCCCGGACGTGTGGTTCGCCCATATGGTGCACGCCACCGATCAGGAGCTCGCCCTGCTGGCGGAAACGGGTACCGGCGTCTCGCATTGTCCGCAAAGCAACTGCCGTCTCGGCGCCGGCCTGGCCCGCGCGCCGGAGATGTATGCCGCCGGGATTCCGCTGTCGCTGGCGGTGGACGGTGCAGCCGGCAATGAGGCCGCCGACATGATCCAGGAAGTTCACATGGCGTGGCTACTGCATCGGGCGCTGGGCGGGCCTGAGGCCACCACGGTCGATGACGTTGTGCACTGGGCCACCGCAGGCGGTGCCCGCGTGCTCGGCTTCGAGGACGTGGGCACGCTCGCCCCTGGAATGGCAGCGGATATCGCTATCTACCAGCTGGACCAGCCGCGCTACTTCGGTTTGCACGACATCGCCGTAGCGCCTGTGGTGGCGGCCGGCAGCGCATCCGTTCGCCACCTGCTGGTGGACGGCAAGCCGCGTGTCGTCAACGGGGCCATCCCAGGGCTGGACCTGGAGCGCCTACAGGCGCAGGCCGCTGAGGCCGTCGGCGCACTAGCTTAGTCGCGCGGTAAATTTGGAACCATTGGAGAAATCATGGACAGTTCGACCCCTACCTTCTCGGTATCCGCCGAGCCCTATCGCTGGCCGTTTGACGGCCAGATCTCACCGCAGCGTGTCGCCTTCGTTATCATCGACATGCAGGCCGACTTTTGCGGTGCAGGGGGGTTTCTGCATGCGCAAGGAATCGACATTGCACCCGCCCGCGCCACTATCGAACCCATCCGCCGCGTCCTGGAACTAGTGCGACAGATACCCGACATGCTGGTGGTGCATACCCGAGAAGGTCACCGGCCGGAACTGGTCGATCTGCAAGCAAACAAGCTCTGGCGAAGCAAACAGATCAGCGACGGCATAGGCGCCGAAGGCCCGCTGGGCAAGATCCTAATCCGCGGCGAGCCGGGGTCGGACATCATCCCTGAACTGGCCCCGATCGCCGGCGAGCCTGTGATCGACAAACCGGGCAAGGGCGCCTTCTACGCCACCGACCTGGAACACATCCTGCGCACGCTGGGTATCACGCATCTGGTCCTAGCCGGCCTGACAACGGATGTGTGCGTGCACAGCACCCTGCGGGAAGCCAACGATCGCGGCTTCGAGTGCCTGATGCTGACCGACGCCACCATGGCCACTGAACTCCATCACTACGAGGCGACGATGACCATGACGACCATGCAGGGTGGGCTCTTCGGCGCTATCGCTAGCTCCGGTCAGCTGCTGGAGGCATTGGAGCCGCTTATCACGGGGATCCGCGCTGATCCCACCCGCCCGCAGTCCGAACAGGCACGTGCGTGATCTCGGCTGGAGCCCGGTCGCTTGGCTGCGGGTGCGTGGTCGCCGCCAAGCAGGCCAGAAGGGGATTGCGATCAGAGGCGCGAGTCAATACTAACGAGGGGGCGCAGGCTCGGCGCTGTGGAGCAGAACCACATCACCAAGCGAAGCGAACGCACTTTATGACTCGCAGGGCCCGCAGCTGACCCACTGGAGGTGCGCCGAGGCCAAGGCAGACGCTGCGCCTCAGCGCACCGTTTTCAACTTCTTCATCATCAGGTGCTCGCCCGAAGTCGTCGGTACGTAACGGCAGGGGTTATCCGGACCGAAGCATCCAGGTAGGCACGCCACCACCGCGTCCTCGTTGGGTTGGTGGAAAAAGATCAACGAAGTGCGCTCATTGGAGGCCTGTTCTCGCGGCGGGTTGGCCACCCGGTGCATGGTGGAAACCCAGCGATCGTTGGTCCATTGCGCCATCAAATCGCCAATGTTCACAACGAATCCGCCCGGAGGCGGAATGACGTCGTGCCATTGGCCATCGCGAAGCACTTGCAGCCCGCCCTGGACCGCAGTCGGGGCGACGATGGTGAGCGTACCGTAATCGGTGTGGGCACCCGCTCGCTGCTGCCCGGTAAACGGCGCTTCCGGCTGCGCCGGATAGTGGTTTACCGACATAGCAGAGATGTGGCGGTCAATCTTGGTGGCGAAGAAGGTCTCCGGCACATCCAAAGCGAGTGCAAAGATGCGCATCAAGTCACCAGCCAGCCGCTCCATCTCTCGATAGTAGCCTTCCAGCGCGGGGCGCATAGCCGCCACTTCGGCGGGCCAGATGTTATCGGGAAAGTAACGCTGGTACCGTTGTCTCACGTAGTCGTCGTCGGCCAGATCGAAGGGGCCGATGGTGAAGCGCTCGAAGAGGTCAGGCGGCGAACCATTGTCAAGACTATAGGCAAGCGCCGTATTGCCGACACCGTAGTACCCACGAAATATGCCGTCGGGCGCGCGGTATAAGCGCTTGACCTCCGCGTCCAGCGCGAAGAATTTCGCCATGGCGCTGAAGCAGTCAGCAGTTAGCCCCTCGGGTACGCCGTGGCCGGTAACCACAAGAAATCCGATATCGATGCAGGCGCGGTCCACGGCCTCGGCCATTCTCCGCTTGACGCTGGAGCTGCCCGTGCGGAAGCCGGTTATATCAATCACAGGTACGACGCACTCGGTCATCTGACAACTCCTTAGGTGGCAGCATACAGCGAAGCTGATCCTAGCCGAGGCAGACGATCTCAACTAGCGGCGTTTCGCGAGCGACGCGTTGCCAGATAGGCAGCAGTGGCGGGCTGTGCACTACACAGTTTCTGGACTGTCTAGGGACGACGCCGTGCGCAGAGCCCGCTCGACGTGTTGGGCGAACAGCGCCGAGGCGACCGGCAGGACACGATCCCGGCGGGCGCCCACTACCAGCTTGCCGCTCGGCAGCCCCCTGTCCGAGAGCGGCAATGCAACCAGCCCCGCCGGATTAGAGCTCGATGACGCCCCAATCTTGATCTGGAAGCATACTCCGCCTGAGAGGCGCGCAAAGTTGCGCATCATCTCGAAAGAGTTGGATTCCAACGCCGGCGCCAACCGGACCGACGACTGCGCCAGGAAAACGGTTAGGAGTTGGCGTCCGCCTAGAGTCAGGTCGGGCATGGCGATGGGATATTCAGCGCAGTCGGAGAGCTTCACCTTGGGCAGTCGCGTCAGCGGATGCTCCGGCGCCACGAGGGCGCACAGGCGCTGCTCGATCTCCGCCAGCGCCCTGAACTCCGGATCCGGCGGAGGACTGAAAACCAAACCCAGGTCGGCCTCGAAGTTCCGCACGCGTTCCAAGACTTCGTCGCGTCCGCAGATGGTGGTACGAAAGGCCACCTTGGGATGCCCGCGTTGGAAATCGGCGATCGCTCGAGGCAGAAAGTCCGCCGTCATTGCTTCGATGGCGGCGAGCCGCACCTCGCCCCGCCGCAGCCCCTGCAGGTCCTCGATCTCCGAGCGTGCCCGATCCTCGTCCGCCAGTTGGCGACGGATGTAGGCGACGAATATCTCGCCGGCCGGCGTCAGCCTCACCCCGCGAGGTAATCGCTCAAACAGCGGAGTGCCAATTTCGTGCTCAATGTCCAGGATGCGCCGGTTCACTGCGGAGGAAACCACATTCAGGCGCTCCGCCGCCTTGCGAATGGAGCCGGTGCGAGCAACGGCGTCGACATAGCGCAGAAAACGATTGTGCTGCATAAATCCATCTCCGAGCCTAGCGAGTGAGGCTTTTTAGACATCACTACGCGCGTAAGCATCGCTAGTCAAGCGCACCCTCCGACACGTAAGGTCAAGCGCACCTTATTCGGGATATCCTGGCGCTAACCCCCGCATTCCTCCTCAACGCCGACAAAGGTTTTCTGTTTGCGTTGCTGACTAGCGCCGCTAATCAAGTGCCATGCAGACGCCGGTGCAACGCAAATCCATTTGAGCATGCCTGTCCCTCCACGTCTTGTTTTGATTTTCCATTGACTCTGGATCAAGACATCGCGAAGTGCTCGAGCGGGCCAAGCGAGGCCTTTTCGGCTTCACGGCGGACAAAAAACACCGCTAGTCAAGCGCACCCTCCGAGCCTTAAGGTCGAGCGGACCATCGCTTAGGAGATCACGCCATGAAACCCGCAACCGTACTCACATCCGGCAGTGCTCTGCTGCTCTTCACGCTGACACTGGCTCTGACCAGTGGCGTCGTGCAGGCGCAGCAGCTGGCCCCACTGCGCTTCACCCTCAACTGGGTACTGGAAGCATCCAACGCGCCGTTCCTGCTGGCTCAGCAAAAGGGCTACTTCGCGGAGGAAGGCCTGGACGTCACAATCGATGCCGGCGAGGGTTCCTCGGCGGTGATTACTCGAATTGGCAGTGACGCTTATGACGCTGGTTTTGGCGACATCAATACCATGATCGAGTTCAACGCAGCGAACCCAGAGAACCCGCAGCGGATGGTCTATATGATCTACAATCGGCCGCCGCTGGCGGTGATCTCGCTGGCGAAATCCGGCATCAACCAGCCCAAAGATCTCGAGGGCAAGAAGGTCGGTGCACCGGTTAGCGACACGGCCTACCGGATGTTCCCCCTGTTCGCTGATGCCGCCGGCATCGACGCGGACAAAATAAACTTCGACAACGTCGCACCCAACCTGCGCGAGCCGATGCTGCTACGCGGGCAGGTGGATGCCATTACCGGGTTCCCTTCTAGCTCCTATCCGAACCTAGTTGGGATGGGCGTACCGCCCGAAGACATCGTGCTGATGTACTACACCGACTACGGCGTCTCGATGTACAGCAACGGTCTTATCGTTTCCGAGAAGCTCATCAAGGAGCGTCCTGAAGCTGTGAGGGGGTTAGTCAAGGCGGTTAATCGCGCACTGCAGGACACCATCGCCGATCCGACCGCGCCCATCGGCGCCCTCCTCCAGCGCGACAGGCTCGCCAACCGCGACTTGGAAGTCGGCCGGATGCGCTTTCTGCTCGAGCACCAGGTCATAACTGACGAGGTGCGCGAGCTCGGCCTTGGCGCGGTCAGCCCCGAGCGACTGGAGGCCTCAATCCAAACCGTCGCAAAGTCCTTCGGAATCGAAAACCCGCCCTCTGCCGAAGAGATCTTCGACGACCGCTTCCTGCCAGCCGCAGCGGAACGCCAGGTCAACTAATAGTCAATGAGGACACAGAGCATGAAAACGCAAGTACACAGGTTGGCTGCCGCGGCACCGGATGATGTTTCCACGCTGGCCGAGGCGATCGACAGCGGCATGATCGTGGCGGAGAACGTCGTGGCCGTTCTGGGCAAGACCGAGGGAAACGGCTGCGTCAACGACTTCACCCGCGCCTTTGCCACCAAGAGCCTGAAGGCGCTATTCGCGAAGCGCCTCGGGCAAGGCGAGGCCGAGATTGAGGAGCGCATTGCATTCGTAATGTCCGGCGGTACTGAGGGCGGTCTGTCGCCACACTGGCTGGTGTTCGAGGTGGTGCCGGGCTCCATCGAGCTCCGGCATGCCAAGTCATTAGCGGTGGGCGTCGCCTTCACACGCGAATTCCTGCCCGAGGAAATCGGTCGCATGGAGCATGTACGGGAAACAGCGCGCGCGGTAAGGGAAGCTATGGCTGCAGCACACCTGGATTCGGAAGCGGACGTGCACTACGTGCAGGTCAAGTGTCCCCTCCTCACCGCGCCGCGCATTGCAGCCGCGCGCGAGCGTGGCCGCTCGGTCGCGACCCAGGATACCTATGAGTCCATGGGCTACTCCCGCGGCGCTTCGGCGCTGGGTGTTGCGCTGGCGCTGGGAGAGATCGAAGAGGACAGCCTGAACGACCAGGTCATCTGCCGAGATTACGAGCTGTTCTCACGCTGCGCCAGCACTTCGGCCGGGATCGAACTGATGCGCAACGAGATCATGGTGCTGGGTAACAGTCCCTATTGGAACAGCGAGTTGGTGATCGGTCATGCCGTCATGGCCGATGGCATCGACGCGCAGGCCGTGGACCGCGCAATGGCAAGCGTATCCGCTGCCCCGAACGCAGCCATCGCCGCCCTACTGTGCAAGGCCGAGCCCTCGCGCGACGGGCTGATTCGTGGCAACCGCCACATCATGTGCGATGACAGCGATATCCACTCCTCTCGCCATGCCCGCGCCTTGGTAGGCGGCGTACTGGCCGGCCGCATCGGCGACACTCAGCTATTCGTCTCCGGCGGTGCGGAGCATCAGGGGCCTGACGGCGGAGGTCCGCTGGCCCTACTGATTCAG
>Ga0208449_1000563_pt1 | contig 24463 bp, 26 predicted proteins | sample MalvireepMed_s17_FD_184247 | JGI IMG/M metagenome (GOLD analysis project Ga0208449, IMG submission 184247) | Marine viral communities from the Global Malaspina Expedition - Malaspina viral metaG DeepMed_s17 (SPAdes) (version 2) | ecosystem: Environmental > Aquatic > Marine > Oceanic | place...
ATGATAAATACCATATTACAGGATTCAGTTTAGGATCTGGTACTTTGGTAACACCATTTGCTAACGCATAATAATTAATCTGAGTGGGGAGAAATCCCCACTTATTTTATAGGAGATAAATTTATGAGCGACTATAGTACACCCGTAAAGACTACTAGATTAACGTCTTCAGGGGCAATATTTGCTGGTCCATGTAAAATCTTATCTATTTATTTTGTTAGTGATACTACGGCAGGTAGTATTACAATAAAAGATGGAGGGTCAAGTGGAACTTCATTGGCAGTTTTTGATACACCGGTAGGTGGATCAAGTGCAGGCGAACCTGCATACTATCAAATTGATTTGCCAGGATTAGGTCTACGATGTGAAACCAGTGGATATGCGACATTATCTAACGTTGATATGGTCACAGTTATATACGGATAAAAGTTTATGGCTTATTCGGGCACAAGAACTTTTAATCTTAACATAGAAGAGATCATCGAGGAGGCATTTGAGAGATGTGGCCTTGAGGTGAGGAGCGGTTATGATTTAAAAACTGCTAGGAGATCTCTAAATTTAATGTTTTCAGATTGGGCTAATCGTGGTTTAAATTTATGGACCATTGATTATGCAACACAAACCATGACAGCAGGAACTAATTTTTATACACTAGATCAAAAGGTAGTTGATATTGTTGATGCTGTTATAACCACTACTGCTGGAGCTACAGCAAACATAGAGGGTGATAAAGATACAACTGATGTAGCCATTACTAAAATATCAAGAACAGAGTACATGAATTTAAGTAGGAAAGAAAATGCTTCTGCGGGAGATGCAAGACCTACACAATATTGTATGATCAATGGACAAGTAACTACTGCTTCTGGCAGTGATTATGGAAGACCAGAAAATGATATGACTATATTTTTATATCCTAGTCCCGATAAAGCTTATATTTTAAAGTATTTTTATGTAAATAGAATACAGGATGCAGGGGATTACACTGATAATGCGGATGTACCATTTTATTTTCTTCCTTGCTTAGTTTCAGGATTAGCTTATTATATGGCTTTGAAAAGATCTCCAATGATGGCTGCTGGATTAAAGGCAGTATATGATGAGGAGTTTGATAGAACAGCTGATGCTAACCGAGAAAGAGTTTCGTTTAGAGTTAAGCCAGCACAAGCATACATACCATAGGAGGTAATATGCCAAAATGTGAAAATTGCAATTGTGGAGATAATTGTGAATGTACAAATTGTGAATGTAAAAAGGAGGAAAAATGAGTAATAGACGTTGGAATACCCAAACTACTAACACTAGAGACAAATCTGGTGGATCACCAGGAATTTGGAGAGATGCAGGAACTTCTTCTGCCCCTAAAGCTAAATCTATGACACAAGGAGAGAAAACTGTTTCAGTCCCTAAAGGAGGAGAAAGCGGAACTTCAAGAGGAATGGGTGCAGCTACTAAAGGTGGTAAATTTCATGTGGCTACATCTAGTGTATCTGTTTGGTAAAATAAATGGCATACGCTAGCGGAAAATTTGCTGTTGCTATTTCTGATCGCAGTGGTCTACAATTCCCCTATACAGAAATGGTTAAAGAATGGACTGGAGCGTGGGTGCATAAAAGTGAATACGAGCCAAAGGCTCCTCAGTTGATGCCACACGAGCATAGTCCAGATCCTCAGGCCTTAGAAAGACCAAGAGTGGCAAGAACAGAACTACCTGTTCCTAACTTACTACAAAAAAATCCTATATCTACAGCTGCAACAACCACTATAACTGTTACTGAGATTTCTCATAAAAGATCAACGAACGATGCAGTTAGGTTAAGAAATATAGGAGGAAGTATAGGAGGTATAGCACCTTCAGTTTTTAATTTAAATACAACTTTAAATGGGGCTCTTACAGCTTCAAGTACAAGTATAACTTTAACTGATGGTTCTGCTTTTCCTTCAAGTGGGTATATTGTAATAAATGAAGATAAAACAAGTTCTGGTGTACCAGTAGAAATATTAAGTGAAACAATTAAATACACATCTAGATCTGGTAATGTTCTTAGTGGATTGACACGTGGCAGTGGAGCTCCTTCGTATGGAGTTACTTTAGGAGACACAACAGCGGTATCGCATGATGATGGATCTAAAGTTTATGGATCATATTCTATTACAGTTGTTAATACTACATCCCCACAAAATACTACTATTAGTGATAGTTATACTTTTGTTGTAAATAGTGCAGCGACTTCTACAGACGTAGGTGGAGGATCTTATGCTTCTGCCGGACCAGTAAATAGTAGGGCATAATGACAACATATAGTGAATTAGTAACCCAAATAAGAGAGTATACAGAAACAGATAGTAGTGTTTTATCTGATACTATTGTTAATGATTTTATTGAGCATACTGAAAATGACCTTGTAAGACAGTTGGATATTCCAGCTTTTAGGTCGTATCAATATACTCAATTCACCTCTTCTAATCCTTTTTTAATTGTACCCGGAGGAACAGCACCTACCCCATCTGAGTTTTCTGTAATAAGAAGTGTTAATGTTTTAGCGGACTTGACAGCTACTGATTCTACTGGTAATCGTACATATCTAGAGGAAAAGGATGTATCATTTATGAATGAGTACTGGCCAAATAGAAACTTGACAGGTACACCAAAATATTATACACAATGGGACTACAACAGTATATATGTTGTCCCTACTCCAAGTTCAGCCTTGTATTTTGAGTTGGCTTTGAGTAAACTAGATACTGCTTTATCAAGTACGAATACAACGTCTTGGGTAAGTAATAATGCTCCAAAAGCATTACTATACGGTTGTCTTGTGGAAGCTTTTAAATTTTTAAAAGGTCCCATGGAGATGCTGCAAACTTATACACAATCATATGCACAAGCTCTACAAGCTGTCGCTATGCAACAAATGGGAAGGGCTCAACGTGATGATTATATGCATGGTGCATTAAGAATACCACGCCCATCCTTCCAACCTCAACTAGGTTCAATTAAGCCAATGGGTGGCGCAACAACAGGAGGACAATAATATGGCTATCACGCAAGCTGTGGCAAATAGTTTTAAAACAGAGGTACTAACAGGGACGCATAATTTTACTGCGACAACTGGTAACTCATTTAAAATTTCTTTGTATACCAACTCCGCTACATTATCTAAATCTACAACTGCTTATACTTCTTCTAATGAAGTTTCAGGCACTGGCTATACAGCAACTGGAAATACTTTAACTAGTGTTACTCCAACTCTTAGTTCAGATACCGCAGTATGTGATTTCGCTGATACGTCTTGGACGTCAGCAACAATTACAGCAAGAGGAGCATTAATTTATAATGATACTCAAAGTGATAAAGCTGTAGTAGTACTAGATTTTGGTGGGGATAAAACATCTACAGCTGGAACATTTACCATACAGTTTCCAGCAGCAGACGCATCAAACGCTATACTACGACTAGCGTAAGGAGTTTAAAATGGCATTAGTAATTAATGACCGTGTAAAGGAAACTTCCAGTACAACTGGCACGGGAGCGTTAACATTCGCAGGGGCAGTTTCTGGCTTTGAAACATTTTCAGCTGGCATTGGAAATTCCAATACAACTTATTATGCGGTAGTAAACACAGACACTCCTACTGAGTGGGAAGTAGGTTTAGGAACCTTAGCTGGTGATAGTTCTACTATTACACGTACAACAGTTATTTCATCATCAAATAGTGATAGTGCAGTAGATTTTGGTTCGGGAACTAAGGAAATATTTTGTACTTTACCAGCCAGTAAAGCAGTTATTGAAGATGCTAGTAGTAATGTTACATTACCAAATGATCTTATTTTAGGATCTGATTCCTCGATTTTAAAATTTGGCGCTGATTCGGATACAACTTTTACTCATACTGATGGTACAGGTTTAACTTTAAATTCAACAAATAAAATATGCTTTAATGACGCTAGTCAATTTGTACAAGGCTCTAGTGCAACAGTATTATCTTTAGGAGCAACTGACGAAATAGATTTAACTGCTACAGCAATTGATATTAACGGTACTTGCGATATAAGTGGGACTTTTTCTCTTGCAGGAACTGATATAACTACAACAGCCGCAGAAATAAACTTAATAGATGGTGGTACTTCAAGAGGTACTACTGCCGTTGCTTCAGGTGACGGTCTTCTTGTTAATGATGGTGGAACAATGGCAATGACCAATGTTGATACAGTATCAACTTACTTTTCAAGTCATAGTGTTGGCGGTGGTAACATTGTTACAACTGGAGCATTGGATTCAGGTTCAATAACTTCAGGTTTCGGAGCAATAGATAACGGAACTTCTAATATACGAACTGCTACATTTACAGCAGAAACTGCTTTTGTGCCAGACGCTTCAGGCGGAGCTGACTTAGGAACAACATCATTAGAATTTAATGACGCTTTCTTTAATGACAGCGCCGTTATAAACTTTGGTGATGATCAGGATACAACTTTAACACATACTGACGGAACAGGATTAACATTAAATTCAACTAATAAAATCTGTTTTAATGATGCATCTCAATTTATACAAGGTTCTAGCGCAACTGTATTATCACTGGGAGCAACGGATGAAATTGACTTAACAGCAACTGCTATAGACATTAATGGTACTTGTGACATAAGCGGAACTTTTTCACTTGCCGGTACTAATATGACTTCAACTGCTACTGAATTAAATAAACTGGATGCTTTGGATAGAGGAAGTATCATATACGGAAATGCTAGTAGTGTAACATCAATCTTAGGACAAGGTTCAGCAGATCAAGTATTAACGTCTGACGGCACAGACATTTCTTGGGAAGATGCTGGTGGAACAACAATCAATAATAATACAGACAATTTTATCATTACTGGAACTGGAACTTCTGGTACTTTGAATGGTGAAACCAGTTGTCGTTTTGATGGAAACAAATTTTCAATTAATACTACAGGAAATTTCGGAGGATCTAGCCCAAGATTTGTAAGTCAATCCAACTCAGGACAATCTAATCTAATTGTTGCTGCTGCCACCAACACTGGTAGTAGCCAACAAGGTGTACAGTTTAGGAGAGGAAATGGAGGAGATTGTGGGGAAATAACTATTGGTGTTGATAATTTGAATTGTAGCTACAATTCAAATTCAGACTATAGGATGAAAGAAAATATTGTAGATTTATCTGATGGCACATCAAGGCTTAGACAATTAAAACCTATAAGATATAATATGATAGATAGCGTAAGCAAAGCAACAGTAGACGGATTTTTAGCGCATGAAGTTTCAGAATTAGTACCAGAAGCAGTTAATGGGGTTAAAGATGAAACAGAAGTAAGAACAAATGTTGTTGTAAATTCATCAGGTAATGTTGATGCTGATGGTGTTACAGAAGCTCAATGGATACAAGGTAAGGCAGATGGAATATATGCCTCTGATACAACTTGGAGTGCTTCAAAAACATTTGATAAGTTTCAATCTATGGACGCCGCTAAGCTAGTTCCTTTACTTACTGCAGCTCTGAAGGAGTTGGAAACAAGAGTGACTACACTGGAAGGATAATATTTTAATTAGACTTTTTATTTTTAGATAACTCTTTTAGGAGAATCTTATTATAATGATTTTGCAAAACATCCTGATCCTGAAAATTCATTGTTAGTTTAATTTTTCTTTTAGAAATTTCCTGTAATTGAGCTATAGATCTTTTAGCATCCTCACTTAATTTATTTTCATCGTATTCTTTATCACCTATTTTAATCATATTTTTCCTTAATTCTGCATATATTTTTTTACTATGTTTCCTTGCTTTATAGCATTAATGTGATAAACTGTCAATTTTATAGGACCTTTACATGGCAGTAGCAGACGTACAGAATTTTGGATATGGGTCAGCAGCCTTCAGCCAATTTGCTTTTTCAGGAAATGAGCTATCCACTTACGCTCTAGCGAGCGGAAGTGGTATCACTGCATCTACATCCACGCCTTCGATTGTAACTATTCAAACTGTCACACCAAGTGGTTCTACGGCTACATTTAGTGCAGGATCCGTTACATTCTTGCCAGGGTCTGAAACATGGCTAGACTCATCTTTCGGTGAAGTTGCCTTTGCGGAGCAACCTTTTGCGGGTACAAACCTTGGAGATATTTATTTTACACCTACTGGTTCCGCAGCTACATTTAGTATAGGAACTTTATCTTATGTTTTATCACCAACTATTACACCCACAGGGTCTGCTGGAACCTTCAGCATTGGGAATGAGGTAGTAGAATCTACTTATACCCCAACTGGATCTGCGGCTACCTTTAGTGTTAATGATGTAACTATTGATATTGGAGTTACTCCAACTCCTAGTGGTAATGTATCCACTTTCAGTATTGGATCTCTAACCTTTATTTCTACTTATGCTCCATCAGGTTCTGCGGCTACATTTAGTGTAGGGTCTGTCACACCTTACCCTGGAACAGCTACTACAGACGCTTCATTTGCAGAAAATGCTTTTGCAGCAATGCCTTTTGCCGGTTCTAATAAGGAAACATATGTAATGCCTAGTGGCAGTACAGCTACATTCTCCGCAGGATCCTTGACAGTTACAGGCACAGCTAGTATAACACCTAGTGGATCTGCTGCTACATTCAGCATTGGAAATGCCACTATTGAATCTAAGTATTTAATAACTGGTAGTGCTGCTACATTTAGCGTTGGATCTGTATCAGTTACAGCAGGAGCTACTGTTACTCCTTCTGGATCTGCAGGAACATTTAGCATAGGATCTGTTGTTATAGAATCAGTCTATACACCAACTGGTTCAGTTGCAACATTCAGTATTGGAAATACTACAGTTACAGGAGGTTCAGTTGTTAATGTAACTGGAAGTTCGGCGACATTTAGTGCTGGTACATTGGCATTTAGTATTTGGAATAAAGTGGATAATGATGCATCGAACACTTGGACAACAGTTTCAAAATCTTAGGAGGATAAATGGCTGACTCGACGATATTAAACTTAGACTTACAGACTACAGGTTCCAACTCAGGAACATGGGGTACTGTAACAAACGAAAATTTAGAAAAAGTAGAAAATGCGATTAAGGGATATGTATCCATATCCGTTGCTGGAAATGGTACACAGGCCCTAACTACAGCAAGTGGTGGAACTGGTGATCAACAAAGCAGGGCCGCACTTAAATTTACAGGAACATTAACAGGCACAAGAGCCGTTACCTGTGAAGCTAATCCTTACTGGTACATTATTGATGACGCTACAACTAGGGATGGAAACGCTTTAACATTTGGACCGGCTGGAGGAACAGCCGTTACGCTTCCGGTTACCGGAGCAAAGTATCTTATATACACAGACGGAAGCACGGCATTTGACGTTCTAGCGGACGCTGGAAACTTGGTTGCCAACAACAACCTGACTGTATCCGGTGACACTGTTTTAAATGGTGGAACATTGACCTACAACAGTTCTGGAGCCGATAAGGACGCACAGTTTTATGGTGATGCTGATAACAATCTTCTTTATCTGGACGCAGGAAATGACCGAGTGGGAGTGGGAGTTTCAGCTCCTGCAGCGAAGCTTGAAGTGGATCAAAATAGTTCATCTGGGGCTATTCCAGTTTTAGATTTGGATCAAGGAGATGATGATCAACCCTTTGTAAATTTTGTTGGTACTTCAGGAACTGCTAGTGCTAATAGTATATCTTCTTCAACCGCTACTGCAGGAAGTAAGACGGGTGCAGTTATGATTAAGATCAATGGAACAGCACGCTGGATTAGATTTTACGATTCAGCTGTATAAGGAGTTAATATGGCACTTGTTAAGGTCCAACTAGCACCAGGAATAGATAAACAGGACACTGAATATGGCGCCGAAGGGCGTTGGTTTGATGGTGATAATATAAGATTTAGATATGGACTTCCTGAGAAAATTGGAGGATGGGCTAAGGTAACTAGTGATGCTCTACTAGGGGCTGCAAGAGGTATAAAAGCTTGGTTCTCTTTGGATGGAGATCCTTATACAATTACAGGAACAAACAAGAAACTTTACGTCTACGCCAATAATGCCTGGTCGGATATAACACCAACAAGATCCTCTGGTGATTCAATAACTCAATTTGTAACTACTGCAAACTCTACTTCTGTAAGTGTTACGGATGCTTCACACGGAGCAGTAGAAGGTGATTTTGTCACAATTACATCAGTAACTGCACCAACTAGTAGTTCAATAACCGCTGCTCAACTTGAAGGGGAGTTTGAAATTCAATCAATAACTTCTACATCTGTTTATGTTATCACTGCCGAAGCATCTGAAGGAGGCACTGGTAGAACTGGAGGAAGTGGAACAGCAGCTTATGAGATTAATACCAAACCTGCAGCATCTATACAAGGTTATGGATGGGGTGCTGGAACGTGGGGCCTTTCAACTTGGGGTACAACTCGTTCAGGATTAGCGGCTCCTAATAGTGTTCAATTGGATTCAGGAAAATGGTCTATTGATAACTGGGGAGAAGACGCTTTATGTCAATTCTTTAATGGATCTCTTTATTATTGGGATACTTCTGCAGGCACTAGTACTGTAGCAGCTATTGTAAGTAATGCCCCAACAACAAGTAGATTCGCGATGGTTTCTGGTACTGATCGTCATGTTATTTTATTCGGAACAGAGACAACTATTGCTAGTGCTGCAACTCAAGATGATATGTTTATTAGATGGTCTGATCAAGATGATTATACATCTTGGACCCCTAGCTCAACTAATACAGCAGGATCACAAAGACTAACAGATGGTAGTAGACTTACTGCCGCTGCTCGTTCACGTGGTGCTGTACTGATTTGGACTGATACCGCATTATATCAAATGCAATTAATTGGAGCCCCTTTTACTTTTGGATTCAATCAACTAGGATCTGCGTGTGGAGCAGCTGGACTACATTCAGTTGTAGAAACTAACGGTAGATCTTTTTGGATGGGCATTGATTCTTTTTTCTCTTTTGATGGTTCAGTTCAAAAAATTCCATGCTCCGTAGAGGATTATGTATTCACGGATATAGATGTAGCATCACAGAAAGATACATTCGCATCATTGAATAGTGAATTTAATGAGTGTACATGGTTTTATCCGTCGAGTGGATCAAATGTAATTGATCGTTGTGTTACATATAATTATCAAGAAAAGGTTTGGAGCATAGGAACTCTTTCTAGATCTTCATGGGTGGATAAGGGGGTATATCAATATCCTTATGCAACTGAATATAGTGCTACAGATACAACTACAACAATAAGCACCATCACAGGCGTTACAGCCGGAAGAAGCTTTATGCATGCACAAGAAAAGGGAAACAACGCTGACGGTTCAGCGATGACAGCTTACATAGAATCAGGTGACTTTGTAATACCTGAATCAGGAGAAAGACTTATGTCCATCAGAAGATTCATTCCTGATTTTAAAAACCAAAGTGGTGATTTGAGTATTGAACTTAATTTTAGATTATACCCAGCCAGCTCTGAAGTTACCCATGGACCTTATACAGTCAGCACTACTACAACTAAAGTTGATACACGTGCACGAGGAAGACAAGGATCTATTAAAATTTCCAGTACTGCATTGGATACAGCATGGAGGTATGGTACCTACCGTGCAGAAGTTCAACCAGATGGATTAAGATAATGTATAATCCATACTTAAGTAATATGTTTGGAAATTCTCGTAATCAATTTACGCAACCACAACAACAGCAGCAGTATGATTTTTCAGGATGGGGTGATCGGTTAACAAGTATAGAACAAGGCATAAAGGGACTTACGGAACATTTTAAAAACATTAACGTTCCCGGAGCGGAGGTTGGAGAGGGAGCCTCTGCACCAGAGTACGCAGGCAACACGGCACCAGCACCTTTGGCCGCTGCGCCAGTAGCACCTTTAGATGCTGCTCCACAGGACACAGGATTTAATTTTGACCCAAGTGGGGGAAGCTTAATGAGTCAACTGTCATCAGCTTACGGAGGACAAACGAATGAAGAATGGGGAGGAGGAATGGGACAACCAGGATTCACGCAGGGGTTCGCTGATTTTTTCACCGGTGAAGGATACTACGCTGACCCAAGAGGTACTTACTTGGATGGTGGATGGAATATTTCAGACAAGCCAATTGATGTAGGACCGCGAATGGGTGGAGTTTTGGATCCGTATGGTAATCCAGGAGGAGGACCATCATTATGGCCACAACCGGGAAGACCAAATGATATGCAACAACCATTACAACAAGGTGCAGGAATTAATGGCCTTGCATCCTTACTTAATCAAAAAGGGAGTACAATCTAATGGCACATCCAAATCCACTTAATCAAGGAATGACACCACAAGAAGCATGGGAAGCAAGAGGAAATTTATACGATAAGTATAACGATCCTGATTGGATGTTGCAGGCTGGACTAGGAGATATAGAATTTGAGCAGGACATGTATGATGATATTAGATATGGTGCAATTTCAGAAGAGGGTGCAGATTTTGGATATGCTATGGGTTTTTCAGATGATCCCTATGATGTAACTGCACTTGCAGGACTAAGAGAGCATTCAACAAAGGGTCCATATAGATATTTGGATTATACACCTTTTGATCCTCCCTCTGAGAAATTTGACACGGATAAATTTGGAATGCCCATAAATGAAAAAAACTATCTTGCACGATATAACATTCGTGAAGATGCATTAGGGGAAGGAACAGGGGAAACAACAAACATTGATTTAAACTTACCATCGCATGTAAACTGGTGGGAGCATTATGGAGCAAAAGGAGGTCATGAACTTCAAAACATGATATCGGATACTTACCGACACGAGTACAAGCATTCACCCAAACTTACTTCCCATAGAAATCCTTACGATCATCAAGCAATCTATGGGCAAGACGTAATATATGGATTGTCTCCTGCTTCTAGAGAATCGTCTTTCAAGAGGTTTATGAATCCTACTGACGAAAGGCTTTCTGGTCCGAATGCAACTGTACATTACAACCCTTCAACAGCAGTACAGACATCGCGTGACATAAGTTCATTTGCCTCCAATCCCTGGGAACGCTCTTTTAATCAATCATCACCTGTAATGGGCAGTTCGACACCTAGACCAAGACCTAACCCACATTTATCAAGAGGAGGCATAGCAAGTTTATGTCGCAGATAAACATACCAAGATTACCACAGGCACCTTCTGATTATAGTGAGGAGCAAATTAATCAATTGATTACCTCTCTAGACCAGTTAATATCGCTTCTCAATTCTTCTTACACACCAGAACAATTAAGGAACGAAGATGAAGCAATCGCATGGTTCATAGGATAAAATGGCTAACGCATATAAAAACGCAAAACTTGATTTAACAGATACTGACAATGAAACATTGTATACTGTTCCAACTGCTAAAACTTCTATTGTTAAATCAATTCTTGTTTCAGAGGATACTGGTGCTACACCCACTATTACGGTGACACTGGTTAATTCATCTGCGGCGGTTTTTAGTCTTTTTAAGACAAAGGCTTTAACGGCTAATGGCACGTTAGAATTACTGACAATGCCACTAGTCATGGAGGAATCCGAAATAATAAAGGTACAGGCATCCGCGGGGAATCAGCTCCATGTAGTAATGTCTTTCCTTGAAATAAGTTAATACTTGCTATATGGTGATAATATGCCTATAAACGAAGATGAAGTACTTGAATATGCTACAGTAAATGGTGAGAAAGTTCCCAAGATTGTGGTACCAGCTCAAGTTACTATAGAGAACACAGAGACAGGGGTCGAGTATAATTCCGATGAGGAAGCTCAAGCCGACGTGGATGACCCTTCCACGCCTACACAACAACATCATGTAAGAAGACATGTAACTATACAAGTTGCAAAGATAAAAGACTTACTAGCTAAGGAGGGATTATAAGATGCCACCACCTAATTTAAGACATAGAATGTCTAACATAGAAAGGCAAATGGATACGTACGGAAGGGGAAGTGCCGGTGATACACCTATTCAATCAGGTGGAGGAGCCGGAGAGTTTGGTGGAAGACCAGGATGGATGGATTTTACACCTCCCCAACAAGAGAGATTATATACAGGGAGAAATCCTTTTACTACACCACATCAAGGCTTTCCTGATCAAGGAGAACCAAGACGAACAGGTTACATGGGGCCCGGACCTCATAGTAGTGGTCGTAGTTTTAGTACTATGCCTCATGAAGAACAACATTGGACATATCCAGGAATGAGTAATGATCTAGTAGATCCTTATACAAATATATCTCATGAGGAGTATCCGGATTGGTTGAGAGATTATTGGCACAGCCAAGGAGAATGGGAAAAGGCTCAGATGAGAATGAATGAGCCAGAAGCACGCGCACTTGAAGCAGAGGTAGCGGCAGACTTTGGTAATCGAATTAGAACTTTTACCCCTCACATGGAACCAGGATTCGAACCAGGACAAGGTGGACAATATGGATTCCCCGGAAACTGGCCAGGAACCCCTTTAGCTTTAGGTAAGGAACAAGATTGGAACTATACTATTACACCTGGTGACCCTTTTGATTTTACACAAAGATCAGGAGGACTAGATAGTCTTATTGATAACGATTTTAGAATACAAGATATTATTGATAGTATTAAGACTGAACCTGGTACAGGAAATTTAATACATGAGGGTCCCGGAAGAGTTGGAGAAGGCTCTTATTGGAATGTTGGATACACTCCTTCTGGTGGTGGAAGTGATACTTTCAATGCACTTATGGGTGGAGCTAATAAACAACAAGCTACGGGCGGCGTTGAAAGCGTAGGGTTATATCAAACATGGAAAAGAATAAAAAAACAGATTGGCGAGGCAGCAGCTAATCAATGGCTAGAGACACAACAGACATAATATGGGATTCCTAAGTAAATTAATGAAGAACCCTGTGATGCAAATGCTTGCGCCTATGGCGTTGGCATGGGCAGCACCATATGCTTTTGGAGCTACTGGATTAACAAGCTTATTTAGTGGAATGAACCCAATGGCGGCGAACGCATTGAAGCAAAGTCTTTTAGGGTACGGAACTGGACTTATAACTAAAGCAGAGGACCCTGGAAAACAGGCGATGTATGCAGGAATAGCGTCACTTCCATTCTCATATATGAATGCGGCGCAACAAGCTAAGCAATTTAATAGGAACTGGTCTGGTCCGGGTGTGACTCCTAGGTATAAAGATATAAGCGGTGCACCAAAAACTCCTCCTTGGCAGCAAATGGAACAAAACTACATGAAAGAAGCTTTTGGAACACCGATTCCAAAACATACGCCTATTTGGGCTCAAACAGGATATGATACTGTCCCAGGACCTGGGAAAGTAAATGCTTGGGATATTTTAGGATCTAGGGGTGGTAAAACTATAAGAGTACCAGGAATGGAAATTCCTGATCAGTTTATAAGTGCAGGAACAACTGCAGATCCTGTAACTCTTAAAGATTATTTTCCTCCTCATGATGAATTTCTAGATGCAGATATATTTACTAAAACCTCACAAGGTGGTTTTAATAAATGGGGAAAACCAAATCCACCACCTGGCACAGTATCATCTGATTGGATTCCTACAATGGCCATACAAGGTATGGCAGCAACAGGAGAATACATGGGATCACAGGATGAAAGAGCAACAAAAGCTTGGAAGAAAAAGATGGCGGCAAGAAGAAAAGAATTAGCGTGGATGTACGGAGTACCTGAACACATGATTGGAGGGGAAATGGACAATCCGTGGGCTAATCCACATACAGGGTTATGGAATAAAGGTGGCATAGCGTCACTGGAAAATGGTGGCGGCGTCAATGGACCGGGAACTGGAACATCAGACTCAATTGATGCAAAATTATCAGACGGTGAGTTTGTAATGACAGCAAAGGCTGTCGAAAACCTTGGTGGTGGGGATCGCTACGAAGGGGCTAGAAAAATGTACGGCATGATGAACATGCTAGATCCAGAATCAGAAACCATTAGTGAGGTGGTATAAAATGGTATCAAGGATATTAAAAAAGGTAATAGCAGCGCCTTCAAAATTAAAAGTAAAAACAGGAAAGAAGCCTAGAGGTGAATTACGTAAGGCTAAAACAGGAACTCTTAGAAAGGCTACGACTTCAGATGCTTTTCTGGCTAGAAGAGGAGTTTTAGGTGGAGCACAAGCAGCACTTAAAAAAGCGCCGAAGGTAAAAGATTATGCGTCTGGTCTTAGAGAAGGTATGGTAACAGGTTCACTAGCTACAGCAGCAACAGCTCTTTACTTGAAGAATAAAAAAGCTAGAAAAGAAGCTCAAGCTAAGGATGATAAAAAATTGAAAAAAGCTATGGAGCAGCACAAGAAAAAAACTGAAGCTAAACGTAGAAAACATGGGAAACACCATGGGTAGGTAATGGAGTGGAGGTTCTTTGAACCTAACGACTTAGAGTGGCTTATTAATATATCCAAGAAGCACCACGAAGAGTCAGACTGGAGTGAGGTTGAATACAGTGAGGATAAGGTAAAAGGATATATCAACACTGCCATAAGCGATCCAAATTATTTTTCGATCGTGGTTGAAAAGGGTGGAGAGAAGATTGGGTTCATGGTTGGAAGGCTACTAGAGTATTCGTTTAGCCATGAAAAATTTGCGAGGGAACTAGATTTATATGTAGTACCTTCAAAAAGAAAAGGTATGTCAGGAATATTTATGATGAAAAAATTTATGGACTGGGCGAAGATCAATAATGCAATTGAAGTGCTGTTTGAGCCACGCCTTTCCGATAAAGCTATAAAAAAATTTGATGCGATGGCAAAGCGTCTAGGTATGGAACATTTTGCGAACGCATATAGGAGGAAATTATGAGTTTTGGTGGTGGTGATAGCCCAAGTGGCACAACATTCCAGACACAGTTTACCAGAGATGCACCTCAGATAGAGGCAGCAAAAATGGGTCTAATGGATACTGCTCAGCAGTATACCAGATTTGGAGGTAACCCATGGGAACTTGCTGCTCCTGATGCAAAGATGGGAGAAGATTTATTCGGTCAATATAGATTTGGTGGACCACAAGTAAATCCACTAACTGGTCAAGCTGATTATCGCTATGATGCAGCTGCAGGAGAAGGAAAATTATTTAAGGACCTAACTCGTGGTCAAAGGGCTGTAGAAGGACAAGCTGGAGGACCAGGAGGAATTCCTACACAACAAGTTGCGGCATTCAATCCAATGCAAGAAAGAGTTTTTGGTAAATATGGAGCTAAAAAAGGAGAAGAAGGTTATTGGGGAGATTCCCTAGCTAATCAAGGAATAGGAGCCTATCAAGGACTTCTAAATCAGGCTCAAGATCTTACACAACAATCAACACAGGCGTATGACCCAACAACAGGGTACCAACAATACATGAATCCATATCAGGATGAAGTTATATCAGGAATAGAACAACAATTCGGAAAAGCAAGAGCTGGACTAGATTTACAAGCAGCAAAGGCAGGTGCCTTTGGGGGTGCTAGGCAAGGAGTTCAAGCTGCGGAGCTTGGAGCACAGCAAGCAAAAACTGTAGGACAGGCACAAGCACAAAATTACGGACAAGCACAGCAACAAGCGCAACAACAGTTTGCATCACAAATGGGGAGATACGGAGCGGCAGGACAGCAGATGGCTGGTCTTGGTGCTCAACAGCAGCAACAGCAGCTGGGAGATATTGCATCATTAATGTCAGCTGGTTCTGTACAACAGCAACAGAATCAACAGATTTTGGATGCACAATATCAGCAACAATTACAGCAATTGTATGAACCATACCAACGATTAGGATTCACTTCAGATATCTATCAAGGTATGCCATCAAGTGCTATGGCAATTTCAATGGGAACTTCCCCAGGAAGTAATCCATTGGCTCAGACTGTTGGAGCCGGAATTGCTGGACTAGGGGCATATCAAGGTTTTAAAGCGGGAGGTTAAAATGGGTAATCCATTCATGAGATCTCTATTCAAACCAATCTTAAATACTGCAGCACGTGGCGCATATAAAATGCGTAACTCTGCTAATGAACTTTCAAAAGCAGCTAGAAAGTCAGGAGAAGAAATATATAATAGCCCATACTACAAGGCGTATATGGAAGCTGCTAGGGGAAAGGCTGGACCAACAACGGTGGGTCCATTTACGGCTGGAAAAAGAATTAAACAGGTAACAGCTCTAGGAACACCCATCTATGCATACAATAAATTAAGTGATCTTGGAGGTCTACCTTTTAGAACAACTGATCCTGAAATAGAGGAGGTTGAAGTTCAAGAAGATATAAAAGTTGAGGAAAAACCCAAACAAGAAGAAATTAAAGTTGATGAAAATACAGAAATAAAGGAAGATGTAATAGCGACTGGTGAAGATGCCTCTAGTACACAAACAACCGATACAGCACTAGTAGAGCAGATGAATTTATACTCAGGACTAATAGAGAACGATAGCCTTAGAAGAATTGAAGGATATAAGGATGTTATAAAACAATTTATGGGTAGTGGAGATGAAAGTCATAGAATGCAAAGTTCAGCTCTTCTTATGCAGTTAGGATCAGCACTCATGTCTGGAAAGTCAATGGACCAAGGAATGCAAGGATTCATGGATATAATAGGACAAGCAGGTATGCAAATAGCACCTACTTTATTCCAGATGGGAGTGGAAAAAGGAAAAGCAGAACGTGAAATAGGAGCTGCTGCTCTTAATATGTACATGAGTGAACTAGACAAACAAAGTGATCGTAGTGGTCCATTTACCATTGTCTATGAAAATCTATACAAAACTGACGGCAAGGGTGGATTTGTTTATAACAATAATGGTGATCCTATCCCTGTCAAGAAAAGAAGAGTTGGAACTTATTACCGTAAGAGTCCAGAGATTAGTGAATATATGAGTATGAATGAAGGAGCCGGTTACGACCGATTTACATTTATAGATACAACAGCGTCCGATAAGGGAATGGAAGCTGCAGGATGGGGTGGTGGATCAGCCCAGATGGGTGGTATAGCTGCGGTGGATGCACAAATTAAGTATGCAAATTACCTTAAGCGTGGTCTTAACACCATGGCAGATTTCATAATGCCGCTTATCATAGAGCAAAGACAAAATTTACTAGGTACGTGGGGAGATATTGCAAGAATAGGTGCTCCTAAAAAAGCATTCCTTGATGCAATAACTCAGAGTTTATTTACCAGTTCCGGTGGTGAGAAATCTTTTAATGAAAAGTTTAATACAATTCAAAAGGACACCTTGGATGCTATGGAAGCAGACAACTATCTCGTCTTCAGGACACCAACCGAGACACAAATAATTGATGGTGTGGAAGTTGGTTTCTTTGTGGATTATAAGAATGAATACGGATTCAATGAGAATCCAACATATTCTGCTGATAAAAAAACAATGATTGATCCAGGAGAACCAGCGTGGATACCAACAAGAAAAGGTATTGAAATGCTTCTTGACAACCCTAACCTATCAGCTCTTAGAACATTCGAGACAACACTGGGTCTAATGCTTGCAAGAGACAGACAGCCTACTGGTCGTATGTTGGCGGACGTTCTTAGACAATCATTCGCACAAACAAAAATGACTGGTCTTGGCAGTGATCTAGCAACCTCACCACAACAAGTTATCGAAAACTATGTTCATATATACAACACACTTTATGATAATATGGTGGCAGCTTATCGCTCCGCTGGACAAACTGATAATGAATCAGAAGCACAGGCAAAAAATTGGGCTTATGTTCCTGATTCATTTAACATTGCAGGGATTGATGAGTTTGTCGCATCTTACTATCAACTTCGATACAACGATTCAAGGTATGATAAAGATATTCATGGAGCAGCATTATATGGAGGGTGGAAACAATCCATGGAAGCTAATATAACCTTGGATGGTAATGAAAATATGGAATCGACTGAAGACATACATAAAAATATAATGGAGTCACTAGAATAATGGCTGATAAACAAAAATTAAGTTCAGCGAGAGCATTTAATGAATCAATAAAACCTTTTATTGATCATAAGAATGCTTATCAGGATTATAAGGGTACTACAACTGAAGGTGGTATACCGCAAACAGAAGCACAGGAAAAGACTGCAGCAGGTAGAAAATGGCAGAAGGATTATATAGTTGATCCACTTCAGGCACCCTTTCAAGGAGTGTGGAATTTACTTACGCCCCATGCGTGGAGAAAAGGGAAAGAAAACTGGATTATACAGGAAAAGGCAGACGTAGCAGCGAGAAAAACAGAACTTAAGAATCTAAGAATACACAGGGAAAATCGTGATAAGACTCGTGATATGATCATAGAGATAGCTGAAAAAGCTCAGAAAAAATATGAAAAAACAGGCGATAAAAAAGTACTTGACATAGCTACACAAGGAGTAACAGACATTCTTAATAGTGCAGGCCTTCAAATGAAAGACTTTATAGTTGTTGATCCTGAAGTAATAGCTCTTCGTGATGGTGCTGGATTGTTCAGTACAAATCCTAATCCTTACCCTGTTATTGAAAATTCAATGTGGTTTACTGGTGGAGTTTTAGGATCCATAAAGGGTGAAAAACTTATGTCACAGAAATTTTTGAAAAGTAATTCTCTATCTAGTAGATATTCAAAGGGACCTTGGATGGCAAGAGTTGCTGGTGCTGTGTTGGGTGGCGCACTAGGAACTGCGACAGCGGACTATGGATATGAAGGTATGCTTGATATTATGAGTAAATCTGGACAAGCTAGAAAATTTGTTGACGATCCTAACTTACAAGCGAGTATTGTTGACGGTATTTTAGCAGAAGTTGTACCTGAGTCCTGGACATTTGGTCCAGAAGGAATTAAAGGTAGAGATTTTTTTGACGTAGAAGAACAAAAAGACAGATTTAGAAGCGCTACAAATGCAGCACTATTAGACGGAGCATTTTCTTCCATATTCTTTGGAGCAAGACCAGCTTACTATTCTTTAAGGAGAGGTTTTGGTAATATTCCATTTAGATTATTCAAAGATAAAAAAGTTGCAGGTGTTAGATCTTCAAGAGAATTAATAGAAGCAGAGCAAAGGCTTATTGAAAAATGGGCTCCTCTAGAAGGAGAATTCAAAAAACCAATAGAGCAGCTTTCATTCCATAATCCACTTGGAATACCCTTACTAGGAAATGCACTATGGCGTTTATCTAACTCAAAGGCATTCAATTGGCTTGGTCCTAAAGGACCAATTAAAAAAGGATCTAATGAATGGTGGCCTGATCCACTTGAGCAGCAAGCAACAATGCTTTCTAGAACTGTAGTTGGTGGTGGATTTGGTAGAGCTATAAAAGGTGCTATGGCACCAACTCCTTTATTTGGTATGGGAGTAAGCAAAAGTCTTAGAGAACAAAGTAATTTTTACTATGACATGAAAACAAAAATGCTAGGATCATTTGCTCCTTATTTTAATATAGAAAAAATGGGAGTTGATTGGGCATCATTAGCATCACAAAATGCAAGAGGATTTAGAGCCTATGCAAGAGAGCTAGAAGAGAATTTCACAAAGGCAGCCGAAGGAATGGGTAAAGGGTTTTCTGATAAAAGCTTAGTTACTGTTGCCAAACAAGTACTTAAAGAATACCGAAGAAAATTACAAATTGATCCAACAACCACAACAAGGAGAGGTGGAGCAGGTGAGGACGAAGCTGCACGTATACCCCAACAAGTATCTAATAAACTTATTAAATTTATAGAAGAACAAATACTAAAACCCGTTGGAGGTGGAAGGACACATTCAATGCGTGATGTATACCAAATGAAAGGACTCCGCGAACAAATGGATGATTTATTAAAACCTCTAGAAGATGCAACCTTATCAAAAACTCATTATGAAGATGACATTACTAGATTATTCAAGGCATGGGAAACAGATGTTGGATCGGTTTCAAGTTCAGGATACCCAGAAGTAGTAAAAGCATTTCAAGCGTATGATGATTTTGTAAGTAAAGGAATGCTCTTATGGGGAACTGATATTGGTAAAGCAGCGGCTAAGGTTGACAAAAGAGGGTTTTCTATAACAGTTGAAAATAGTCCGACAAGAGCAGGACAATCATTATTTGAGGTTCTTATTAATTCAGCTAAGAAAAAACCAGGAACTGGTCTTTCAGAATTAGCAGCTGTAAGAAGAATTGTGGGGGATAGAGGTTATCATAATGGGGTTGGAGTATATATTAGAAATGCTTTTCATGATGCAATCAATGACCCAGCTGGCAATGGTATATTTATGTTTAATGCTGACAAATTTAGAGCTTCACTTGGATTAGGTAAGGAAGGATCTTCTATAAAACAATTAATGAACGATGCACTTCCTGGTCCACAAGTTAAAAAACTTGAAATATTTGATGCCTCAACTGGTCTTTGGAAAGAATTTGATGATGAATTATACGAGAAAGGAATTAACAAAGGATTAAAGGATGTTATTGGAGAGGAAGTACCCGAAGGAGCATTAAAAACAAATCCTGAAAAGTGGATTAGAACAAAGGATGCAAAACTTCCTACCATGAAAGAGTTTGAAGAGCTCGCAGATATTTTGGAAAGAGTTTTTGTAGATGGAGTTCCTAATACTGCTAAGTTCATGATGCGTCGATCAGTTATTGGTGGATTCAGTGGAGCTATAAGAGCAGTGATGCCAACCAGAGCACTGGGTGGTAAATATGGACAAGCTGCAGCACAAGCTGGAGTTGGAGCATTAGGAATAGGACCATGGAGTATGCTTGCGGCAACTTGGCTCCTTAACTATGGAGGAAGAGTATTAACTAGACCTCCTTCTATAAAAGTATTGAAAAATATATGGGACGAAAATCTCCCAGAGACTGTTAGACTAGCAAATATATTTAGATTAGTTCGTATGTATCCAGAAGAATGGATGGCATTTGATGCGGATCTTACAGAGATGGAAACACAACAAAGAATGTTTGAAAAATCAAACAGGTTAAAAAGTGAAGCACGAGGAACTATTGGTAAAGTTAAGGATGCTCTGGTGGAGAATGTGGTAGGTCCAACATTAAGAACCGGGCAGGATATAGCGACTGATCCATTTGGAACACTAAAGGAAGGAATTAAAAAAAGCACAGAGATACCAGGAAATCCAAGTATACTAAGAAAATTAATGGGAGGTGACCCTAGTTCTCCTGACGCAACTGAAGTACCATACTCGTCTGGGTACGGTAACACAGGATCTTCCATAATGAATAATCCAAACATGAACCCTGCTGCCGCGTCTAGTTTGTATCAAGGAGATACGGATGCGGCACTTGCTAATCAGTTTGGAGGCGGAACGCAGTACGCTGCTGGAGGTGGGCTAATGGAGTTGAACCCAATTATGAATAATCAAGGAAAGTATACTGACATACAGCAAGGAATAAATGACAATCCATTTACTAAAGCACAGAACAAAGGAATATTAGGAGTATTATAATGTCTGAAAGACGAGGATATAGAGTAGAAGATAGACGGAGAGTGATTCCATTGGAATATAGAGTAAACAGGCATACGTCAATAAATCCGAATACTTGGAGGCATAAGCGGGAAAACACTCCAAGCATGATTAACGATCGACCAGAAACAAAGGCTTGGAATATTTTTAAAAATTTTGCTCCAACTGGAGGTAATGTAGGTAGACATGTTGGTAATTATTTATCTGATATATTTGGTATAGGGTCTCTTGCAAATAAGGCTTCTTTCTATAGTGGGGGTTCCCCAGGACCAAAGGAAAGGAAAAAACTACAACCAAAAGAACGTTCTAACCAAGAACCTCTTAAAGGTTATTATGGGTGGGAGAATGTTATACCACGTGATCTAAGATATGATTCTCAACTTCCTCATCAGTATCAGTATATTGATAGACCTTTAAGTGGACCAGGACGAACTATAGTTTCTGATGAAGCACCCCCTTGGCAATATAAAAACACAAGAACCAGTGACTGGTATGATCAACATAGTAGTCCACTGACTCCAGAGTGGCAGTGGTCTGAAGGAATTACTAACACTGGCAGAGACTCTAATATTTTTAATGATTACTTAAATTATACTGATTCAGGTTTTAATTTTAATGATTACTCAAATGTTTTAACTACTCCAGATATGCAAGGTGGTTGGCTAGATAATAATCCATGGTTTTTAAGTTTGATGTCAGGTAGACATGGAGGCCCTGAAACTAAGAAATATCTAGAAGGAATGGGTGTAGGAGGAGATGGTTTTTCCGCATTTGGTGCGAATTGGACTCCTAATTTTGAAAGAAGTGATGATGGCTGGACCGCTGGACTCACAGGAGAATGGAACCTACAAGATTTATTCGGAGAAAACTAGATGAGTATTAAAGATTATATGTGGGTAGTAGGGATATTAATAGCTCTAGGTACCACCTGGGGAATGACATCACAAAGAATTAGTGCAATGGAAAAAGACGTTGATCGTTTGGAAAATGCAATAATTTTATTTACTAAAATGGAATCTCGCATTGCAGTGATAGAAACAGAAGTCAAGAATATTAATAAAAAACTTGACAAAATGAATGACCGGTAGCCGCTTGGGGGGAGAATGTACGGTATACTTTCATTAATAAAATCACTGCACGGAAGACCAGCCATGAAACGTGTCATGGAGGTCATGCGTAAGTATCCTGATCATAGATTAACAAGGGCTGTTAAGAATGAGGGAGCTCCACGTTCGTGGTACGAGGGTGGAAGGCAAGGAAATCGTGGAGGATATTCAGAATCATCTAGGCTAGGTGCTGCTGAACAGATACTTAACAGATCATCTAGCTTTCTAAATCCTCATCCAGGAACTTTCATGAACTATGTAAGGCATAAGGTTAAAGATCCTAAGATGTTTGGTGATATTGCCAATTGGATGAGACTTAATCCTGAGAAAAGAAAGATGATGGACGACTGGTTTCAAGAAACTGGTGGTAATACGGAATGGTCAGCAGGATTCATGGACAGGATGATACAGGATGCAATTAATGATATGTCAAAAACAAATTTCAATATGAGACAACTGACTAACCACGAAAAATACATGCTAGCAGTGGCTAAGCAAAGAAGACAACAAGCACTAAAAGAACAAGCTAAGATACTTCCGTTCAAGAGGAGAGACTAATGGGCCTCCCTGCTATAGCATCAATAATAAAAAATAAATTATTTCCAGAAAGGAAATCAGTATTAGAAAATATTTTAGAGGAGGAAGGATGGGGTGTAAAAAATCTTAAGGAACGTCTCCACTTGGAAGACTTGTATAAGGATGAGGATTTTCAAAAGCAAATGCAGATGGGCGACATAGAATTTGAGATGGATATGTACGATGATATTATGTATGGGCAACCAGCGGTTGAAAGATATCCAGGAGCATCTTCAGAATTAAATGAACTTAACAGTATTTTAGGAACAAAATCAGGTGATATTGATGAATTGGCATTAGCAGGACTTAGGGGATGGGCTTTTAACCCTGACCCATTAAAGTACACTGATCCTACACCTTATGACTTAATGTTACAAAAAGATGGAGAGGATCAAGGCATATTCGAAGAACGTATGGAGGATATGGAAGGACCTTGGGGATACTATGGTGTAAATTTTGGCGACCGTATTGATCTTAACCTTCCTAGAATTCTACAAGGATCTCCTACGGAAGAAGATGTAATGAACGAGTACTATTATGATCCTCACGAAATAAATAGAAAAGTATCAGATGTATACCGACATGAATATAAGCATAATCCTTGGGTTACAAACAGTTTTGAAGAGTACTCCCATCCAGCGATTTATGGAACCAACGCACGTTTTGGACTTAGCGGTGGAATGGCCAAGGAAGCTATTGATGCTTTTAGGGACCCTAGTCTCTACACTCAAAATCCTTTTCATAATCGTAATGTTCATCAGGAAGCATACAGCGCTGATAGAGCCGGTGATTATGCACGGGAAAATATTGATAGAGTTAAGGCAATAGATTTTAGAAATGAACCTATTCAAGCTAAAGATAGACCACCGTCTCATCATTTTAGTACTGGCGGAATTGTATCACTTGTGATATAATGCGTCGTGCAATTAATAAAGAAATATAATTACGCAGATTTAAAAAGACAGGACGGCGCAGTTAGGTTATACCTTACTCCTGATGGTGAAAGCCTACCTTCCGTTACCACAGTATTATCCAAGACAAAGGATAAGAGTGGTTTGGATAGATGGAGACAGCGTGTAGGGGAGAAAAAGGCTGAAAAAATTATAGCCGATTCTGCCAGAATTGGAACGGCACTCCACCTATACATAGAACATTATGTGAACGGACATGGATATAAGGATCTTACAGATGTGGGTAAAAAAGCGCAGACGATGGCCCAGGTCATTATTGATGAGGGGCTTAAGGACGTTACTGAGATTTGGGGTTCTGAAGTTCATTTGTATTATCCTGGCAAGTATG
>Ga0208449_1000584_pt1 | contig 23782 bp, 11 predicted proteins | sample MalvireepMed_s17_FD_184247 | JGI IMG/M metagenome (GOLD analysis project Ga0208449, IMG submission 184247) | Marine viral communities from the Global Malaspina Expedition - Malaspina viral metaG DeepMed_s17 (SPAdes) (version 2) | ecosystem: Environmental > Aquatic > Marine > Oceanic | place...
GACGTGCCAAAAGTTGAGGATGGGACTAATACAGGCAATAGAACTCAAATTCTAGCCGGCAGGAAAGTTCACCCATCCTTTTCTTTTGGAAAATTAATTCAAAATCATTTTACAAACCTAAGAGCCGGCAGGCAGGAAAGTCTAGGCTTATTTTTAGACCCTTGAAAACTACGCAAACACCTTATCCTGCGGATGGCAAACCGCTGCGCTTGTGCATTCCTCTCGTTACACTCGTCGGATGCAGGCCTCCACTGCCCACCGCTGCGGCGCCCGCTTGTTTTACTACAGATCTAAAAAGTAGGCCGTCATTTATTCAGTTGGCAGTTACAGTATTCAGTAAGCAGAATACCTATTTTAAATCAATAAGAAAATCGCTCTTATTCATAAACGTTAGGTACTCATACCCGAAGGGTTAAACGAATCAAAAAACTCCCTCGGTTCAGAATAGACGCAGGAAGCTCCGAAGGACAGGAGCGGTAGCGACGCGGAGCTGACAAGGCGGTTTTCGCGATAGCGAAAAATTCCTAAGCGAGGGGCTTTTTTCTTTTGTTGAGCCTGTCCTGAGCGATAGTCGAAGGATTTCTTTGGACAAGCAAATCGACGCTAGGAGATTCACGAGCTCCCGTAAACTAAAAATCACGCGAGTAAAGAAAAGTAAGGAACATGTATAAAAAATACGCTTTCAATTCATGCTCTTGTTCATTTTTTCCATTGATGAAAAAACGAACCAAAAAAATCTAGGCTTACATGAGCTTCTCTAAATTTTATGCTCGCTGCACTGCATGCGCTTAACTCGGGCGGCGCACCGCCCTCAAACAGAACCGCCTGCGGACGTTTCGCTCCCTGCAAATTTAACGAGAACCTCATGATAGGCCGTTTCCTAAATTCAAACTAAAAATTGTATTCTTTAGTTTCCTTTTGGTCAGTATAGCAAGGGCATCCCGTTAAGAATTTCTGAAGCCTTGGAAGAAATTTAGGAACTCCCTTCTCCCGCAGGAGAAGGGAGCTCCTATGCGACTGAGGTCTCTCCTAATGTCGAGATGACTGAGCACCTTGAATAAAATTCTTTTTTATACCCGTAGGGTTTGGTTTCTATTTCTTCAGTATAGCGAGAAGTACCCGTTAAAAATTTTCGAAGCCTTGGAGAAAATTTAGGGGACTTGTCGCGGTTTTGCCCCTAAGGGCAAAAATACCTAAGAAATAGGCTCTTTTCTTTTGTTACTTTTCTTTGGAGAAGCAAAGAAAAGTAAGGAACATGATTAGATGTTACTAATAAGCAAATCGACGTTAGGAGATTCACGAGCTCCCGTAAACTAAAAATCACGCGAGTAAAGAAAAGTAAAGAACCCCAATATAACACTAAAAGCACGCCCCCTAAACAAGGAGGCGTGCTTTCTTTACTCTTTAAATAGCTGAATCAAGGCTACCTTATTCCCTCCCCATTACTTCGGTAACTTTGGGGCGCGGGTACGCAGGTCGCCGGAGGTTAATGTGTTTAAAAAGGCTTCTAAGGCATTCATCTCTTCCCGGGTAAGGTTGAGTTTTTGGAGGATGGGTGAAACTTCAGGGATGAGGGAATCCCGGGGCGTGCACAAATAACGTTTTTGGATCACCTGCGGATTTCCCAGATTGTAATATTCTACCACATCGCGCAAGCTGGGAAAATGCCCGTGATGCATCCAGGGGCCGGTACGTCCTACTTCGCGTAACGAGGGCGTTCTGAATTTCCCTATGTCTGCTGTATCTCCGGTTACGGCAAACCTTCCGAAGTCTTCATCTTTGGTTCCAAACAACACCTGCCCGTCGTTATGGTACTGGTTATCGCTAAAATACCCACTATTATGGCAATTGATGCAGCGGGCTTTGGTACGAAATAAATGCAGCCCCAGCACTTCTTCGTCGGTAAACTGATCGGGGCGCCCATCGATAAAGCGGTCAAACTTACTGGTGCGGCTGATCAAGGTACGTTCAAATGTAGCAATAGCTTTTTGTATGTATTCTAAAGAAATAGTGTCTTTACCAAAAGCTTCCTCAAACAGCGGTTTATACCCCTCAACTTCAGCGATCTTGTCTACTGCCAGATTGAGGGTTTCATTCATCTCTACAGGATCGGCTATAGGGAAGCGTGCCTGATCTTCGAGACTGCTTGCGCGCCCATCCCAAAACAACTCATGCGCAAAAGCGGCATTCATTATGGTCATCGCATTGCGCTTTCCGTTTTGACGGTCGTGCCCAAACGAACGCGTCAGATTATCCGTCCATCCCAATTCTGAATTGTGACAGGAAGCACAGGCTATTTGTCCGCTAACCGACAGTCTGGGGTCAAAGAACAGCTTTTTACCGAGATCTGCCTTTGCTTTAGAATACGGGTTGTCTTCAGGAAAAGGGACATCGTCCAGGTGTCCTATTTCTTTAAAATTGACGATGCTGCTGTCCAGATTGGGTGCAGGCCAGCGTTCTGGATCTCCGGAAGCGTAGATTTCACGAAGTTCGGCGATGCTGGTATATTCTTCCTGCTTGGTTTGCTTACACGAACTCAACAAGAGCAACATGAGACACACTAAAGACAGCTTTTGCATAATCATAAATTTAAGAATTAAAGGACGATCTCTTCCACACACGAATTACCGGGCAAGTCTGCCGGATCTTCATAACCGCGATCACTGTAGATGTAATATTCTGAAGTGACGGTTCCGCCGTACAGGGCATCATTAGTCACCCGCAGTTCCAGCTGCATTTCCCAAAGGTCTTCACTCACCTGACGGTAGCTTCCACTTCCTGAAATAGCCAATTCAAACAATTCGTCATCCCGGTTAGAGATCGTTAAAAACTGCGGAATCACCGCCACACTTCCTTGGGTGGTACTGGTTCCTCCTTCAGGATAAAATTCAATAGCCGCATCTATATTAAAGCCCGGTGATGCCGAAGCATCGGTAGCTTCATTATCAAACCAGCGTTGTAAGTTGAACGGATTGGTGGTTCTACCCGCCAATGGAGATCTAAATCCAATGCGGTAAGCATCATAATAAATATCATCACTTGGGTCTGGTGTGCCATTGTCTGAACCTAAGATCGCGTTAGGATGGTCTGCGTCTACCTCAACCGGTACCGCAAAGGCCGTCCAGGACCTCCAGCTGCACTCGCCGTCATTGTTATGATCTAGCCAGTTCTCGCCACGTACCAGGTAGTAGGGGTTACTGGTATCGTAAAAATGAGAAGCCGGATTGGTCGCCAGATCACGATCGGTTTGTATGGGTTTGATCACCAAAAGATTGGCGTTCCCCGAAAGGCTATAGGCTGCCTGCTCTTGCAAGGTGATAATGGTCTGATAATTCACATCCTCAGCGCTCAGGTCTTCGTTTATGGTCAGGCTGTAGCTGATGTAATCGCTGCCCTGCCCGGTACGTGCTAAGGTATAATCAAAGCCGTTCAAAAAGCTGAAGATCGCAGCTTCATCTACTTCCTCCTCAATATACCCGTTAGGGAATTCTACACGAAATGTTACGCTTTCTCCCGCAGCTCCCGAAAGATCGATCCTGCTGGTATTCAATTGGTAGGTAGTATTAACCTCACCTAAAGTCACTTCAAAGCGATCACCAACAGTAGCCTCGTTCAATGCGCCCAACTGAATACCGGGATCAGAAACTCCGGTGAGGCTAAAATTCATAGCCTCTCCTGTGGTCCAGCGCTGGTTAAAGCGCACCTCGATCGTATCGGTAGGCTGTGCTGCCGTAAAACGGAGTTCCTGCGGTTGTACCGCGTAGGCCGTCTCCGGCAAACCGCTACTCACACTGTAGGTTGCAGTGACGGTCTCCTCCAGACTGCGCGCACTCAACACCACAGGGATCTTTAAGGTACGCAAGGAGGTATTCTCATAGGTCGCTACCGGTAGCTCATTCCCGCTAAGCGCAGGATATGCTATAGGTTCGTTATTGCTGTTCACCAAAAAGTTAAAGCGCAAGGAAGCCGGGAGTTCCTGATTTGCTTGATTGCTCAAATCATCATCGGTACATCCTAAGATAAGGCCTAATGCCAGTAGAAATAGTAGTTTAGTAGCCTTCATTTTGTATCAAGTTTGCGTTGAGGTTAATATTGCTTTGCGGGATAGGGAGCACAAAAAAGTTGGAGGGATAGTCCAGACTACAGGTAGTCGACAAACACCCGTCATTGCGGTTCACATCACGTCCCATACGTTTAAGATCAAAAAAGAGTTGGTTCTCAAAAGCGAGTTCGCGTCTGCGTTCCAGGAACAATTCTTCTTCCAGGTTTTCCGTTTGTACTAGGGGGTCCAAGCCTGCACGCTCGCGTATCGCATTCAGGTTGCTCAGCGCGGCATCGGTATTGTTGAGTTGGTAAGCAGCTTCTGCAGCGATCAGGTATTGCTCGCTCAAGCGCAAGAGGGGATTCCCGGGATTCCCCTGAAACTTTCCGGTGAAATAATACGTGCGGTTTACCAGTTGTCCATTTTCTAAAGTCGCCAACTCCTGCTCTACAAACAGCGCCCCACGTATATCTTCGGGAGCATACAGGTCTAGCAGGTCTTGCGTCGCCACATAATCGGCATAGGTATTGGCACCGCTATACCCATACTGTGCAGCTCTACTTCCGCCAATAGCTCCGTCGGCATCTACAGGAACAGCAAGTTCCAGCAAGATCTCAGAAACCTGCTGCAAGGGTGCTTCCCAAGCCTCCAGATAACTTTCGTTAGGCGTAAGCGTCACGCCTGAAGTAGCGATCACCTGCGTAGCGTGCGTGTAGGCATTTTCCCAGGCGCCTTGTGCCAGGTAAACCCGTGCCAGTAAAGCTTCGGCACTCATGGCTCTGAAGTACGAGTATGTGGGACCTTCTAAAACGGGAGCGTCAGGAAACAGGCTAAGGGCCTGTTCCAGATCGGCGGCAATCGCCGTATAGGTTTCCTGCAATCCCAAACGTGGTGCGTAATCTAATTCTTCTTGTAAAGTTTCGGTTTTATAGACGATGCCCGGCATATTGGCTTCGGGATAGTTGCTATCCTGCGCATATACCTGCAACAAGGCAAAATGCATAAGCGCCCGTACACTCAGGGCTTCGGCTGCAATAGCATCCCGTTCTGTAGCGCTCAGATAGTCTACGGTGTCGATATATGCTAACAGCAAGTTGGCCGCAGAGATCGCCGCATAGCTGTTGTCGTAAAAGGATTCCATCTGACTCTCTAACGCGGTGTCGTTAAAGTTATATAGCTGCTGCACATTGGCAGGCACGCTGAGTTCCCCTTGATTGCTTCCCGAGGCCGTAGGTGAAAATTTTAAATTCCCTCCTTGCAGATCGGCATACACGGTATACTGTTCTTGACGCAAGGTGCTTTCCAGCATCGAGTACATCCCTGTCACAGCTTCCAGCATCCCCTCACGGGTAGCCAACTGTTCGCCGATAGAGATCTGACTTCCCGGTTGTTGTTCTAAAAAGTCACTGCAGCCCACCTGTGCAAACAGGAGGACGATGAGACTTGTTGTATATAGTAGTTTTTTCATCTTCATTTATTTAAAAGCTGGTTTTAACCCCTAGTGAAATCGTGCGTGCCTGCGGATAGGTAAAACGGAATTCCCGGATCCCATTGCGGCCTGCCGGCGATTTGTCTTTGTACCAGTAGGCTACATTAGACACATCGAGAAATACCGAAAGTTGGTCTAAGGGCACCTTCAGCGTATGTATGGGAACATTGTACGTCAGGTTGATGTTGCTCAGTTTGACAAACGTAGCGTCATACAGGTATTTACTCATGTTTGCGGCTATAGGATTGCTGCTGCTTACTAATGGCTGTAAAGCCGAAGTGTCTCCCGGATCTCTCCAATAGTCAAACGCATTCACCGAAAGGTTTCTACTCGTGGTAAAGTTGTACTGCGAGATCAGTTGGTAATCGGCCAGGTACTCCCCACCTATTTGGTAGGATCCACGTACACTCAGGCTCAGGCTGTTCCCAAACTGGAAACTAGTACTGAAACCTCCATAGGCATCCGGCTGACTGTCGCCGATGGGTTGCCAGTTGGCTTCGGTATATAAGGAGCGGTAGGTCGCAAGGTCATAGACCTGATCGTTATACCGAATCAAATCTCTTCCCGTTGCGGGATCGATACCTGCCCAATCCAGTCCCCAGATCGCAGAGGTACTGTACCCGATGCGTTGTGCCAGGGCACGTGCTGCGGTAGAATAATCACTTCCCAAACCAACCAGGTCGGTTACCTCATTTTTAAGGGTCGCGATATTAAAGCTGGTATTCCATTTAAACTTCTTGCTGTCTACCCATTGTACACGTGCGCTAAACTCCAGCCCGGTATTGTACATCTGCGCGGCATTGAGTTGCAGACTGCTGAACCCGTTTTCTGAAGGAATATCACGCGAGGTGATCAGGTCTCTCAAATCGTCGTAATAATATTCTGCAGTAAGCTGTAAACGCCCAAACAGATTGAGGTCGAGCCCGGCGTTATATTTGAGGTTACGCTCCCAGCTTAACTGCGGGTTGGGTGCTGCACTAGGTGTTGCTTCCGTTAGGCCATTGTATCCCGAGTTGATGCGGCGGTTGTACAAGCCTAAGGCACGGTACGAACCGATACGCGAGTTCCCGGTGCTTCCGTAACTGGTGCGCAGTCGTAAAAAGTCTAACCAGGGCGTGTCGTTTAAAAAGTTCTCTTTAGACACTACCCAGCTTAAACCGGCACCTCCGTTGTAGGCTACATTGCTGTCGCTTCCAAAAACCGAACTCTCGTCTCTTCGGAAGTTGGCTAAGAAGAAATACTTGCCTTTATAATCGTAATTCAGCTGCCCGTAAAACGAAACGCGGGAGTTGTTATTGATGTCGGTACGGTAGGTTTGGTTACTAAAACGCTCATCGGTAACCGTATCGGGATCATCATCCTGCAGCGCATCGGCTACGGCATTGAGCAGCTCCGGATCGGTAAATCCGGTTCCTGAAGCATAGTCCAGATCGGTTTGCTCCTCACTAAGTTCGAGTCCGCCCAGGACATCAAAACCGTGATCGCCCCATTGTTTTTCATAAAACACCTGCGTTTGCCAGTTCCAGCGGGTGCTGTTACGGCCGTTGATGATACGACGTCCCCAACGCGGATACGTTGCTCCATCCAATACAAAAGTTCCGTTCCCTCTTCCGCTTTCATTAGCGCCCGAGAAATAACGGTCTTGCTCTTTGTCTTTATAATCCAAACCGAATAAAGACGAAAGCTTCAAGCCTTCAGTCACCTGATAGTTCACGTTAAAGCTTCCTAAGAGTCCGTAACCGGTATTGTCGTTTCGGTTTTGTGCAATGGCGGCTAACGGATTGGCCACCGTGTTTACTCCGAGTAGCGCAAACGAACCGTCTTCGTTATACGGACTCAGGCGCGGTACAAAGGCATAGCCGTAATAGATGTTGGGTTGGGTACGTTTCTGATAGCTGGGAGACAGGGATAAGCGAAAATCCAACTTCCCAAGGTCATACCCCAGATTGATGTTGGCATTCACCTGTTTATTTTCATTCCCCATTTGTGGCTCATCGATATCCAGATAGGTCACACTCGCCCGGTAGTTAAAACGTTCTGAAGCGCCCGAAGCACTCAGGTTGTATTTGGTATACACCCCGGTGTTATTTAAGAGGTCAAACCAGTTGGTATCTACCCCATTCTCCGGAAGTAAAGTCCCCCCGGTGTTGCGTAAAAATTCGTTGCGAAGTTGGGTATATTGCGGTCCGCTCAAATACTGAATCTGATTGATCGCTTCAGACACCCCAAGCTGGGTAGAAAAGTTGTAACGGGTCTTGCCACGTTTTCCTTTTTTGGTGGTGATGATGATCACTCCGTTAGCACCATCGGCACCGTAGATCCCCACTGCAGCAGCATCCTTTAAGACGTTGATGCTCTCAATATCTCCGGGAGCGATCTTAGACAACGGATTGGTAAAGGACTCAGAACCTACCCCATTCCCATCAAAGAAGGCATTGTCGATCCCGGTTTCTTCGGTCATAATGACCCCGTCAATAATGATGAGCGGTTGGGTAGAGGTTCCCAGTAAGCTATTGTTAAGCGGCGTTAACGAACCCTGACCGCGAATATCGATACGCACCGGTTCGCCCACGCCCGAAGTATTCTCGACCAGCACCCCGGCGACCTGGCCTTCCAGCATTTTATCAATACTTTCTGAAGCCTGCTCTACAGGGATCTCCTCATCGGTCACGGTAACGATACTTCCTACCACTTCCTCCTTCAGCTTTTGGGTTCCGTAAGACGAGGTGATCACCACCTGCTCCAGTTCGTTCTGTGCTTCTTCCAGCTGAATGTCTAAGCGGCTGCGTGATCCCAAGGTCACCACTTGGGTTTCCATCCCCAAATATTTTACTTCCAGCTCTACGGCATCAGGATCTGCTGCCACCACCAGGTATTTAAAGTTTCCGTCTGCATCGGTCATCGCACCGCGGGCGGTTCCTCGTACCATCAAGGTGGCTCCGGGAAGTGGATTTCCCTGTGCATCCCGCACGCTCCCTTGCAACATTCGACTTTGTTGGGCGTTTACCTTAAGCTTATTAGACTCCAGGATCATAATTTGCTTGCCCTGAATTTTATAGGTATAGCGCAGGTCTTTAAAGACCTCCTCCAGGAGTGTGGTCAAGGCTGCAGGCGTGTTTACCTCAGCGATGCGGGTATCCATATCGATCTTTCCGGCATTATAGACCACACGGTAGTCACTTTGCGCTTCTACTGCTGCAACCAGTTGGTTTAAGGTGTTTGGAGTACCGCCGGGCAAACTGATTTGCTGCGCCTGTACGGCTGCTGAAAAGCAAAGCAGGAACAAGCCGATAATCCACAGTGGATGCGTTAGGCTCCACCGCTTCTGTGTAATGTTTAGCATGTTAAAAGATTAGTTGATTGTATTGGGTTTAGTGATTGTAATGTTGCGGTCCTCGAGGCGGTAGTCAAAAGCCGTATCCAGCTGCAGCAACTGCAGCAGGTTTTCAATATCGGCATCCAGTTTGAGCGTACCGCTAAAGTGCTGCTCCTCCAAAGGCGCATAGCGGTTGGTGATCTGCACATTGTAATGCCGCTCAAGCATTTTAAACAGTTCGGCACTCGGCGTATCGTCTAGCATGAGTTCGCCATAGATCCACGCGATCTTAGGCGCCACATCTACCTGCTGCTTGTGCAGCGCTTGCGTGGTGGTATTGTAATAGGCCATCTCGCCCGGTACCAGGCGCAAGGCTTCCTTTCCTTGGGTATCTTCGATCGCAACACTTCCTTCTTCAAGGGTCGTGGCGATGTGTTGGGTATCGGCATAGGCCTGTACGTTAAAACGCGTTCCCAGTACGGCAATCGTCATCGGCCCTGCGTGCACTTTAAAAGGCTTTTCGGCATTTTTAGCCACGTCAAAAAAGCCTTCTCCTGTAAGTTGAACCTCACGGGTAGTTCCTGTAAACACATTGGGAAAGCGCAGGCTACTTCCTGCGTTAAGCCGTACGCGGGTGCCGTCTGCCAGCACCACCTTGTAGGTTTTACCATACGGTACTTTGATGTGCTGCGGCACGGCGGTACCTGCTGCTTTAGGGGTGCTATAGTCTATTTGTGCTTCGCTTACCTGTGCCAGAGGCGCTCCACTTTTGGTAGTGATCTGTGTACTGGCTGCTCCTTCTAAGGTGTAAGTAGCCGCATCGGGCAGTTCTAACACCACCTCAGGTGCAGCAATCGGCATCCCCGGCGTGTGTGCTATGTACCAGATAAGCGCGCTGCCCAACAGGAGTACCAAGATGGCGGCATACTTCCACAGTGCGACTTTTTTGGCCGGTGCAGGAAGCTGCGGACGGTCAGCTTTTAAAGTCGCGGCATCCATCGGTAGCTCTGCTGTTAAGGCCCAGGCAGTTTTTAAACGCACAAATTCGCGTTTATGCTCCGGGTTCGCTGCGAGCCACGCAAATACCGCTTCGGTCTCTGCTTCGCTGGCCTCATTATTGAGGTATTTATATAAAATAGTGGTATCCATTGCTTTTTAAGGCGGGTTTATCTTACGTACAACTCAGCATTCGTAAACCCTATGTTAAATTGTGATTATTTTAAGATTACCCCAATAAAAGGGCCACAACTACCGCAGGAAGGTAGTCGCTCAAGGCCTTACGAAGATGGCTTAAGGCCCGTGTCATATGGGCTTCGACGGTTTTTACAGAAATCTGAAGTTCCTCGGCGATCTCGGCATTTTTTTTATGCTGCATACGCTTCATTTTAAAGATGGTTTGCGTTTGTACAGGCAATTCGGCAATAAAGCGGTTGATGGTTTCCTGAAGTTCGTTTAAGCTCAAACTGTCATAATCCATCGCCTGAAGCACTTCTCTGTTGATGGCGTGCTCCTGCTCTGCCAACTTTTGGTTTTCGTACTTACGTACCACCTTTTGATGCTTGATCAGGTTGAGGCACTTGGAGCGTGCGGCGGTATATAAAAAGGAAGGAATACCCCCGGGGCTTTGCAGCTGCTCCCTGCTGAGCCAGAGATTTACAAAAGCTTCCTGCGCAATGCTGCGCGCCTGTTCCTCATCATAAACAAACTGTTTACAAAAACCCGTAAGGGCGGGGTAATGCAGCTCAAAGAAATGCGTAAACGCCCGTTCACTCCCTCCCTTAAATTGGGAGAACAGCAAGGCTTCAGATGTAGAATCAGGATTAGGAGCCATTACAGATTAACTAAGTTGCAAATATACTCATTATTTAGAACGAGAATAAATAGGTGAGGTTTTTTAAAATAAAGAGTTCAGTAGGCAGTCTCAGTTGGCAGTTGGCAGTTTGCAGTTTTCAGTTTGCGGTTTGGTGTTTGAAATGCAAAAGTAGAAATACGAAATATACTACGATGTTGTCGCGCTGCTTGTCCCAATGAAGATTGGGAATGGTATCGTGTGGGGATAAGCACCCACAGTCATTTTGGACTCTCGAGAGCAATCACATCCTGTAAGTAAAGAATAATGATACTAACTTCAATTCATCTTCCCTTTCTTTTGCCTTGATGCAAAAGAAACAAAAGATCAAGGCTTATTTTTACATCTTTGAAAACTACGCAAACACCTTTGCCTGCGGATAGCAAACCGCTGCGCTAGGCTATCCTCCACTGCCCAACACTGCGGCGCCCGCTTGTTTTACTACAGATCTAAAAAGTAGGCCGGTTTTTTACTCCGTATTCTGTTTGAAGTAGAAATACGCAACGATCTTTCACTTCGAGCGCATCCCGAAGCTTCGGGAGAGAAGCCTTATTGGATGAGATGCTCGAACACGTTCAGCATGACAGCTCTTATTCATAAGCGTTATACGCATTCATATCCGAAGGGTTAAACGAATCTAAAACTCCCTCGGTTCAGAATAGACGCAAGGGCAGAGCGTTAAGAAAAGGTCTGGTAGACCTTTTTAGCGAATGAGCCAGGTGGCGCGTTGGCTTTGGAATGAAATATTTTGCTCCAAGTAAGAACCACTCTTATAAAATATTAAACAACGACACGGGAGCTGACAAGGCGGTTTTTCGCCGCAACACGGCTTTTGGAGGGCATATCATCCGTACTGCAGGACTAAATCTAGGTATCAAAACTAGTTTCAAAAAAATTAATCTCGATTATCGAGCAAAAAATTCCTAAGCGAGGGGCTCTTTTCTTTTGTTGAGCCTGTCCTGAGCGATAGTCGAAGGATTTCTTTGGAGAAGCAAATCGACGCTAGGAGATTCACGAGCTCCCGTAAACTAAAAATCACTCGAGTAAAGAAAAGTAAAGAATACCCCATAGAAACTAGAACACACAAGTTGACCTTAGGATGTTCAGGAGTTTCAAACCAAAAAACGACCATTATTTAAAAAACAGAGAACTACCAAAAACAAAAAAACCTTCCCGATATCGAGAAGGTTTTTATACTTAGAATCCTAGTTCGGTTTAGAACCATAATCCATATTTCAATTTAAAACCAAAAGAAAGGGTTTTTACTTCGATACCATTAGCAACTGATGTGTTCAAAACACTATTTCCGGTAAAATTGACTTCGGTCCCTGCATTATAATCAACCAGACGGTTTGTAGTAACATCATTAAAGATATTGGTCAAACCATAATCCAGGTACACACTTATATAAGCCGGACTGGTGCCCGTCACCGGTAGCTTCAAACCTGTTTCCAGACTTAGCATTATATTGGTTTTTAATTCTAATACATCATCACTCCAGCTATAACTGCCAAAGTCGCCAAAACCAGCAAATCGGGGTGCCTCAAGCAACACATCATACTGCTCGTAATATCCAGCGGTACTTAGTTGTGCAGCTTGTGCTTCATACTCACTAGACACCAGCACGCCTACTTTTATCCCTGCCGTAGCAAAAAAACGGGCAGTACCACTACTCTCATATTGAAGCAACAGCGGTATTTGGATATAGCTCGCTTTTTGAGTCTCCCGGTAATCGGTAAACTGATAACGGAATTCAAAATTTTCATTTTCAGAATCCTGAGTATCATAAGCTCCAGTGATCTGATCAAGCTTGGCATGACCGCTATAGTTTTGCAAAGCCACTCCGGTTCTTAAACTCCACTGTGGTGAAAGATAACGCCCATATTCAATACCAAATCCTACACCATCATCAAGAGCTGCAGTATTATCTACCCCTTCATATTCCAAAATAGAAACAGGACCATTAATGTGAAGCAACAATTCGTTACGCTGCTGGGCGATCAGGGTAAAACTCCCCAGAAAGCTTAGTATAAAAACTATACAGAAACGATACGTTGTTGCTAGCCTTTTATTTAAAAATCTCATCAGTCTTGGGTTGTTTAATGAACGATAAATTGAACAGTTTGCGTTTGTTTTGAAGTCTCACAAACCAACAGGTAAACCCCAGCCTGGATACCCGCTGGCATTTGTATTGCTGATTCTGCACTACTGGTATAGAACGTATCGATTAAGGTTCCTTGTAAGCTGAGAATAGAAATCTTCATATCCTTCAGTTCGTCTGCATCAAAATCTGCATATAAGGTGGTACTCGCATGAGCACGAACCGGATTGGGGGCCAGCTGTATTTTACCAGTAGCTTCCAGCTCTATATTGAAGGTACAGGTGCTTAATACATCACCATTTTCCAAAATCATTTCTACACGGTAAGCTGCTAAAGGATCTAATCTATCTGATGACTCATCTCCTTCAGAAAAATACTGAGCATTGCCTAGCATTCGCTCGTTTTTAAACCATCTATACCCCACAAAGCGATAGCCGCCATTGGTTGACGGGTTGTTGTTGACCAAAAGCGTATTGTTAAACTTCTGCACTACAATCTCTTCAAACAGGAAGCGTTTGTTGATCTCGATGGTAAAGCTTTGCGTTTGGGTACCATCCTGAGAGGTAATGGTAAACGTGGTACGGTAAATCCCCGGAGCCGGTACATCAACACTAAAGTTCTTGCCTAACGTACTCTGTGCATTAGCTTCCGTAATAAAGCTAATATCCAGACTTTGTACATCTGCACCACATTCAATTACATAAGTAATCAGACTGCCTGGGTTAAGGTATTCCTGTTCACCAATGGTCAGACTGTGTACACTGGCGTCAGAACTGGTAATTACAAGCTCCTGTGCAACCGGAGTAGCCGGTAAATAGTTTTGATTACCTGCCTGTGATGCGGTTATGATAATGCTCCCCGATTGTACCAGACTTACAAAGCCACCTTCAGTCACCATAGCTGCAGGAACGGCTGTGGTATATGAATAGGTGTACGTAACCGGTAAACCTGAAGATGCAGTCGCCTGTAACTGAAAATCTGCATCGCTTTCCAGATTAAGTACCGGCAAAGCTGCAAAGGTTATGGCTTGTGAAGCCTGAGTAATTGCTAAAATCCCTTCGGTATACGTTATTGTATAATTTGGAGACGTATAGCCGGAAGCCGTAATAACATAACTTCCTACATCTTCGCCAGGCTCCCGGCTAAAGCTTAGACTTCCGCCTAAAGCAGCTTCCGTATCTGCATTTACAAAACCAGCATAGCTTACGGTAAAGGCAGGATCTGCATCCCCATAAACTTTGGTTTTGTTATCTGCAGTTACCAGCAGATCTGCTTTAGTTATTTCCAAAGCACCCGTTGCATAGTTGATGGTATAGTTAGTTGAAGTAAGACCGGAAGGCGTAATCAAATAACTGCCTACATCTTCTCCAGGCTCACGGCTAAAGCTTAGACTTCCGATTAAAGCAGCTTCCGTATCTGCATTTACAAAACCAGCATAGCTTACCGTAAAGGCAGGATCTGCATCCCCATAAACTTTGGTTTTGTTATCTGCGGTAACCAGCAGGTCTGCCGGAGTGATTTCTAAAGTACCCGTTGCATAGCTGATAGTATAGTTAGTTGAAGTAAGACCGGAAGGTGTAATCAAATAACTTCCAACATCTTCGCCAAGCTCCCGACTCAAGCTTAGACTTCCGCCTAGAGCAGCCTCGGTATCTGCATTTACGAAGCCAGCATAGCTTACCGTAAAGGCAGGATCTGTCTCCCCATAAACTTTGGCCGTATTATCTGCAGTAACCAGCAGGTCTGCTTTAGTTATTTCTAAAGCACCTGTTGCATAGCTGATGCTATAGTTAGTTGAAGTAAGACCGGAAGGTGTAATCAGATAACTTCCTACATCTTCTCCTGGTTCACGGCTAAAGCTTAGACTTCCGCCTAGAGCAGCTTCCGTATCTCCATTTACAAAACCAGCATAGCTTACGCTAAAGGCAGGATCTGCATCCCCATAAACTTTGGTTTTGTTATCTGCAGTTACCAGCAGGTCTGCCGGGGTGATTTCTAAAGCACCTGTTGCATAGCTGATGCTATAGTTAGTTGAAGTAAGACCGGAAGGTGTAATCAAATAACTGCCTACATCTTCTCCAGGCTCCCGGCTAAAGCTTAGACTTCCTCCTAATGCAGCCTCGGTATCTGAATTTACAAAACCAGAATAACTTGCCGTATAAACAGGATCAGCTTCCCCATAAACTTTGGTTTTATTATCTGCTGTCACCAGTAAATCGGCCGGAGTAATTGTAAAATTAGATGGAATAAAATTAATAGTATAATTGGCTCCTGCGTCCAAAGTTCCCTGGTTGATTGGGTAGCTTCCCACATCTTCTCCCGGGGCTCTGCTTAAGCTGCCTGTAACAAGAGTTCTAGAATCTCCGTTTCTAAGACCAGAAGCTACATAAAATAATTCCGGATCCGGCTCTCCATACACCTTACTTTGAGATGATACTGCAGATACATTTAAAGTAGCCGGAGTTATCTCAAAGTCTGCACCGGTAAAGTTTATCGTATAATTAGGACCAGCATCAAGCGTTCCTTGATTTATACTATAGGTTCCCACATTTGCACCAGGATCTCGACTAAGTGCTCCTGTTAAAACAGAAACATCATCTCCACCTTCAAAGCCAGTGGCTGTAAAGCTAAATACCGGATCAAAAGCTCCATAGACTTTACTCTGACCTGCAATTACGGTGACATCAAGCTGTTTTGGAATTACCACAATCGTTACAGCAATAGTCACCTGAGATGGATTTCCACTTGTATCGGTAACGGTATAGGTAACGGTATTCACCCCTTCATCAGTACGATCAAAAATCGTTTTGCTCAATACCTGAGATTGAATTCCGCAATTATCGGTTGAGCCTTCCTCGATCATAGCAGTAGTAAGCGCTACCGTTTCAAAAGCTTCAACATTAAGTGTGATTGCAGATTTAGCTACAACCGTTGGATTTACTAGATCAACCACCTGTGCCGTTGTCGTTGAAACAGCCGTATTCCCAGCGACATCTGTAGCTGTTACCTGTACGGTATTAGCACCCGTTTCTGAGCAATCAAATTGGGTTTGATCAATACTAAGCTGTAGCGCAGTAGATACTGTAAAATCATCGGTTACCGGCGTTGCCAGTAGATCTGAAGCTGTGATCACAGGTGTAATCCCGTTAGCATCTAATTGCAGGGAAAGTCCGGCAATCAAACTTAGATTCGGTGCCTGATTATCGAATGTAACCGTCAGTGCAGGCGAACTTAAACTGGTATTACCGGCTACATCGGTTGCTGCTGCAGTGATTGTATGAATACCTGCTGTCATTGCTGTTGATGCTGTAAAAGACCAATTACCACCAGCGTCTGCTGTAGCAGTTCCCAAAGCGCCCATTAAATCACTGGTTAGTGCAACCTCTGCAAATGCTTCAGCCGTACCGCTTAAAGCAGGCATCAGGTCATTAGTAATATTATCAGTATTACTTAGGCCTGTATCACTGGCTGCAGTAAGGTCTGGTACACCAGGTATGGCAGGCGGTGTAACATCGATCTCCACGCTTAGTGCTGCTGAAGCTGCGCTGATATTCCCAGCTGCATCAATAGCAACCGCAGTCAAATTGTGAATTCCTTCACTTAAGGTGCTTGTTGTTATCGACCAACGTCCAAAGGCACTGCTTGTAGTACCTACAACCCCATCAATATCACTTAGTAAACGTATAGCAGAACTTAAGCTCATAGACCCGTCAATTAAAGGGGTGCTGTCTGAGGTGATAGCATCTGTATCACTAATCCCAGTATCGCTTAATAATACCAGACTGTAAGGAGCATCTGGAGCCTGAGTATCTACGCTAACGATAAGCGCTGCTGATGCTGCACTCTCATTTCCTGCTGCATCAAGCACCGTGGCAGTAATACTGTTAGCATTTTCTGCAAGGGCTACTGTAGCAGTAATAGACCAGTTTCCACTTGCATCTGTAGTACCACTTCCTATTTGCGTACTCCCGTTATACAGTCGCACTTCACTATTGGCTGCTGCTGTACCCACAAAGGTAGGCAGGGTAACAGAAGTCAGATTATCAGTATCACTGATTCCTGTATCACTGACTGCAGCAAGGTCTGGTATACCAAGTGTTGCAGGCGGTGTTTGGTCTAAAATAGCTGAATTATCGAAGGCATTCACCCCACTGTTGCCAGCTACATCCCGTAAATAGATCTGAATAGTTAGGTTTCCATCAGTTAAAGAGCTTACATCTACATTAAATACGTGTGTAGTTGTAGTTACTAACTGGTTTCCGGAGATAGTTACTGTATTTCCGTCGCCGCTACTGCTAATCGAATAAAAAAGAGTTGCACCTGTTTCTGCTCCCGATACCGTAAACGATGTCCCGGTTGCTTCATTGCTATTGATCAAAAGATCATCCCAGGCTACACTATACCCCGCAGGAGCCACAGCATCAACTAAGACTCCGGCAGTTGAACCCACGCTGTTAAGCGTTAGGTTCGCATCAGCTCCAGTCCCACTTTGTATGCTACCTCCGTTTAATGATAAACCGGCTACTGCGATACCGTCCAAATCCAGATCTCCGGTCTGAACCGTATATCGAAAAACGAGGGAAGCACTTCCACCTCCCGATATATAGGTCGCATTACGGGTAGTTCCGCCTATATCGACACTTAAGGATGGGATACCGCCTACGGTATTTACTACAACAGGTTCTGAAAAGTTTACAGTAAAATCTAAATACATTCCTGAACCATAGGTACCGTTAGCAGGTACACTTACTGAAGTAATTGAAGGTGGTGTCGCATCCTCGTCAATGATAGTAAGCGTGACTTGATCTGGAGTCCCTTTGATTCCCCCAGTAGGGGTCCCCATGGTAATGATGATGCTTTCATCACCCTCTTTTACACCATCAAATAAGGAAGTCACTCGAATACTGTCAAGCGTTTGCAGTGGATATATAGAGATCAACGAATTAGTAATGCTATAATCGGTACCACCCCCTGTCGCTGTTCCTGAAAAAATCAAAGGAATCGACACCGGTACTGCTGAAGGCTTACTCAGTTTACCGCGCACATAAGCTATACCCCCACTTTCATCGGCAATGGGATTGTATTTGGGTAAAACTTCCAGACTTACAATGGGGGGTGTATCATCGCCTACGATGGTGAATGTCACCTGTTGCGTGCCACTTTCTACGCCATTGGTAACGCTGGTGATGTCTATGATCACGGTTTCATTTTGTTCATAAAGTTCATCAGGAACGGTAACTAGCGTTACATTTCCTGTAGTACTCCCTGCGGGGATCGTGATCGTTGTACCACTCAAGGTATAATCTACACTACTTCCTATAGCAGTACCCCCAAAACCTAAGGCTACGGTTACCGGAGCAGCATAGGCATTAGACAGACTTGCTGTAATCGTATTGGGAGTGGTAACCGATTCTGTTTTTGTGTTTGGGCTTAAAGAAAGTGTCACTTCTGGTACGGCTATGATCACTAATTTTGCTGTATAATCTCCACTACTCGTGTCGGTCCCATCATTTACCTCAAACTGAAAGGATGTATCGGTACTTCCATTTTGTATATACTGTAAATCTCCAGCATCAAGAGCAGCTTTGGTTATTTGTGCATTCACACTTACTGCTTCTCCCGCATCCAACGTATTGTTATTATTAGTATCCAGATATAGGGTTCCTGCCGTTGGCAGGCTTTCGATCAACAGGTAATCTAAAGCATCCCCATCGCTATCAGAGTATCCAAAAGCTGCAGTAGTGAAGGTGTAGGTGATGTTTTCATAAGGACCGTCAGCCGTGGTAAAACTCGCTGCCAACGGAGCTGTATTTCCTGAAGTTAACGTAGTCTGTACATCTCCGTCTAACCTATCTATCCCAGAGCATTCGCCTAAGGTCTCTACAATATTTTCTTCCCAGGCACCCAAGCTAAGACTTGGAGGGTTAGGAGCAGCAGCAGCCCTATTGTAATACAGAACCGTAGCGGTGGCAAAATCACCATCTCCATCATCTGCTAGTATTTCCCATCGGTTATTGCTCACGCTCCAGGCAATTCTAAACTCACAGGCCCCAAAACCGGGACAGGGCTGATCTCCTGTAATGGGATTAGTTTGATAGACATTTCTATTGGTCACATCAACCGACTCTATGTTGAGGACCAAATCCTGATTGGCGGTATAGGGGTCACAGGCGTTCAAATTGATTTGCGCAGTACTGGAAAACATTCCCAATACCAAGCAAAATAGACTTATAAAGTAGAAGTGTTTCATACGCTTAATTCCTAGATGGGAAAGTTCCCATTAAGGCAATGATGTAATGCATGCCTAATGTGGGTTGTTTATTATTTATTTCTTGATTGGTGGTCGTGTTTGCTCCAACAACCCCGGTATGCATGGGTACCCGGGTGCCTGTAGCAGCATACTCAGGATCTTGAGTTCGGGTATCTGCAGGATAATTTCCTTCAGGCGTTGCTTGAGTCCCTGAAGCACTCACCCCGTTAACCGGATGGGTGTGCTGTGGTAAATTGCCAGCCTGTAGGCTTACAAATTCTTCACCAAATTTTTCACCCCAACGGTATAAACTCAAACCGGCACCCTGCCCATATTGTACCGGGGCTCTTCCTCTTAGGTCGGGTAAGGCAAATGTGGTTCGCCCATCCCCTCCATAGGTAGTCCCTATAATGGAGAATAAGGCTGAGTACTGATTTATAGGTAGCAACTGCCCTTCACAAAAGGCCCAGCCTCTAGGTGCAAAATTACCGGCAAACATGCGTATCTCGCCAATGACCATATCTTGTGCCCGAAGTTCCAAGCTCCAAAGGCAACAGATCAAACTTAAACTGATCAATATTTTTGTTTTCATAATTAACTTCTTGAAGGGTAAATACCTACCAGGGCAATGATGTAATTAACCCCTAGGGAGGGTTGTCTATTTTCTACCGCTTGCGTTGTGCTTGAATTGGTTCCAATCACTCCGCTATTCATAAGTACGGTCGTACCAGAAGAGGTATACTCAGGGTCAAAGCGCATGGTTCCTGCAGGATAAGCACTCTGAGGTGATGCGGCAGTACCTGTCTCAGACACCCCATACATAGGATGAGTATGCCCGGGCAGTGCATTTGTTGTAATGGTATAGGATTCTGTCCCTGAGCGTTGACCTTGACTCACTGGTGATATTCCAGGCCCCGTACCTGTACCTACCGCAGCACGTCCGCGCAGATCAGGTAACGCAAATGTAGTTCGCCCGTCTCCTCCATAGGTAGTCCCCAAGAGCGAAAACAGCGCTGTATTTTGAGCAATGGATAAGAGTTGCCCATCGCAAAAAGCCCAACCTCTCGGAGCAAAGTTTCCTGCAAAGATACGCACTTCACCCAGTAGAGGTTCTTGCGCATAACTTCCGCAATGCAGTCCTAAAAAAAGTAAGAGTATAAAGTAGTGTTTTTTCATAAAGCTTCGATTTAATTGCGTGACGGAAAATAACCTTGAAGACAAATGATGTAACCCACGGCCAGAGCCGGCTGTCTATTTTCTACAGGTATATTTAAGGTGCTGTTAGTACCCAAAACGGAGGCATTCATAAGTACCTGAGTTCCTCCGGGAGCATACTCCGGGTCTAAAGCTTTGGTTCCTGCCATATAGGCCCCTTCGGGAGTAGCAGTTGTACCGTCTTCACGTATCCCATACATAGGGTGCGTGTGCTGTGGTATTTGATTAGCACTTAAGGTATTTGACTGTACACCAAAACGCTGACCGAGTTGTACGGGTGATAATCCTGCGCCCTGTCCTTCATGAACAGCCATACGACCACGAAGATCAGGCAAGGCAAATGTAGTTCTCCCATCCCCGCCATAGGTAGTCCCTAAAATGGAGAATAAAGCTTGGTTATTATTTATTGGTAAAATCTGACCTTCACAAAAGGCCCAACCCCGGGGAGCAAAGTTTCCGGCAAACATGCGTATCTCACCCAAAAAACCATCTTGTGCATGAAGAAGCATCCCGGTTGCAAGCATAAAAAGGAAACAGCATAAACGTAGTTTTATTTTCATAGGCTTAAGTTTAAATAATGTGCTGCCCTATCTTATTGTTATCCTAAGCAAGCAGTGTGATCTAAATTTTAATAGTAAATTGAAAAGTTTTAGAAAAAGTGAACTCAGCGGTGCTTTCACCTCTAAAACAGCATAATACCTATCAAAAATAACTGTAAAATATTAAAGTCTCTTTAAATTTTTACAATTTATTTTAAGAAAGCATTAACGTTGGGAGTGTGTAAATTTAACAGATTCATTCAAGCTTTATATAGGGGTTTTTCCCCTTTCTAAATGTTTTATACTAAGCTTGAACTGTTAAAAACATCCCTCTAAATCTAACTTCAAAGGGAGACTTTCATAGGCTATATTATGTCTGTTTATAGTTACTTCTTACCGAGTAGCCTGTACCAATGCATGTAGGGAATGGTATCGCGTGGGTATAAGCACCCACAGTCATTTTGGACTCTCGGGAGCAATCACATCCTGTAAGTAAAGAATAATGATACTAACTTCAATTCATCTTCCCTTTCTTTTGCCTTGATGCAAAAGAAACAAAAGATCAAGGCTTATTTTTAGATCCTTGAAAACTACGCAAACACCTTATCCTGCGGATAGCAAACCGCTGCGCTAGGCTATCCTCCACTGCCCAACGCTGCGGCGCCCGCTTGTTTTACTATAGATCTAAAAAGTAGGCCGGTTTTTATTCAGTTGGCAGTTATAGTATTCAGTAAGCAGAATACTTATTTTAAATCAATAAGAAAAGTGCTGTTATTCATAAGCGTTATACGCATTCATACCCGAAGGGTTTGATAAAATGAAAAATACGAAAGTAGAAATACGAAATACAGAGTTCAATAGGCAGTGGCAGTGGGCAGTTTTCAGTTTAGGGTTAGCTGTTTTAAATAGGCAAGGGTATGTCACTTCGAGCGCATCCCGATTGCTATCGGGAGAGAAGCCCTACTAGATGAGATGCTGAAACAAGTTCAGCATGACAGCTCTTATTCATAAGCGTTATACGCATTCATACCCGAAGGGTTTGATAAAATGAAAAATACGAAAATAGAAATACGAAATACAGAGTTCAATAGGCAGTGGCAGTGGGCAGTTTGCTGTTTTCTACCGGAAATACGAAATACCTCTTAAACATCATTTCAACCATCGGAAGCAATCGTACTACTTGTATCATGCGATCAGCTCCCCTACTCGTTGAGGAGGGGTGGCAGCAAAGTGCACACAGTGCACAGCAGCTGACGGGGTGGTGTTGCCACAAATGTACTAAAACCACCCCTGCCCTGCTGCGCGGGCTTTCCCCTCCTTTAAAAGGAGGGGAGGTTTGTTCTATTCTTTTTTTGGACCCTTGTCATGCGATGCTGAAACAATCTCGATAGCTATCGGGACAGCATGACAGCTCTTATTCATAAGCGTTACATGCATTTATACCCGAAGGGTTTGATAAAATGAAAAATACAAAAGTAGAAATACGAAATAAGCCTTAAAGGTCATTTCGACCATCGGGAGAAATCACATCTGCTGCGCACTTCATCATAAGCCCTCATCCCCAGCCCTTCTCCTCCCGAAGCTTCGGGAGAGAAGGGAGCTCCTATGCGAGTGAGATCTCTCCTAGCGTCGAGATGACTGATTGCTTTTAAAAAGAAATTTACTCATACCCGTAGGGTTTGATAAAATAAAAAATATAAAAGGAGAAATACGAAATACAGGGTTCAGTAGGCAGTGGCAGTGGGCATTGGCAGTGGGCAGTGGGCAGTGGGCAGTGGCAGTGGGCAGTTTGCTGTTTTCTGCCGGAAATACGAAATACCTCTTAAACGTCATTTCGACCATCGGGAGAAATCACATCTAGTATGCTCTTATTCATAAACGTTATACACTCATACCCGAAGGGTTAGGGTTCTTTTTCTTCAGTATAGCGAGAAGACTCCGTTAAAAATTTCTGAAGCCTTGGAAGAAATTTAGGAGCCTTATTGCGGTTTTCGCCCTAAGGCGAAAAATACCTAAGAAAAAGGGTCTTTTCTTTTGATTCGTTTTCTTTGGACAAGCAAAGAAAATGAATGAACACGATGAGTAGTAAACATTATCTAAATCGACGTGAGGAGATTCACGAGCTCCCGTAAACTAAAAATCGTGCGAGTAAAGAAACGTAAATTGAAAAAATACACTTTCAATTCATGCTCTTGTTCATTTTTTCCATCGATGAAAAAACGAACCAAAAAAATCTAGGCTTATTTTTAGATCCTTGAAAACTACGCAAACACCTTTGCCTGCGGATAGCAAACCGCTGCGCTAGGCTATCCTCCACTGCCCAACGCTGCGGCGCCCGCTTGTTTTACTACAGATCTAAAAAGTAGGCCGGTTTTTTATTCAGTTATCAGTAACAGTACTAAGTAAGCAGAATACTTATTTTAAATCAATAAGAAAATTGCTCTTATTCATAAACGTTATACGCATTCATACCCAAAGGGTTAAACGCAATCAAAACTCCCTCGGTTCAGAATAGATGCAGGAAGCTCCGAAGGACAGGAGCGGTAGCGACGCGGAGCTGACAAGGCGGTTTTTGCCTGATAAGGCAAAAAATTCCTAAGCGAGGGCGTCGTTTCTTTTCTGCATCCGACGACCGCAGGGAGCCAAATGCACCTGTTGTACTATGTACTACTGTTAGTCGAATTGGTAATAGTAAAGAAAATGAACAGAACATGGATTGAAAAAATAAACTTCTACTCATCTTCCCTTTCTTTTTTAGCTCGTGTTCATTCATATTATCCGAGAACTCGTGAACCTCGTACCTCGGTTTGCATCGCAAAAAATACCTTAAAAAAACAGGGCAAAAGCTCGCCCCGTGTCTTGTCCTGAAATAGCTATACACAATTCAAAAGTGTATGGAAAATGATAAACAAGAAGTTTATGCAGTTCGGGAGAACAAGCAAAGTCGCTATGACAAGCGTTTAATAGCCAAAGTTGTCAAA
>Ga0208449_1000590_pt1 | contig 23646 bp, 31 predicted proteins | sample MalvireepMed_s17_FD_184247 | JGI IMG/M metagenome (GOLD analysis project Ga0208449, IMG submission 184247) | Marine viral communities from the Global Malaspina Expedition - Malaspina viral metaG DeepMed_s17 (SPAdes) (version 2) | ecosystem: Environmental > Aquatic > Marine > Oceanic | place...
GGGCTAACCCAATCTGGGCCAGCCTCCCTGACTCCTTGTCGTACATTCGATGTCCCAGCCCACCCTCCAACCGACTGATTGTGATCCCTGGCTCCTGGCTCTGCGGTGTTCTCCACACCAAGGATGAACCACCGCTTTCGGAGGTGGGGTGCCCCAACTTCTTGCGCGCTGAAGCATCCTGCCGTTGCTCGGTAACCCATTTCTTCCAAGTCGCAGAGGACATGGTGGAGAACGCTGTGGTATCCCGGCGACTTTGCTGATGAGATGCCGTCGACGTTCTCGAAGAAGCAGATGGTTGGTCGAACAATGTCAATCCCATTTTTGATTGTTGGCCAGAGGTGGCGAGGGTCTTCGACACCCTTGCGATGTCCGGAGATACTGAATGGTTGGCACGGGAATCCAGATGAGAGGACAGATACACGTCCAGCAAATTCATCCCATGGGAACTGGTGTAAGTCCGTGAAGATAGGCGCCGGATCCAGGCTTCCCTCTTCCATCTTCGCAACCAGGTGATGGCAGCAGAAGGCTTCGATCTCCACATAAGCGATCGTTCTGATATTTCTGACCACGCTTCGGAGTCCAAGGTCGATGCCTCCGATGCCAGTGCAAAGGGAAAGATGATTGGGATGTTCATTCAAGCATGTCTCCAATTGTTTGCGGCTAGTCGATCAAGTGTTTCTCGTGCATCATCCATCTTCATGTCTGGGTTGAACCCGTGCTTCTGCAAGTCGGCAGAACGCTTTGGAGTCCAATGTCGAAACCTCCATATCCTGCGCACAGTGATATGTGATTGATTTGCTGAGAATCCACATGGGCTGTCTGCTCCTGGTTGTTCATTTGCTCGCCTTGTTCGATTTGGGGTGTCCGTACTCATTCCAGAAATTGATGTCATTGGTATTGATCTGCACCGCTTCACCGTTCATGTGTACCGAATCAATTTCTGGAGTCACACAAGCCATATCGACAGCACCACAGTAGATGATGATGCTTTCATGCCAATGGCGAATGATCTCAAGTAGGTCGTTGCCTGTAAGTGCCTCAATTTGCTTCTGGTTCATGTCTGTCGCTCCTGCTCCTGTGGTTTGCATTTCGGGCAACCCTCCCCGCCACCGCCGCACTCTGGGCAGTATGGCGGTAGGTCGTAGAGTCCCATTTCAACCAACTCCATCATGTGTTTCCTTATCCGGGCAGAACTTCTTGCCTGTTCCTGTGCCTGCTTGACGGTTTCATTTTCGTGCATGTCTGTCCTCCTGGTAGCGGGGTTTCCCCTGGTTCAGTTGCCTTCGTTGTTTGCTATTGGCCGAATGACGATCCTGACTTCTGTGCATACAGGATCAGTTGATGTGCCCCGCCAGGCACGTTCAACTGTTACTTCAACACTCTCATGGCCGGCAAGGAAATCATCCATCCACCCGCCTTGCATTTCCAGATAGGTGTTGAACTGGCCTGACTCCTGGATGGTGTGCCGATATTCTTTCACGCCTTCATCAACATGGCTTTCAGTACTGAGTACAAGCGATCCATCACGCATAGTTCGGTACATAGTTCGGCCTGTGCCCAGGTACATCCCATGCGCTGATGCGAAGTTCAACAATTGCTTTGGCAAGACAATACGCTTGTGCCCCCAACTATTCCTATCGCACTCCATTGTCAGTGGTTCAGTGTTGTTGTACATGTCTGTCACTCCGGTTGCGGGCGGTTGCCCTTGGCTGTTTTCTTCTTCGGCGTTTCTGCCGATCTGCCATTAGAGTAATCCGGCAAATCTGCCTGATCAAGCAGATTGCCGTACCAATTCCACTCTTTTTTGGATTCTGTGGCTTGCTCTCAGGAGGCCACAGGAGGCCGTCTCAGGCCAGTACAGCCTGGAAGCCTTCGCGGGCTGCTGGAGCCAGAAGAAGCCACAGACGCGGCCACAGGAGCATTGAGCGTACCATCATGCTTCCACGGCCTGCCGCTGCATGTGACCCCTGGCAACGTGGACAATCCACACCACTTCAGTCCTGGTCGACACTGCCATTGTCGGAATGCCGACCGCCTGGGCAAGCGTGTGTTCGGCCTTGGCTCCCTCGCTGTCGATCCAACCTGGAAGAAGTGCAACAGCGTTGCAGTCGAGCAGCGCAGCGCAGTCACGTTTCATGCAGTCACGCATCTGCGTTTCGCTCAACACTTCCATCGGATGCAAGCCTTGCTCCCTGTCCAGGTCAGCCGGCGAAACAGGGATTGCATCGCGTGCCGCTACCAGGTCACGCACCCTGTCGAACGCATCCCAGTTCGCACCAGGTAGGCCGCGCATCGGCCCGGCAATGTAGATGTGTGGCTTCATGCCTCATGCCCCCATGTTGACCAGCCTGGTTCAATGTCGCCCCTTGCAAACAGTTCTATGCGTGGACGATCTCCGTACAATTCAACGATTCTGCCTCGCACTTCAGTTGGCTTTTCGCTGTGCCGGCCCCGTGGTGCTAGAACAACCTGGCCGACCCCTGCGCTTTGAAGTTTGAACGGCCTGCCACGCTTCTGCGTCGTTGCAAATAAGCACAGTTCTGTGGTTGGCTTTGTCGCTGTTGGTGGTACACCTTGCGCACCAATAACTGCACCATCCTTCCTTGTTTTCACCCACACAAATGCCACCCCGCGATATTGCAAGCCCCATGAACGAATGGCATCCATCGCCAAGTCAAGCCTTGGGCAAGTTGCCCACACGAAAAACGCACCGTGCCGGCGATCACGCAACAATGAAACCAAATCCATTGATTCAATTTCATTCATGTCCATCAGGCTGTAGTGCTTTCCGGCTGCTGCATTCTTGTTTGGATCGCCGTACATCGGCCAAGGCGGATCGACGTACACAATGTCGAACTGTCCATTGTGGTTCGCCAGGCTGGTCATGCCTTGCCCCTTTCAATCACACTGACACGGTACACGCTCACGCCGTATGACTTCGTGCCGATCTTGACACGCTTGATGCAGCCGGCCTTCATCAACTCATTGGTTCCCCTTGACACGCTCCCCCTGGACAGGCCCGTTGCCTTCTGTATCTGCTCTGCTCCAATCGTTGTGAAGCCATCCCGGTTGAATGCCAGCATGACACCATGCACCAGCAGTGCCGACCTGGACAGCCTGCCGGCCTTCTTCAGCCAGAAGTGGCGAAGCCTCGACCATGTGCCACGCTTCGCCGGCTGCGCCGCGTGTACAACCTGCACATCGGGCACAGCCTTGCCCGGCTTCTGCTCAATGATTTCACCGCCGATGAGTACGTCAGGCATGTGCTTCAACCTGTGTGAAGAACTGCCGCTTCCGGTCGAACTTGGTATTGATGTCAACCTGTGCCCCATGCCGGTTCTTCAGGCACTTCCATTCAACGATGACGTTGCACTGATCACCATCGATTTCCTTGACATGGCCCGTGTACGCAACATCGGCCATGTATGCAATCTCGCTTGTGCCCTTGAATGCGTCGAAGATGTCACGCCGGCTGCCCATCATTGCACCCTTGGGCATGTCACTGATGAGAACCATGACACAGCCCTGCGCCTGGGCAATCCTGGCAAGTGCGGCAACGATTGAATCCAACTCTTCAAGCCGGCTGTCTGATGAGTTGTCACCCTTGCACAGTTGGATGTAATCGACAACGCACCAGGAAGCCTTGGCCGTCGCAATCTGCTGCTCAATGGCGGATGGTGTCAGCGGGGACTGGAGGAAGTGCAGCCGGCTTCCAAAGTCACGCATGGCTTCCACAGCCCTACGCTTCTTCTCAGCCCTGGTTGCCACCATCGTGTCATAGGGCTGCTTCAACTCATCCAGCGGCAACCCTGATATGCACATCATTGCCCGGTTGCGCAGGTGCTTGGGTGTCATTTCACCCATCGCCCACAGTGCTGACTTGTCGCTGTTGTGTTGCAGCATGGCACAGGTCAGTTGAAGCGCCAGGGCAGTCTTGCCTGCTCCTGGTGCAGCAGATATGACAATCTTGTCCCCACGCTCTGCTGCCCCTGCTGACATGGCTGCGTCGAACCAGTCGATGCCGGTTGGCAGAGTTTCGGGCAGTTCATCGGCAGGGTCAGTGTCCATCAGATCAGCCAGGGTCAACGTCCTATCCAGTGCGTGACGTTCGAACCTTGCAACCAGGTTCGTCATTGCCTCAACAGCGACGTCGGCAGAACCGCCGGCTGTGTGCTGCCGAACAAGTACATCAAACGCCTGTTCAAAATCCAGTTCCGAACGTCGGCGTACCAACTGATTCAGGCAAGCTGCAACCTCGCCAGGAAACACCATCTTCTGGTGCAAGCACAGGTCAACATAGCGGCTGTACATCTTGCTTGTGTGATCTTTGGAGTGTGCCCCCTTGTCAATATCCTCAATCTGTAGAACCGGCGAGACGCTCCCAGTTGCCTTGATCTGTGCAAGTGAACGAGTGACGATTTCCCGGTTCAGGTTCGACTGGAACAGGGCAGGGCGAACATCTGAAATGTACTTTGCCAGGCATTCAGTCTTGTACAGCAACGCTACAACCACTGCCGTTTCTGCGTCTGGATATGCGTACAGTTCAGTCATATTCCCCTGACACTGACCCCGCCATCAATGCGATGAACGCGAATCCTGTAGCCGGCATATATCGCCGTCAAGTTCTGTATCTCTGCCAGTGGCTTTGGTTCATAGAACCCAACACATACCCCTGGGCGAAGCCTTGCCATGCTTGCAATCTCATCTGTGTACATGTCTGTCTGCCTGCCCATGTTCCTAGCCACTGCTTTTGACAATGCCCTGGCAATCCTTCGGCGCGGATCGTTCCAGGGCAGATCAGGTGTGTGCCGCATGTCAGTTTTTCGTTATGTCAAAACGGTAGATGTCACGCAACACCCGGCTGCCGGCCTTGTATGTTTCCAGGTCATCAATCAACACCTCGATGGCAACCGCTAGATTCTCCAGCAGGCGGATGATGAACGGTTCACAATCTGCAAAGGCATTCGGTGAAGCATTGCGGAGGATGTCCCGCATTTCCTCGTTCGACCTGGTAGCAGGGTCGCCGGCGTACTTCTTCAGAATGCCCTGGAGTAGCGTTGACATGGCCTGCACGTTCTTCAGTTGTATTTGATCCATTGGCATCAATAGAAATCCGGTTGGTCAGCGTCCATCGGTGCAGGACGGCCTACGAACGAAAGCACCTTGATGATGCCCAGTAATATGGCCTTGGCTTCTTTGAGAATCTTCATGGTCACTCCAATCAGAAGGGTATTTGATCATCCGGCACGGTCGCCGGCGTTGATGATGTTTCCGTACCGGCAGCCCTCTTGTCTGAAAGCACGAACGAGAACATATGAACCTTGATCTTGACCTTGGAACGCTTCTCACCTTCGCTGTTCGTCCACTGATCCTGTTGGAGTGACCCAACAAGTTCAATCGGCTTGCCCTGGTCAAAGTATTTGCCGATGTTGTCGGCCTGTTTGTTCCAGGCCACGCAGTCAAAGAAATCTGTTTGGTCTTTCCCACGCTGGCAGGCGATTGAAAAGTTCACAACCGCCGTGCCGTTCACATCCTTCAGTTCTGGCTTGCGCACCATCCGGCCCGTGATACATACATTGTTCATGTGTCTTGCTCCATGCTGTCAATCTTTGCCTGTGCCTGTTCGCACTGTGCCTTGATGAACGCTGCATCAAACGGCACGCCTTCCTTCTCTGCTCTTCCGGCGAACGTGTTTGACACCTGTTCCTTGGTTTTGCTGCTCCAGGTATCACAGTCAATGATCACCAGCAGTTCATACAGCGGCTGTATGTCAATGATTGCCTTGATTGATGCAGTGCCAGATTCAACAGTGTGCTTCTTCCCTGCTCGCTGATGCTGCTGTATCTTCGCCGCTTCTGCAAATGGGCTGAACTTCTCCTTCTGCTGTTCGATGTACTTGTTGTCATCGAACTTGCCCAGGAACACATCTGCGTTGAAGCCAAGGCCAGAACCCAACGCTTTTGTCAACGCCCCCGTTGTGGCTTTTTTTGCTGCATCGCTGTCGTACCGTCCGCGCGGTTCCCATTCGGCAGAATCCCAAACAGGACCGCAATATCGAATCTCATGCTTCTCATCACGCCACCACAGCCGCAATTCAACCAGTGCAATCAGCCGTTCACCAACTGCCAGGTTCGTCAGTGTTGCGTCATATCCCCAGCCTTCGCCTTCTGGACCGAACCGCCTGGTGGCTTCCTGCCGCTGGTACATTGCACAGATAGCAGTGAAGCCGCCGCGCTGGTTTATCCTTGTGGTGTACGCTGGATCGGTTTCACAGACAGATTCCCATATCCGCATGTTGTCGGCGGCATCAGCGCGATCCTTGCGCTGTTTCGTGCCTGCCTTCTTCGTCGTTGCCGTCATGGCTCAGACCTCCATATGGTCAGCGCAGATCACCCACGCCAGGGCATCTATCGGCCAGCATCCTCACCGTTCTTGAATCGTGCCTGAATCCCCCGCCAGGGCATCAGCCTAGCGTTATTTCTGAACCAGGCGGCAGCCGTAAATCCCCGCCTTGGATCGTCATGGGGTTTGCCAGGGTCACGTTCTGCAATGCGTTGTCAAGCCTGAGCGTTGACCCTTCATACATGGTTGAATTGGTGATGGTCACGCTTGATTCGGTGTTGTCCAGCAGGCTGAATGTGCCGCCGAACGATTCAAGAGTTGTGATTGTGCCGCTTGAGTTGTAGTCAACGCTTGCACCGTCATAGATTTCAATTTCTGCCGCTGTCGCTGCACCCGTCACAGTCAGTGTGCCGCCAAGGCACGTTGCCTTGGTTGCAATGTTGGTTGCAGTTTCGACTTCCCCGGCATCAATGACGATGGTTGCCAATGCAGTCACATCTGATTCCACCGTTACGGTTGACCTGGTTGCGCCGATGGCTTCAATTGCTGCCAGTGCCCCGGCTGATATGTTGGTTGTACCCCTGCCGCCCAGGACGCGCAGAGTCGTGATGCCTCCGGTATCAATCGGCACTGAACCGTCGTACCCTTCAATGTCCAACATGGTTGTACTTGACGCGCCATCAATAATGGTAACGGTGACAAACTCACCTTTGATGTAGTTGGCCGTGCCCATGCCTGAGAATGTGAACTCTGTTGCATTTATGATCAGCTTCGTGCCACTTGTGCCAATCTTGCCAGTGTAGTTTTCGCCCACCTTCAATGATGCAAGAGATACCCCGTTCTGGTCAATGTTGGTTGTGATGTCCTGGGTTCCAGAACCGATCACAACATCATCATCAGTCACCGGCACTGTTGCATCAGACCAGTTTGCCGTGTTTGTCCAATCGCCGTCTACATCCTGCCATTCACGTGTTGCCATTTGAAGCCCCCTCTATTTCAGCGAGATATTCGTTTGTGTTTTTTTCTGTTACGCCTTTACTTACAACCTCTTCCTTCGCGGCAACCAGCAACTTTTTCAACTGCTTGATTCTGCCGCCCACCGACTTCAGCGAACCGCTACCAGGCATACGCCGCATGGCGTACATGGGGCACTGTGGATCAGGCATGTGCAGCCGTTCAGTGTTGCCTGGTGGTTCCCCATCAATATAGAGCAGGGCAAACTTGCGTTCTCCACAGCCGCATTTGTCGCAATAGTGTTCGCCGTTTTCCTTCCCTTTGTTGAATGGGCATGGAGGGTTCAACCCTTCAACACCCTCACAAACACCCCGCCTGTATTCATACACTTCATTTGTTACCGCGCCCTCCCTCATCATTGCAAACCAGCATCGAATGAACTTGTGTGCTTTCTTGATTGTGAACTTGCTATCATCCCTGGCCGGTTTTGTCGTTGCTGGAGTGGCCGGCGTGTTCGCCGCTGTGCCTTGGTTTTTTCTTTGTGTGTCTGTAGTCGGCGTGGGCGCAGCACCTGTTTCAAAGTTGAAATCACGCTTGCTGCATTCAGTCAAAACACATTCGCCGGAGTCATTCAGGCCAATGTTTGCAGTGATCAGTTGCGTTCCATCATCGCTTGGGAATTGTATATCTGGCAACCTTGCGCCCCTTTATATTTCTGAAACCGTACATGTGCCACCGCTGCCAATACTGAAAGTGCCATTGTCGAAATCGTCCGAGTCAGTTGGAACTGATGTAACAAAACCACTTTGGTCACAAGTACCTAAAAAACCAGCGACATTGTCTCCGCATGGATCACAACCTAGTTGATACGCCGGCGCAGATATGCCTGCCCATGCAGAACCCAGCCCCGAACACTTCCTTGAGTTATAGCAGCCACTAACGCAAGAGAGGGTTTTGTAGAAATACGACACTTCAGTGTGGCACGCATCGCCGCCAATGCCGCCAAAGTTTTCACAATGCGTCATGAATACATGCTCAGGATCATTGGATGAATCACCATCGTCATCACAAGTGTATTGCTCGTCCCAGTAATGCTCGTAGCAATCTGTAATGTTGTACCAGCCGTCTGCGCTTCCACATAATTCTGATTCTTCGCCGTTCTCCTCCCAGTCAGGACAGGGGCAATTGCCCTGGAATATGGTTGGCGTGCAGCAGTGGCACTCCTCACTCCATACATCAGTACCCCAGCCCTTGGAGCATCTACAATTGTTCCCGCCTGGAGGCGAAGATACTGAGGCAAACGAACTGCTGTAGTAGGAAAATACGCCCGTGGGGAAACAACCACATCCGGGCATTTGCTTTCTGTATGTCACCGTGAACCACCCCGGATTCCAGGTAGACAGGTCGCCCGCGCTACCCGCGCCGCCGCCGGCGATTGCTGGAAGATCGCCTATTTCAAGTATGCGTAGCCAGTAGGATGCAGTGACATATGCGTATGGCTGATCCTCGATGTCCTGTTGCCTGATATAGACCAAGTTTTCGGGTCCGCCGCCATATCTGGTTGCATAATCCCCCACCCCAGAACCCAAACTACCAGGAGAGCGTGAAAAAGTTCCCATCAAACCTATTTTGTGCGAAGGCTCCAGGCACGCACTGTTGAGTGCTGTTTCGCTTTCGCCGGCCTCGTATTCTGGGTCATAATAAAACGGTGCGCCGTCCTGTGTGCAGAAGAATGCCGGCAGTGCATACTCACCCGCCGTGCCATCATGTTCAAATGTTTCAAGCAGTTTCGGAAAAGCACCACCGCCCATGTTGTATATTTTGCCACAATCTGATGCATCGTCGCCGCCGCCTTTGGCGCATTTGCAAATACCTACATGTTCAGTGAACACAGGGCCTCCGGAACCATCATCAGAAACGCTTGAATACCCATCTGGCAAATACAGTTCACAGCAAGCCATGTCCCCTGTTTCTGGCCCCCTGCATCCTGCCCACCTGTAATGACCGCAATTTTCTGCGTCCCTGGTCATTGTCAGTCCTGGTACGTTGTATGTACCAGCACCTGAAGTCACAGACAAACCTGAAACTGATATATTTAGAGGCTTCGCAGCAGGAAGCATTTCAGAAAAGTGGACTGGCGATGGGTCCGTTTCCGTACTCCATCGACTTGTATACGCCCCATCCTGGGGGCAGGCGTGCGAACATCCCGCCGGCCCCGCTGTGTTGCATGTTTGCGCGCAATCCCTGCCACAGCCGCCGTGCTTGACGCAACTTGTACACCACCCATGAATGTATGAAGGCATTTTTACCCCTAACAGCAGCAGCCGCCGCCTGTGTAAAGTTGTGTGCAACAGAAGAACGGGTATGTCATATTTGTTTTCCTTGTTGCGCTAGTTGTTTCCGTTGACCAATTCTGTGGGAAATGATCCGCTCCATGATCGCCTTCAAATATATGCAGAGGCACAATGGGAGGATAGTTGATTGGCGCAATTACAATTGGGTTGAACTCAGTCCAGGTTGTTGATTGTTCTTCGCCATCTTCATCAATGTATTTGCCCAATTTCATAGCAGGTGGAAGCACACCGTTGAATGGTGCTTGCTTGAATCGGCAGTTTGATGAGTTGCGAAATGACCACCAATGGTCCCAACCAGGCGATCCTGTGGGTTCTTCGTGTTCACTGTTTTTCACTGCGCCAAGTACAGCAACATTGATCGCTGGAGGCAGTCCTACGGTGTTGTTCGCAAGCCAGTTGCCTGTTTCTTCTTGCCACCCATCACCGTGGTTCGCTGTATCATCATCGGGTTCTCCCATGTCCTTGGTTCCCCCGCCGTACCAGGCGGTGTCGTTCCATGTCCATGTGTTGAAAAATGCAACGGTATCAGGAGTCGTATACCAGCCCACCTGCCCAGACGCATCCAGGCGTTCCCAATATGATGAAGCCCACCAATACATGCAGGTATTGGTGGGCACTCTTCTGCCATAGAATAAATCTTTGTATTTCACACATGGACCCGAACAGACATCGCCGGATTCTGTGCCGCATTCGCCTTCATGATCATCGAGCCACTCACATTCATCTTGTGCCGGGACACCAGATGTCGTTGAGTGTGCAGCATTGACGAACTTGGCTTGCAATGAGGCAATGATGATTGCAGGCTGTTCAGGCAAGCCGCTGCGCTTCTTTGCTTCACGCATCAACGCATTCAGGTTTCGCCTGTTGCGCTTGTACCACTTCAATGCACGCATCAGCCTGGCCCACAGGCCCGGCGTGAGTTTGCCGATTCCCTTTGCTATTTGTTCGCCCATGTCAATCGGAGTAGCAGGTATTGCCCCTGGCCCCCCATGCTCCACTGCTGTTTGAAAAATAACACGGCCCAATGGCATTTGTCAGGAAGAAGCATGGAACCACGCCATGTTTGTCAATTTCCGGCGTTGAACCGCCGGCGTATGAATCGAAACTGATCGAATCTGCTGCACGCACAAGATACATCACAACGATTGGGTTGCCGCCAATAGGCTGCACATTCCAATCAATCGGTATCAAAAATGATGCGTCGTTTCCTTGGTTCTCATCGTCGTTCTGATCATGGCTTTCATGGTCTTGGATAGGCGGCCATCCAGGTGCAGACTTTGGGATGGCTCCACGTTCATGGAATGTGCCTGTGCCAGAGGCAGGCGAACGGCAATCCGGATGGTTCAAGCCTTGCAAGTCCCCGCACGGTCGGTTGTTCTGCTCCATCAAGTTGTATGCCGGCCCCATTCCAGCATTTGCGCCGGAGGTATTGCCCCACATCTTGAACCTGGGATCGTCGCCCGCACCATCACCAGCAGCAACAAACCTGTTGCTGTTCGTGGTTTCTGGAACATACCTCACCCAGTTGTACACCCACCTGTTGACAATGTATTTCCCGGTTTGCCCGCTAGGCCAGCAGTCAGGCGCGCCTGCTGGGTCATCTTCCAGATGCCCATATTCGTTTCGCGGGTCTTGTTCATATCCAGTGATTTGAGCGAGGATGATTTTTATGCTTTGCCCAAACTTATTCTGTTTTGTGCGAAGTAGCGTGGATAGGCCATGGCCGTCATTCTCAACAAACCTGATCAGATCGTTCAATTCCCTCCACACCTTGGGCGTGAACTTGCCGGCCCCTTGTGAAATGTTCCTGTTCATGCGCATTCACCAATGACTACATTGGACAAGCAGAAGCAGGGAACCAGGTTGGTGTATGCAGATGCAGTTTCGCTTGACCCGTATGTGTTGCTGACATGGGATGGCAACAGATACATGATTACAATTGACCTTGGCCGAATTGGCTGAACCAGCCAAGTACCCATGGAACCGCCGCCAGGAAAGTGTGCTTCGGATGTGTCGAAGCCTGGCGGCAGAATGTTGTTTGCATTGGCTGTATATCCCCATTCAGGAGTGTTGTATGCCGGCCCCAGGCCAGTACCGTCTGCCTTGCCTTCCAGCCTGGTCTTGCTTCGCTCGTTGACGTAGCTGCTGCTAGATGTCGCACCCATAGATGTGAACAAATCCTTCTCATCATTTGCCGATAAACCTTCCCAATCATATCTGTACCGCATCGGGTCAATGTCAGCGACTTCATATGCTGTGATAACAGCAGGGAACGCCGGCGTTTCAGGCAATCGGTCAAAGTGGCTTGTCTTGTTAGACGCTGATTCAGCGGCACGGCCAAACTGTTCAACCCACTTCAATGCACGCATCAGCCTGGCCCAATAGGCCGGCGTGAGTTTGTTCAGCCCTTTGGTGATCCTGGGGTAGCGTGCCATTGCATCAACCTGTTTGCGGTATTACTTGATCAACGCCAAAGTTGCTGAAGTTGTATGTCTGTGAAAATGGTTGCCGCCACACCACCGGGTACGCTTGAAGTGCGTAGTTGGATGCGGTTCCATCATTGAGCGCAGCCGAACCTGAGAAGTCAGGCACAGACACCTGGCGCAAGTGGTACATGCCGTCGAAATGGAATGTATGCGTCATTCGGTACACGCCAATGCCCACTGATGATACCCTGGTTCCCTCATACAGAACCGTGTTGGGATTGAACACGCCCCATTGACCGCTGTTGCGTTTGCCTCCTGTGTTCAGAAGGAACGAAAACGGTATCGGGTAATCAATAACATGCTCTATTTCAAATGATGTGGTTGTGAAAGCCTGGCTGACTGGCTCACCCTTGACATCAATGGCAGTGCCTCCAATATCATCATCTCCTGGGTTGTTGATATCGTCAGGCACGTTTGGCAAAGTGCGCCATACGTCCCTGAACTCTGTTTGCACATCTGCGTTGAATGACATGTACCCAACGCTGTTCGGGTCTGGCCCCCATATCTTCAGCCGTCCGTATTTGATTGTGACTTGAAAGGCATCCTTGTGTTCTGGATACGGTTGAACAGATGCTTCCTGTGCAGTCATGAACGGCAGGGTTGGATGCGCTGCTCCTTGCACCATGAACTCACCGACATCAGGAATGCCGCTTTGGTACAGCACTTCAGAAACATCTATCTCCTGGCCGGAGTCTGAATACACGACGAATGTCCTGCTTGCGCTTCTGTATGCGCCAGTCGAAAACGTCACCTCACGCCCAGCCAGTAGTTCTTCAACTTGGATACTCATTGCAGCAGCCCGCCCATCGTGTCACGAATCACATCGTATTGTTGTTTGCCCAGTACAATAAGCCTACGCAATGCCACAGTCTGTTCTTCTGCTTCTTCAAGTTGTTCTTCTTCGACGTTCTTCGTGAAGCCGAACGCGAACTTGGCCGCGCCGATTGCAGTCTCGACAGAAGCACCAGCAACGGCCCTGTCAACTTCAGACTTTGCAGCACCCTTTGCATCAAGCGGAGCGCGTGCAGCCTTTGCCGCTGCTTCTTGTTGCCTGAGTGTTCTTGATAGCCGCTCCATTTCCAAAATCATTGACGGGTCAACTCCGGCACGCAAGAACTCCATGCGCTGCACTGAGTCCTTCGACATTCCAAACGTGCGAATCTGCTTCTCTAATTCTTCGATGTACTTTGCGGCTGATACCGTGGCTTTTTCCAAGTCTGCATTCATCCCGCTGTGTGCATCACCCAAACTTTTGACAGCCACCTCAGCGTTGTTCGCAGCCTTCATTTCTTCGACAAGTGCATTGGCAAAGTTCATGACAGAATCGCCCCAGGAATCACCAAGCGCATCATCCATCAGTTCATTGAAATCTGATTCTGCTGCACGCTCCATTTCCAGGGCAATGGCCTTGATGTCTTGCTGTGCCTTCCTGGCAGCCTTGCCCCAGTCATCATCAAGCAGTTCTATGACAGTAACCAATGCCTCACCCATTATTGTTGAAAAGTAGTACAGCCACTGTGATGCCAGCCACCGCACTGTTGTGGCAATAAACTTCAGCCCGTTCACAAGCGCGTGAACAATGTCCAGCACAAACGCTACAGCCTTTGCAATCCCCAGGAAGGCATTCACAGCAATGACACCAGCCCCGCCCTGCTCTTTGGCCCAGTCAACTACCATCCTGGTCAACTTTGTGATGGCGGGTGCAAGAATCACAAGTACATGTTGTGCTGCTGCTGTGATGGTTTTGCTGAATGCTGTGAAGGCATCGTTCATACTCTCAACACTTTGAACACCCGGCCCCTGGAGCGTCAGGCCCAGGTCATGCGCTTCATTCATCATGGCACGCAAACCTTCTTCGCCATCAGCCATCATGTTGACAAGCGCAACACCTTCAGAGTCAAACAACTTCATTGCCAATCGAACACGATCAGCCTGTGTTTCAGCACCACCCATTGCCCTTGTGACTTCAACCATTGCTTCAGAAACAGGTATCTTTGTCAATGCTTTGGCATCAAGGCCAAGTTCCTCAAGCGCGCCCTTTGCTTCACCAAACCCATGACTTGCCTCACTGACACGCCGAACCATTCGCTGCATTGCCATGTCAAATGTTTCAACAGTCACGCCAGACAATTCAGCAGCGTGACGCATGGCAATCAATTCTTCGGTTGTCATGCCAAGACGCTTTGCAGCCTTGCCCACCTTGTCGATTGAACTTGCCAATTTCTTTCCTAGTGCAACGACAGCAACCACACCAATGCCAATTATGAGCGTTTTCATTGAAGTCAGTGTTGTGAATGTTGACTTGATGCCAGTTGCGAACCTGGCAACAGATCCCTGTGCTGTTTTCAAGCCTTTGCGCAATGGCCCCGAATTGGCGCGTAGATTGATGAACAGGTTGCCGATTGTTGCCGCCATCACTTATCCCCCTGGCCGAACGCACCCTTCAGTGTTTCCAGCATCTGTGTTTCTGTCTGTTTCGGCTTTGTGTAGTACGGCATGAACTCGTTTGGTTTGAATGCTGGCCGGTTCTTGCCCCTGTTCACGTTTGCAATGGTTGACGCAATGATGCCCGTGCGCAAGTCCTGGCGTGTGTCGCCTATAGTTTCGATATAGGTGTGGTATGCCACCCATTCTCCAAGTTCCCTGGAATCCATAGATTCCAACAGTTGACGCACGCTCATTCCAAGCGCAAGTGCCAGTGAGAAATAGAACCGCCTGGGATTCCCAGGCCGGTTCAGTTTCCCGCCAATTCCTCAACGGCATCCTCACCTATACCGTTGAGCCGCTGCGCTGCCGTGAATATACGATTCAGTGCAAGCGCAGATTTGCGGCCAAGTTCCTCAATGTCAGACTGAGTGAACAAACGGTTTCCTTCGTCATCAACACAGCACAGGGTTGCAAGCCTGGCACGCAAGTTGTCCATGTTTGATGATCTGTTCTGCCCCTTCTCATCGAGCAGTGAAGCCTCGAACCTGTCGCGCTCCTGGCCGGTCATGGTGGAAACAAGTACATGCCCACCCCATTCAGGAACGTCCACCTGTTCAGTTGGCCTGTCATCAACAGACAGGATTGCATCGCGCGTCAGACTTGCCATACATCTACCCTTTCATCATGCTGTTGCAAGCGTGAGTGTTCCGTTTGTACGAATTGACATGCTCGCTGTCAGTCGATCTTCCATTTCAGCAGTTACGCCGAACGATTCAACAAAGCCATCAAATGACGCTGTTGAAGTATCAGACCAGGTGATTTTGAACGAATGTTCTGTCCCTGCCGTGATGGCAGAAGTCATTGCATCGTGTCCCGTGTTGCCTGGGTCGTACTGTATTTCGACATCGACCGTGCCTGAATCATAGAACCCGCCGGCGATGAACTCTCGCGCCGTTGATCCCATGTTCGTTGTTTCGATCATTGGCCTGGACAGATTCGGCCCACCAATGCTTACCACTTCACCAAATGAAGTGGAAGGAGTGCCCCCTGCCGTGCCGTATACAAGTGTTGCCCCATGTCCATCAATTGCCGCCATAACTCATACCCCTTGCAACTATGTTGCTGATTGATAACCCATTCTGAAATCAAGCACGACATGATGCGTGCCACGTTCACCAGCATTTGCTGGTGGTGAAAACTCATCGCTGGATGACAAGTGCCGTGTCGAAGTAACAACAACGCTCGCCTCTGTTCCGCTGTATCCCGTGATTGCAAGCCTGACCTTCTCAGCCAAATCCTTCACATCGCTGTATGACTTTGACATGCAATCAATTGAAAATCGTGCATACGTCAAAGCCGAATGGCCGTCGTTTGATTCTTGGGGATCAGACATCACCAATTCGTACACGATGGCCGGCAGGTCTTGGCCTGAAGGAACAACAATGGGGAACACCCTGGTTGCAACAATATCAGTGACATCTGAAGATGACCTGATACGATTTCGCAATGCGTGTTCAATGTCTGCCATTGCCTAATCCTTGGCGACCATCGCGCCGCCGCTGAATGACTTGCCTGTGCCAGTGAACTTCATTGCACCCTGGCTTCTTGCATACGCTTCAATTTGTTGACGCAATACACGCTGGAAGAACGAAATTGCCTTGTGCCTGTTCTTCTCATACGTCCTGGTCATGAACCGCCTTGCGGCAATACTTCCCACAACCCTGCCGGCATACGGTCCTGATTTGACAGTTCGGATTGCTGTACCGAACTCAAAGAAGTGCGCCCATCGCGCGTATTTTCCCTTGCCCTTGTTGTAGTTGACGAACAATCGCCCCTGAATCGGCCTGCCCGCACGCGCGCTGACCTTTGTGAGAATTGCAAGTTGTAGGTTCTGCCGGCGATCAGAGCTGGAAACCATGCGTGGAGCCTCTTTGCGTGCCTTGGTACGCAGCACACGCATTGTCTGGCTTGCAGCAGTACGCCGAAACTTGCGCTCAATCTTCGCGTCAAGTTTCGACAATGCGCGAATTGTGGCCTTGTCACCTTGCAGCGTAACTGATCCAACATTCCTCGCCATCAGACTTCCTCCCGGCACATCATTTCAAGGGATACATCACGCTCCCTGAAGTTCCTGACAGACTGGATTTCAAACGTCCTGCTGGAATGTGTGATCCGATCCTTGGGTTCCACCCCAGTCAGGAACCTGGTTGTGATCTTGTGCGTGACCATCGCTCCAGACTGCTGTGCATTGATCAGTTCGTTTCCAGTCAGCGGTTCAATGGATGCCCATACTGTGGCAGTGTTCGACCAGGAGAAGTCGATTTCACCGAAATCGTCCGTGGTTTCTGCACGGTCCTGTATCGTCACGCGATGTCGTAGCAATCCCGCTCTCATGCGTATTCTGGAACCTTGTATTGCCAAAGCAGGGATTCAACTGCAAATGGAACCGCCCCTGCGCTTGTTCCGATGATGTATGGCTCCCTGGTTTCATAGAAGTGCGCGACAAGCAGACGCATGGCCTGGCGGATTGGCTCAGGCACATCTGTTGTTGCTGTGCCATAGCCGGAAACGAATGTTATTGTGACATTGTGGATTTCATCCCGTACAGTCGGCCAGTTCTGCAAGTATGCCAGCACGATCCTGCCTGGGTTGCTGTCGGCATCTACGGTGTACGTTGACGCAGCCAGCGTTTGCGTTGCACCATCGCCGTCAATGTATTGGATGCTGCTGACACTCGACAGTGGTGCTTTGGGCAAATACAGTTCTGTGAAGAACCCTTTACGCTTCAGCACCCAGGTCGCTTGGATGATCTGCCGGCCTGTGTAATTCTCAATGAAGTGCCTTGCACCCAGGATCAGCGAAGTAATCAGCGTGTCATCATCTGTTGTATCCACACGCAGGTGTGACTTTGCCTCAGCCAGCGTGATGGGTTCAACGCCAGGACCGCTTGAGAGTGTCACAGCCATCAGGCATCATCCTTCGCCGGCTTCTTCTTGCGTGTCGGCTTCTTTGTTGTTGCTCGTTCAGCAGCAGGCTTCATGCTTGCTGTTTCTGAATGCTCGCATGTTTGGCACTGGCCGCAACGGCCATCGTCACAGATGGCATAGCCAGCATTCAGCAAATCATTTGCGCCCTGGCCGGACATCAACAGGGTTTGCCCCTGTGTGAACTTGCGCCCGCGCCACTCGCAATCCTTGGTGATTGTCAGTTTCATATTTGTGCCCCTGAATGGGGAGGCTGCACGTTGCAGCCCCCCCATGTTCAACTCAGGACATCAACGGCATCAAGCCATTGTGAGAATAGAACCCGCATCTGCCTGGACAAGTGCGCCATCGATTCGTCGGTGTGCTTGAAATCCTATGTAGCCGTTGCCAGCGTACAATTCATCAAGCCGCTTCACCTGGAGTGACCCACGATCAGCGATATAGAAGTAATCGAAGTTTGCAAGGCCCACTGAAATCAGGCCCGTTGTTGCAGCAGGCATGTTGCTGTTTGCATAAATCGGATACCCAAGCAGCGTATCAGGCTGTCCAGCCTGAAGCCCTGGTTGCCACATGTAGTTGCCGGTTCCTGCGCCGCCAGAAGTGTCCTTCAACTGGCGAATCAGTTTGATGGTTCCATCAGCAGCGAACCAGGCACAACGATTGCCCATGCGGTACTCATTGGGCAGTTCATGGTATACGTCAATCACTTCATCAGAAGTGATTGCAGCACCAGCAGCCGCCGTTGTGTTGTTGACACTGCTGGTGTTGATCACGCCGGTTGGCTGTGAACTGCCTGAACCTGTCAGGAAGTACTGATCTTCGGCAAGGCCGAACGCACGACCGAATGCCTGGGCGAGATAGGATGCAACATCGAACTCGCTATCCCAAAGCAGTTCCTCTGAAACCTTCACAAGCGTTGAAAGTTTGTATGAGGAAAGCGTGGTTGAACCGAATGCCGGATCAGTTTCCCCATATGCACCTTCTTCAGCGACGATTGCAGCGGCAACCTTGGTTGACTCAACTGGAATCTTCATGTCACTGTTGGTGGTGATGACCCTGGACAGACCGCGAACGAATGAAACTTCGTCAGCCTTCTGAACGATTGCATCGCCCATTGCATCATCAACGATGTTGCCGCCTTCGCTGGCCGTGCCGACTTCCAAGGCACGCAGTTCACCAGCAGCACGCCGACCGCCGCGCAGATAGCCCTGGAAGGCATCGCGGTATTCGTCGGTTGCGTATGGGCTGATGTTCTCAGCAACTACCGCTTCCATGTTGGTGGTCGGCTCAAACCGTGTGACCCTGGTTGTCGTTTCTGACAACTTCGAATCAAACCCGCCAAGCCGTTCTTCACGCTCGATGGTCGATGACAGTACATCGGCATCCTGCATGATTGCATCAAACTGTGCTTCTTCTTCTGCTGTGATGTTCCGGCTGTCGGCATCAGCAGCATCAAGAATAGCCCTGGCCTGTGTGACCAGCCTTGCGCGATCTTCGCGCTTTTCTTGAATGCTCATTGCATCCCCCTTGTTGGTGTTTTCAATGATGGCCGCGCAGAACGCAGGCACATCGACAAACTGAAATGTTGACGGTGTGCCCGCGATGGCGTGCTTCACATGTCTGTGGTTGCCTGGAGGGTATGCAAAGGCATCCAGGCCCAGGTTGTCAACCACACCTATACAATACGGCAAGCCGGCAGGGTTCCTGCCGTTTGTCCGTATGCTTCATTCCGATTCTGCAATACGCAGCTTGGCCCTGGAGTGTGCCATAGCATCAGCCCTGCGTATATCTTCATCAACTTCAGCAATAGCCCTTTTGTGATCGTCCAGGCTGCGCAGTGCAACCTCGACGCTGCTGCCCGTGTAGGCCGGATATGTGACAACGCTGACATCAAACAAATCCATGTCGCTGACTGTTCTGATGTTCTCGCCGTCGATCATATCCCACTGGTCATCACGAACGACAAAGCCGAATGACATGCCAGACACATCACCCCTGCTGATGCTTTCCATGATGTCACGCCCCGCTGATGTGTCGGCGGGGTCAATCTTCACACGCAGGCCATGGTCATCTTCGACCATTTCAAGCGTGCCGCTGGTGCTTCTGCCAATGATCCTTGAAGGGTCATGGTCAACCAAGGCCCGTACATCCTGGTCAAGATCAAGCGCACGTTTGAAGGCTCCTGGTGCAATCTGCTCCCTGAAGCCGCCCAGGTCCTCGCTGAGTGTATTGAACACAGCAGCGTATCCTGTGATGGCCGGCGAGATGTCATTTGCTGACAGGCTATCAAGCCTCAGTTCGGCTATGTTCATTGTTGCCGTTCTGTATTCCATATTCCGGCTCTTGATTTCATCATTCATCGCTATCCCCTTTGCTGCCTAGCAGCCTGTATTCAATGTCATTCCTTGAAGCATCTGGCAGGTCAGCGATGACCCTACGCAACTCGCTTGCCGCTTCAATGGATGTTTCTGCTTCCTTCACAATCAGGCCAATGCCTCGCAATGACTCTGAAACAACAAACGCAGCCAGTTCATCAGCCTCCAGGCCGGCATCACCCGCACGGCCTTCAGCAATCATCAATGATTCAATGACTGGTGTGTACGCTTCACGCAGCACTGCTGCGTGCTTGTCATAGTATTCATCTGCCCATGTCAGGAACGCAGCACCATCGTCTGCCTTTTCAAGATGCTTCTTCACTGCCCTGGTCAATGCAGTAGATTCAACCTTGGCAAGCCGGCGTGCTGTCGAATGAATCAGCGGCAGCAGCACATCAGTTGCCCGGCCTTCTTCTTCCTGGTCGGCTTCTGCCTCACCTACCGCAACCATGTTCAGGGGTTGCAGGTACGCATCCCCGCCGGCGATTGACCCCATGCCTTCAAGTTCCCTGATGTCATTGATGGACAGCCAGCCGCCTTCTCTGCCGGTCTTGTAGGCACTGTACCGGGTCGTTGTATCGCCGCGTAGCAGTGCATCTGCGCTGTGTTCAATCCTGAACCTGGTGCGATCAGACAGCAGTTTCCGCATCAACTCCTGTTCCCATTTGATGAGCCATGGGCGCAGGGAATACTGCACAAAGTCGATTGACATCTGCTCAATGGATGCGAACGATGCCCCACCTTCCAGGTCTGCCAACAGGTGTGGCGGTACTCGATAGATGCGTGCAATCTCACGAACCTGGAAGGCCCGTGATTGAAGGAACTGCGCATCTTCTGGAGGTATGGACAGGTGACTCCACTGCATCCCTTCTTCAAGGATTGCAACCTTGCCGGCCTTGTTGGAACCCTTGTGCATCGTTCCCCATGAGTCACGCAGGCGACTTGCTGCCTCCGGCGTGAGAACACCCGGATGGCTCAATACACCGCTTGGGCGTGCAGCGTTGCCAAAGAATGACGCGCCGAACTCTTCAGCAGCCAGGCCCATGCCGATGGCTTCCCTGAACAGCCTGATCGGGCTGTATCCCTGCAAGCCATCAAACCCCAGCCCGGCAATGTGGATGATGTCATCCGCCAGGATGGGTCGCGGTTCGCTGTCGTGCCCGGTGTACACATAGACAATCTTCTCATCTATGCGTGCAATCGACACACGATCAGGCCGGATCGGGAAGATGGCAACAGGCAGGCCCGCGCCGTTGCGTATGATCTCGCTGTACCCATTGCCGTATGTCAGCACATGGCCCATGATGGTTTCACGCCAGGCATAGGATGACTGCTCGCCGCTTGGCGTGTCGTGCAGAAGCCCGTACAACGGGTGCGACCTGGCCGGCGTTGATGATGTTCCATCCATCTGGTGAACCTTCAGCGGCAGGCCGGCGATTGATTCGGCAAGCACACGAATGGCTGCGTATACAGCCGTGAACGTCAGCCCTGTATTGACGTTGATGCTCTTGCCGCTGGATGACTTCCCGGCAACGCTTTCATTCAGCCAGGAGTCAGCAGCCATCAGACTGGCCCGCTGTTCTGGTGCTTCTGTTTCCCTCGTTTGTTCTTCGTTGCTCATAGCGTGATGATTCCCCGTTCGTCGTAAATGGTCCCGTCTGTTCCTTCTTCACCTTCTGCGTTGAGCAGATAGCCCGCCGCCATCACCAACGCAATCACGCCGTCAATCTTCTCATATGACTTCTTCTTGCTCGCCCTGATGTCATCATGGGCGTTTGTTTCAACCTGGACATTCGAGAAACACCAACGCAGCACAGGGTTGCCATCATGGACAAGCCCCTTGCCAAGTATCAACTTCTCAACATGCTTGGTTGGCCCTGACATCGCCCGGAATCCCTGGCCGTGAAACATCACTTCCATGCCATCGCCCTGCAACTGTGTTGCCAGTTGCGTAGCGTTGAACCTGTCCATTGCAATGCCTTGTATCTCATACCGCTCTGCAAGTTCATTGATGTCGCGCCGTATCACATCGTAGTCAACGACGTTGCCCTCAGTTGCATTGATGAAGCCCTGCTTCACCCAGGACAAGTACGGCACACGGTCGCGCTTCTCACGCATCTCTGCTTGTTCTTCTGGTATCCAGAACCAAGGCATGATGAGAGTCTCACTCTCATCACCCTCGAACATCAGCACCATTGCAGACAGGTCGCGTGTGCTGGATAGGTCGATGCCGGCAACGCATGGCCGGCCTTCCAGTGACTCAGCATCAAACTTGCCAAGGCACGCATCCCATGATGCCATGTTCATCCACCTGGATTCCTGGCTTGTCCACTCGCACAGCAGCAGCCGGCGAAACGTGTTTTCATACGATGGTTGATTCTGTGCCTTCTGGCATTCACGCCGGAAATAGTCCAGTTCAACGGTCGTGCCTATGCCGGGATGAACACGCAGCCAGGTTTCTTCGTCCTTCCAATCCTCCCCTTCCTGCAATCCGTAGATGACCGGCATGAACGCCGGATCATCAATGATGCCATCACGCACCTTGCCGGCGTAGTCGTGCATCAGGTACGCAATCGACTGCCGATCCCAGCCGCTTGTGGTGATTGATATGACCAGGGGCTGCTGCCTGGCTCCCGTGCTGGTGGTCATTACGTCGTACAGTTCACGGTTGGGCATGGCGTGCAGTTCATCGAAGATCACGGCAGAAGCATTTGCGCCGTGCTGGTGGTCGGCATCAGCAGAAATGACCTTGTAACTGCTGCCGGTTGATTCAATGGTGATGGCCTTGCGGTATGGCTTGCACACATCACGCAGCACTTCATCACGCAGTACCATCGTCTTGGCAATCTCAAACACGATTGAGGCCTGATCCCTGGAGGATGCACAGCCGTACACCTCCGCCCCTGGCTCGCCATCTACCAGCAACATGTACAGGGCAATGCCGGCACACATGGTGGACTTGCCGGCCTTCCTGGGAACCTCGATGAACGCCTGCCGGTATCGCCTGGTTCCATCAGGACGCTTCCAGCCAAACAGGTTGGAAATGATGGCGATTTGCCATACATCCAACTCGAACGGTTCACCTGCCATCTTCCCTTTGCTGTGCTTCAGGAAGCGTGGGAAGAACTCGACAGCCTTGCCGGCTGCTTCTTCATCAAACCAGCAATTGCCGGCTGTTGCAGCTGGATCGTATCCAGGAATGCCTGATTCAGATTGCAAGGAATCCACGCTTGTCACTATCGTCCACCTTCTGTTCTGGTACTTCAATTCTTGTTCGTGCCGATGGTGTCATGCCGAACTCGCGGAACATCCTTGCCAGTTGATCGGCAGCAGATCGGGCAATCGACACATACGGTGACTGTTGCAGGTACTTCAGCGAACCATCAGCGTTGTAGATTGGCACAACTGATCCATGCTGCCTGATGGCAAGTTCAGCATCCTTCCATTTGCCCCAGGTCTGGCACAGCAGTGCCAACGCCTGGCCGTCTATCTTCGTCAGCACACCCATGTCAGCCAGTTGTGGGATCAACTGCCGCCATGCTGCCTTGGCATTCTTGTCAAGCCACTTGGGGCACACAGGCTTGCCGGCCTTTGGGGTTGGCTCTGCCTTGTTTGCGTCTGCTCGCCAGGAGCCACGCAACTTCAAGACCGCGCTTGGTGTTGGTGCTGGCCCTCTACGCCCCATGCCTATACCCCTTCCCTTGAAACCCGTGATCATAAAAAG
>Ga0208449_1000593_pt1 | contig 23562 bp, 21 predicted proteins | sample MalvireepMed_s17_FD_184247 | JGI IMG/M metagenome (GOLD analysis project Ga0208449, IMG submission 184247) | Marine viral communities from the Global Malaspina Expedition - Malaspina viral metaG DeepMed_s17 (SPAdes) (version 2) | ecosystem: Environmental > Aquatic > Marine > Oceanic | place...
GAATGGGGCTGGTCAAACTAGGCAACATGCTTGGCAAGTTAAGTATGGAAGAGGCCAGAGAAATACGGGACGAATACGACGAGAAGGTTCCTTTTATACGTACATTGGCATCTACTGTAATGAAACATGCTTCTTCTCAGAAAGAATTACACACCCTGATGGGACGCAAGTGCAGATTTCCCATGAGAGATAAAGGGTTCCGCGCCAAGATATCCCCTGTCCACGTGGATAAGCTGGAAGAAAGATGGCGTGATATAATTGCCACACCTGAAGCCGAGCGGCAGGAATACTGGAGGGACCATGACCCTGATAAGTACCAGGTCGCGTTCACGTTTAAGGCACTTAACCGATTAATTCAAGCCTCCAGTGCGGACCAGACCAAGAAAGCTATGCAGGACTGTATGGGAAGTGGGTACATACCAATGCTTACGGTTCATGACGAGTTGTGCTTTTCCATTGAGGATGACACTCAGATCGAAAGTATTAAATTATTAATGGAGAACTGTGTGACGGATATGAAGATACCGTCACGGGTTGATGTCGGTATAGGAGAAAACTGGGGGGATGCGAAGTAGTTAGTGGCCTTTTGAAAAAGGTATCCATTGGTTTCCGGTACCAACAGTACAGGAAAGTGAATCCACTCCCGTAAGGACCAAGGTCCATGATCCTTCGTCAGATACAAACAATTCAAAGAGATATTTATTATTAGGAGGGGCAATCAGACCTTGCCAAGTTAAATGTTCTTGGGCTTCTGAGGCCAATAGAGCCACAAAATAATCTCTAGGTACTCTTGGATGGTTTAAACAGGGACTTATTGCCCAGGCAAAGGAGGGGAACATGACCAACAAAAAGGCCAGCCACTTCATTGTCCTATCCACTTGTAATGGGGGGGTCTGTAGATTTAGGAGTTATACTACCAATCCCCTCACTCGCCATATTAAGATACTCGTTTGGATCCACCCTACGGCTGGCAGCCAGGGAAACAATGGCTTGCCGAATGGGGATCCCACCGGAAGTAGCCACCTGTTGTGCAGTCTCTGGGCTTTGATATGCCATACTAAGATCTTTCTCCTTGGCAGCAGTCTCCATCCGCTATGCACTTGCAATCAGCGCATTGGTAATGACCATGGACAAAGATTTTTGGTTTATCGCAGCCGCACTTAGGACAAACTGGACCAGGTCCTCCCGTCGAAGCGGCGAGCGCTATTTCTGTTTCTAGTTCCGACATAACTGCAATGCACCCATCCTGAGTGGGGTTCCCCTTCCTTGTAAAATTCCAGTATCAATTGATCGTAAGTTAGCTCATTAATAATCAATCGTGCCACATCTATGTTCGGTATTCCCGGAACCTCGAAGTCAACCGCTTGACCAATTATATGCTGTGACCTGTCCGAGGACCCTAGTAACTGGTTAAGATCTATACACCTGTAACCACTTGAGGGAGTAAAGGGGCGACCATAGTGCGTCCTCACCGGCTCAAGAATATTGGTGCATACTTCCTTCAGGTTCTTTATCGACTCCTCATCTGGTGTGTTGTCTATTCCGTTTCGTGTTGCCGTCTGCGACTTGGTTAACTCCCATAGGGAGAAGTGGTCGGATAGTTTCATGTGATCATTGGATCTCCAGTTAATTTAGCTTCCTCCCTTGCGGCTAATACCCGTATGGCTCTTTGTTCAGGTGTTTCCTGTGCTTGTGCCTGTGCTACTTGAGCAAGAGCTTGAGGAGGAGCAGCTTGAGCGGGGGGGATTCCAAGTCCGCTCCTAACTTGGGCTGGTAGTCCTTGAACAGCCGGCCCTATTTCCTCAGATGTTTCCTTGAGGAACTCCATCCCAGGTTGGATTATTTCCTCACTAATTGTTTCTCGCGTGTCAGCGGAGGGTTGTAACTGAGACAGTGTCATTAATCGAGCTTCTTGGGCAACACGTTCACGTATCTCCATCATTAATGGACTAGCTTGGTCCACATCTGCACCAGCCCTTAACCCTTGTTGATACAGTCGTCTTCCACCTTTAAGCCCCATTACTCCTGCTTGGTATCGGGGTTTTAGTAAACTGTTTAACAGCCATTTTTGGCGTAGAACGCGGCCCATGGTAAAGATAGCCAAGGCTTCTCCCATGAAGTGAAGAGGTTCCGTGACCAATCTAAAACCAGCACCAGCAGCAAACGCGGCGGGGGCCAACCCGGTCTTGCTTCTTAGAGAACTATCAGAAATACGTTCCCCAAGCTTGGAGAATTGTATAAGGCTATCCACCGTGTCCTGACCCAATATTTTAGACAGGGACCCTGTGCCGTGGGAATCTGTTTTACCATTTAGATTCTGGATCGTCCTCCGCATGGCATTGCCCCATGAACCTGAAGCAATTGCATCTGGGGTAATACCTTCTGGGAAAGAAGTAGACACGATCCGCGCCATAACAGCATCTTTAAAACCACCAGCGGCCTCCAATTTGGGGATGCCAAATTCATTCACCAAACGGTCATAGTGATTTGGATTGGCTATAACGGATTCTACCAGATCGTCAGCATTCTGTAGTCGTCCCGTCCGTACAGCTTGGAACAACTTGTCGTCACTTTGACGAATTGATTCTTTAAGAATCCCCTGAAGATTGGCGATCTCATCTGCAATGGGTCGTTCCCCTACCGCCGTTGCCGCTCTTTGTCGGATAGCCGCCGCATCTCCTCTTAGAATTTGAGCGGTAGCATTGGCGAACTCCGTTTTACCAAAGCCCACCATGTGATAGTCCTTGAACAGACTTCTCATAGCGTCTGCGTTTTGCTTGCCGAATAGAGAGGTCTGAAGGCCCTCTCCTAATTCATCAAAACTCTGGGCGAATTTACCAGGGTCAAATGCCCCAAATCGGCTGGATGCTAGAGAGTTTTGTTCTAACCATTCTCTGGCTAATGAATCTCGGAAAGCGTTCCGTACATCTATGGGCTTGGCTCTTGCTTCCGCCATGTTTGCGTACTTGCCCATCATACGCATAAATTCACCTTGGACTTGTTTTCGGTATGGATCCATTTTGCCAAACTTGTCTGGCGCTAGATCTTCTATAAAAGCGGGGAGTCTTGGGAGCAACTCGTCACTTATTTGTGCGCTTTCTAAAAGCTTATTCGCTGCTCTTATTTGACCAGCGTCCACCAACGCGGCGGCTTCTCTGAAGACGGGGGCCTTGGCCTTTGTCAACCCTTCCATAGAGCGTCCCGTGGGGGTAATAAGTTTCAGGTAGTAATTCAGTTTCGCTGGGTTTCCAGGCTCAATAAGGGTTTCAAGAACTGGTTTTCCACCCACAAATAACCTTTCCTTAATGTTTTTATCCAGAGCTTCAGCCGCCCCGTCCTTAAACCTTTTTATTCCAGAAGCATGAACCTTGTTGGCTTTTTGCCAAATTCGTATTGCATCATCAAATTGTGCGGCTAATGCTGGATCCCACACTGGGCCAGCAGGATTCATCCCCGCCATAGCAGTTCCTTGGGGAGTTCTTAGATATGCCAATCCTTCCAGGCGATTTGTTATTGTATTATTTATTGAATCTATGAGATCTCCAAAATGTTTATCGGTTATTCCGGGCATTAAGGTAGGATCCTTCGATTTCGTCCGAAGGGCCGCACGCAAGGAAGTAAGCTCATTTAACGTAAAACTGTCTTTACCTCTGATATACTGAAGCAGTCCTGATCTAAATGTATCTCCAAGCGCAGCACTTTGTGCTTTGTCAGATTCCATATTTCTAATGACGTTTTTCATAGGTGCTGCATTAAACGTACCTACGTTTACTCCTCCTGGTCGTTTAATAATTTGACCAGGTATTATACCAAGTTCTGCTTTGGCCGCAGAATTTAAGGTGTCTACCCAGTCAGCCTTATGAACTTTTCCAGTAGCATCTTTCCAAGGTACGCCTTGCTTGATCTCTCTTCCTTGATAAGACCATCGTCTTACTACTGTAGGTGCCACACTACCAGGAAGTATAAGGGCCTTAAATGCGTCGTCCACTTTGGAATAATAATGAGCGGAATCCTGCTCGAACATCCGTGCAGCTTGGTTTATGCCTTGTTCAAACTGGACATCCAGACTTCCCGGTTTGTACATCTTGAGTAGAATATCAAACTCGTTGTCTATGACTTTTTTGAGATGTTGATCCGCAAGACGAAGAGCTTCGTCGGCATCGGCGTTTTTCATGCGGTTATTTATTTCCCGGCTAATAATTTCGGCTTGACGTTGCAGACCACTTTTCGCTTCTGCTTGTGAAATAGCACCCCCGTAATAATCTTTTAGTAATTGATCCACATATTTACGGTTCAGTTCCGCTGCTTTGCGGTTCGGGAAGATACCCTCATAGATCGCCTGTAAACGACCCGTGATGGCTTTGCCGCTGACTTCACTTATAGTGGGACGTGCTCCTCCTTTTACTGAACGGCGAAGCTGAGTTTTCGCTTCTTCCCGTGCCATTAGTTCCGCACCTTTGCGACCCATCCCTCTAGCCATAAGTTCCTCTATCCTAGCTGCATCTGGCCGTGGACCAGGACCCTTGATAAGACGACGGCCTAACCCCCAAATGCCGCGTGTTATTCCTTCCCCCAAGCCATACAGAACTCCAGTAATGGCCATGTCTCCGTACACTTCCTTATCGGACTGTAGTTGAAGACCTTCATATTTCTTTTCAATAAGTTCATCAATCCCTCTGCCACCGGCACCCGCCGCTGCCATGAGAAGCATTCCAGGGCCAATGCCCACTCCGCTGAACATAAGTCCAGCCCCTAAAGCAAGCCCCAGAGGTCCGGCTTCTTGGCCGCCCAATCGAGACAGGTCATAGACCGAGAAGCCTTTCTCGTTGACGCGGATCGTACCTTCTTGCGGGAGATTGTATTGGTTCTTTAACTCTGGGGATATCTTATCGAGCAAAAGAAAAAAATCATCGTGGCCTACTTGCTCATAAGTGCCTGGACCAAATGTTTGTTCCAACCGGAGAGCACGTTCATCATCTCTATCCGCTCTACCGTAAAAGAACTGAAAGCCGTGGTCCTGTACTTCACCCTCATTAGTAGGGACGGGTACTTCGACTGCTTCTTGCTCTATTTCTTCTTTAGGAGCGGCCCTAATTATCCGTTCGGATAGGTCAGGGAAATCACTTGGGGTTGCTGATTGAAGAACCGTTGTCTGAATAGCTAGTAACTCTTCCTTAGTTGGTTCATCCCCAGCTATCTCAAAATCTACAAACCCATCTGGTGTTTCAACATTAATAAAGCCCATAATCTATCTCAATCAGGAGGTTGATAATGCTTAAACATATATCGGGTAACTCCATCCTCACCCACTACAGGTTCATACATTAATTCAGTAAACTTGGCAGCTTGTTCAGAAGTTAGTTGTGGTCTATCCACCGTGGCGTATATTCGTTCCGTAGTCCGTCCTATTCCCTCAAGAGCTTCTTTTCGGATGGGTTCCAGCATGTAGCTAGCACTTCTCTCCGCTCTATCTATATAAATCCCAAATTCTGTTTCGATAGTATCCATGGTGATTATGGAATTATTATAATTCTTTAAGATTCTATCCCTTATCCTTCCTAATTTGTCCGCAACTATTTGTGGATCAGCAGTAATCATAGCTCTTCCGCTATAAAGTCCAATTATTTCCCTAGCAAGTTCTCTATCAATATTGGATATATTTTTGGAGCCCTCCCCCAAAATTTCTCTAATAAGCAGATTGGCTAATTCGTTCTGTTGGGCAATAAATTGTTGGGTTTCTCTGCCTTCTGCTGCGTACTTATCAAATAAAGAGTATTGTCTGCGAATATTTTTTAGACGGGCTTTTCTGTCTTCCGAAAGTGCTTTCCCATTTTCATCCCTGGCTGCTTCGATATCTGCATCTGTTACCTCACTCATATTCTCAATTTGTTTGCCGTCGCCGCGACCTATATTAAAGGCATTGTAAAACTTGTTTACGCCAACCTTTAAATAAGTCCCTAAACCAGTAGTCTGTCCGCTTTCAGTAAGGGCAAGGCTTGCATCTGTTAGGGCCAACTGGGTGGCATAATCTGCTGTTCTAGTAGCGGCATCGAGGTAGGTTTCTTTTTGGGCCTTGATATATGTATCTGATGGTCCGCCTTGCTTAGTTGCGCCAATCATGACTCGCATAGATTTAACTGCTTGATCCGCTGCATACTCTGCATCTGCTTCTAGTCTTGCGGCGGCTAGTGCTATACCTTCTACTTGTCCGTCATAATCTCCGCTGTGAATATCAGCATTACTAAGAAAGAATGAAGTTCCTTTTTTCGCTCGTATATCACCATTTGGCCAAAATACGTCTTCGGTGGCCACAATCTCCCGTACTTCGCGGCCTTCCTTATCCATGGCACGTTGATGCGCGACATCCCTATCTACGGCCTCAAGTGCATACTTCGCGGCTGAGATCTCAACTTGTTGTTTGTAAGCTCGACGTTCCTTCTCATCATCGGTAAAGTTATCAATAGTTGCGTATACACCATTGGCTACGTTGGTAATGGCATCAGAACTTTGACCAGCCGCAATCGCCATACCCATCTTTACGATGTCCATTCCTTTTTCCCACTCAGACTTGCCTTCGTAGTCTGGCATCGCATCTGTAAACCTCTTAATGTAGTCTTCAACTGACGTAACACCAGCTTCCTCGCTTTCCCCAAAAGCTGCTACCACCGCATTTGCTGCTGTTCTATCGTAGGGGAGTCCTTCTCGTACATCTGGAGGTTCTTCTCCAACAGTGGGTGGAGGAACAGTTTCTAGAGGACGAATAGGAGCGTCTGGCTTTTCGGGGGGTGGTGGAGGTAAGTCTCGGTCAGTAACCTCCGCTCCTGGCCATAGTTGATCTGGCGCCTTTCTCATAGCCACAATATCTGGTACTCGATGCGCTGTATCTTCAGTACTCCCAGCGACTACTGGAGCCTCCGCTATGGCTATCTCTTGGTCCCCCACCTCATCCACACGGGCCAAAAGATTTTGAACATATCCGCTTCCCTTACTAGCGGTTAACTCTTGAATAAACGCTAATTGTTGATCAGGACTGTCCATCATTCCTTGGTAAGTCCTGAGATCGTCAGCCAATCCTTTCTCCCCTAGAATTGTTACTCTAGCTTCTTGTTGAGTTAGGGGGCTTGTATCCGCTATTATTTCTTCAGCACGTGTAATGTCAGGCAAATCTGTAACACGGCCTTCTTGAGAAATACCCTGCATACTGGTGGCTTCTTGTGTCTTCTGATTGTAAAATGTCTCTGATATAGCAAGCCGATATTCATCTGGGCTCATATTTTGACCTTCTTCGGTGGCCATGAGTGCATCAGAGATTTGTCCTAATTCCACGGCGTAGTCTGGTTGAGCCGCTATCATATTGGTGAAGGCCCTAGTCTTTCCCCAGCCCAATGCCTTATCATCCTGTTTCTCAAACAGAAAACCAATCGAATTTCTAAGGGTTTTCCCTCCGTGGTATGTCAAGCGGGTCCCCAATTGTCCAAGAAAAAGCGCTACATGCGCTGGTAGCGAGGCACCCATCTCCGCATACGAAGGAGCACCTTCCCCAAACCAAGACTCTTGTGACACTAAATTTTCTTCAAGAGGCGGGTTCATAGAATGAAGCCCTGCGTCTACTTCAGCAGAATATGGGAACATCATATTGTACCGAACTTCTGCTGGCGACGTAGTACTTGTTCCTGTTGGGGACCATTGCATATTCCTAAATGGCCCTATATCGATGGTTTCAGTCCCTGGTCCACGGGTGGTTGTGGGAGGGAACGCCATTGCGTAGGATTCGTCAGGTGTCGCAGAATCCACATACTCGTAGCTAGATGCTTTGGGAGTGTCACGAAGACTCGGATCCGCCTTTACCATTCTTCTCCATTCTTCAGGAGTCACGTCAGGATACCCCTGAGGGTATGAACCCGTTTCAACTCTCCTCCCTATACCTATTCCTGGTCGATAAGATTGGCTACTCCCATGTGGGTGGGCGTGAGCCGTACCCCCCATATGAAACCGGGCAACCCCACCCTGGTTCATGGACAGTGTACCACCGCCCTGTGGACTCATGGCATCCGCCGTTACTGCGTCGATCAAGGGGCTCGAAGAAGAAAGGATTCCGCTAGCCGCTGGAGGGGTGTCGGCCAACCCCCCACCACGGAACATTTTACGGTTTGCTAATACAGCCTTGATTGCACGTGCCATTACAAGTTCCTATGGGGTGAATAAAGATGCGCCAATTTGTCCAAGTGGATTACCAAGTCCCTTGTTAATTCCAAGTCCCGCGATCCCCGCTCCAATTGCTTGCGAGAACGGACTCGGAGAAGGAGCTACCGTCTGTTGCAAAGTAGACTGTGCGGTTCCAATTGCCGGCTTGAAAATATCACTGGTAAAGCCAATCCGCTGGAACGGCTCAAAGGCTTGTTGTAGCGCAGTTTGTCGTTCAGCATCCCTTACACGTTGTTCTTGTGTTTGTTGGAGAGCCCCTAATTGACTCTGGAGTTGTGCCTGTTGTCCAATCAATCCCTGACCCGCGCCAGCAAGACCAGCCTGTTGAGCACCGAATTGGCCGATAGCCGCCCCTGTACGAATGCCTTCTTGCGATTGCGCCTGTCCGAGACCCGCTAACAACTGGGAAATTCCCTGTTGACGTTGCTGCTGGCTTTCAAAAGCGGTTTGCGCGGCGTTCTGTGCCTGGTTAAAGTTCCGTGATAAATCCTCAAAGACGCGCCGACTCTGGACATCCAATAAGTTGCGGGTGAGCTCAGACTGCATAATCCCCTGCCTCGCGCCACCAAAGGCGCCGGCACCTACTGCTTGAGCGTTTAACTGATTCTGTTGGATGTCCGCTTGGCGTTGATACTCCTCCAGAGCTTCTTGAGTAACAGCTTGTTGATAGGGATCAAGAAAAGGTGCAAGACCAGCTTCAGTAGGAACGAATTGTTGCCCAGTGGCCTGTGCCGCAGCCGCTGCTTCGTCAAATCGAGCGGGGACTCCTGCCGTTCTCTCTCGAAGAGTTTCCAGACCTGTTCCAATGGTTTCCGCACCTGTAGTCAGGAACGGTTGGAACTGTCCAATACCAGCGCCCGTGGTGATAGCTTGTTGGGTAAGAGGATCAAGTCCCGCTACCTCAATAGCAGGTATATCGACAGGGGTTTCTCCCCTGGCAAAGGCTTGTTCCAGAATGCGCCGTTGGAAATCTTCCAGAAACGGAGCTTGCCGTATAATGCTTTCTTGTTGGGTTACGTCAACCATTACGCTGTCCTCTCATATCGGGACATAAGATCGTACATACGAGCGGCCCCCAGATCTCTGTTGCCATTCCCTATTCCTCGAACAGCGTCAGCGGTCATTACAAATTCTCCATCCGAAAGACGGGCGGGTATACTGTCGGAGGTCCCTGTACCGGGACCCGTGATCTCACCGCCCCCTTGTAATCTCATGATTCCGCCCTGTGCCGCTGTTAGAGATGGTTGAAGACCATGTGTAAATTGCGGTTGTTCCTCCGCATCCTCCAAGCTAATACCAGCAATTGTCGCTAACCGTTGAGGGGCGTAAGAGGGCGTCCCATACCATTGTGCGTATAGAGCTCGCGCTTTGGGGCTTTCTTTATTTTCTTCTAGGAGCCACTCCTCATATTTATTTACTAGATCCTGATTTCCAGAGGTGTATAGCTGCTGTTTACGTTCTTCCTCCTCTGGACTCATTACATAGGCCGCGATACCAAGAGCGGCTGGAATTGCTAAAGTCTTTGCTGCTTGACCAGCGAACTGTTTGGCGCCTTCCTTGGAGAAAATGGATGCTGCTTCTTCCTCTAGTTTTACTACAGAACCATCCAAAGGATTGATTTGGTAGGTTTGTCCATCATCGGCTTTCCAAGTATGTCCCGCGGATGGTTGAGTTTGGCCTTGTTGAGGAGCACCCGCTAATCTCGCGTCATATTGCGTGTAAAATTGTTCTCCTTGAGCGGTCAATAAGTTGTCAGAAGTTATGGCACCTTGTGATCTAAGGGCTTCGTATTGGGATTCTGGGATCCATTTAGGTTCTCCAGTCGAAGTTCGCACTTGCCGTACTGGTTCTTGACCCCCCACTTGATACATTTGACCACCAGTTAGATCCGTACCACTTGGGCCGGCTGTTCCAGAAAATAGTCCTTTTGGAGCTTGTTGCTTCCATGGCGTTTGGGTTTGTAATTGCTTACCACCATACCCTGCTTGGTATGGGGGTGGTATGGGTATGTTGGTGACAGGATTATATTTCGGGAAAAGACCACTTCGTCCGTAATTATAAGTAGTTGGCGCCCCCGCAGTACTTGGGAAAAAGCCCCCCGCTCCTAAAGGACCACCTTGACCCAAGATTCCTTGCGCTAATGGGTTAGCCGCAGCGGGTCCTCCGCCAATCAAAGGAATCCCTGTTCCAGAAAATAAATTACCAGCCGCCTGGAAGGGAGCCATTATGCCTTTACCCAGACCTTCCGAAAATCCAGAAACACCACCAGCCGCGCCAGGTTGTAGAGCCCCCATGACACCTTGTCCCAAGGCACTCCCCGCATAAGAGAAAGCAGCCGACTTTAAGACATCCCCCCACGATCCTCCTTGCAGCTTGGTAACAAGGCCCGAGGCTATCGGGCCACCAATGCCGGGCAAGATCAAGTTGCCCACGATTGGTGCAATGACGGGTAACGCCTTCTTGAATACTTTCTTTATGGCTTTGAATATCTTCTTGAAGAAAAACTCAGGCTGTCCCGTAATGGGGTTGATGGAGTTGAGGTTGTTGCCTACCACGTAGCGATTGGGATCCTCGATGCCCATCATACGCATCTGCCAGAACAACTGGTTCTTGAGCTCCGGGTTCGCGTCCAGAATTTCCGCTGGTACTACGGTTTCCCCCTCCGCAGCGTGAACCATGTAGGAATCACCGTAACGTCCCAGTGTCCCCAGACCAGTCGCTATGGATGCTATGGTGGGGTCACCGTTATATTTGGGTTGTGGATATTGCATCAAGATACCTCTAACACGCTGGCGAAGGCGTAGATTTTGGAAGCCGTATCGCAGTTAAGTTGAAGCGTATCGCCAGCCTCGAGAACGAAAGGCCCGGTGAGGGACGTGTCGGCTTCAGTACTCAGCGTATCCTTGCTGAGGATACATAAAACCGAGGCAGAGCTATCATTAATCTTGGTGTATACCACGATAGATCCACTATGACTATTATACAAATTTATAACTTTTACAATCGCTTCTGTCGCCGTAGGACAGGTATAAATTGTGACATCTCCCGTCGAACCCACCAAAGTAGGGATATTTTTGTAGGCGGAAGCCATTTCAGCCTAAAAACCAGTTTTTAGCATTAGTTTCGTCTTCCCCGGTTATTACCGCTGGAAAGTCGAATTTCGTAAGGGCCATCTCCAGGTCCCGCATAATTCGGGAGAAAGTATCCTGGTCATAGGTAGCCGGAACCAGTGGAAAGTTGTGGTCAAGTAAAGAGGCCATTATCTTCTCCCGTCCGGTCGGACATTGAGGCGGGTATCCCCTAAAGTCCATGTAGTATCCGTTTTGGAACTTGCAATTCGGAGAGTTGCGCTTCGGCCCCGGCACCGGACATTGGCTTGTGTCGTAGTTGCGGTGACCGTGGTCGAGGCTTCGGTTACTAAGCTGTCACCGGGGAAGGGCCTGGTTTTCAGGACATATCCCACCTCGGCATCGGTGCCGCTGACTACGATGTCGGGAATAACCTTATTGATAAATAGAAACTCGTTGCCATCCCCTATGTCAAAGTCCGCAGACTCAATAAAGGATTCCATTGCGCTTCCGTCATCATTCTGCGTGTTCTCATGGTTATAAATGTATTCTACGGAACTCGCAGACCCCGCTCCTCTGGGGTTGTCGTGAATACCAAAGTCTACCCACGCGGTACGGGAAAGAGTGCCAATGTCCCATGTATTTTCCGTGTAGTTAAACTTGGCATAGCGGTCTATTTCCGTAGCATCGGAGGACACATAGAAGAAAAAGATCTCGTCAAACATGCGGTTGGAACCAGCAAAGAACTTACGGCTTTGCGCCAGATTGATGTCATCAAAAATATACCGAAGTACCGTGCATGGGATCACTTCCGCTCGTCCCGTGTAGGTGTAGAAGTTCTCTCGATCCATCCAGAAGATCCGGTCCCCTATTGCTACCACCGCATTTGGAGAAATGACGGAGATGTTGTTGGACACCAGTGCGAACCCAAACGTAAAGGGTGGGCCAGTAAACCTCATGCTGTAGAGGGATACATCCGTCCAGATTAGAATTTCCTGTCTTGTCTTTTGGGCCGCTATAATCTCGGACCCTGTAGACAGCCGTTGGCTTCCTGATGTGTTGGTAGCCGTAGGGGTCCAATCAAAAGGAGACTCTTGGTCTGACCAGCGAACCATTAGTAAATCTTGGGTAGCTTCCCCTAGCGCATTGCAGCCAAGAGCTACGATATGCCGATCCGCACCGGAAACCATAAGCTGGTGCGTAACCGTAGGAGCATCAGAAGCACCCGTCTGGGATGCAAAAGTGGTGGCGCGAGCACCTAGCCCCAAGGTCTTGTCCCAATAGTAGGGGGTACTGTCTACCGGGCAAAAGGCAAGATCCTCCCCCCAATTATCCTGGGACCAAAGCCTCAACTGCAGGGTGGACGTACTCGCAGTAGCTCCACCAAAAGTGGTAAAGTCGTTGGCTTCTTTAACAATAGTGGTGTCTGCGTGAGCCACTGCTGTTGTTCCTCGAACTCCTCGTACCACCCCTGCATCCAAGGTATGGGAAGTTTTTCCTGTGTACTGGATCAACTCATCTTCGATCTGAATCAAACCAACAAACGTAACGGCTGCACTACTGCTATGGGTTGCAATAGTTGTGCTATCCGTGTTTCGAGTTAAATCACTCAGTACATTGCCCGTCTTCGTTCCGTAGCGTATTTTCTCGCTCCCTACAAGAATGGTTCCTTTGTCTGGGAACGCACTAGCGGAGGCAAGAGAAATAGTGTCACTTGTGAGAGTGACGTTGGCACTAAGTGTGCTGGAAGCCGTTTCAAAGTCTGTTGCACTGGTAAGTATAATAGAAGTAGCGGAATCTGAAATAAGCCCATTAAGCGTAGTCTGGGAGTAAGTAGAAGTTGGGCCACCAAAAAGACCCGCACCAAAACCAATACCTCCCACACTGACCGTCAAACCAGAATTAATTTGATAAATAGCCGTGGGGGTTCCTCCTCCTGCCGTAGACCCGGAAGAAGCGGAACCCGCTGTAGTAATGGTGTAACTGTTGGCATCTATAATCGTGATCTGGTGCTCGGTATTCAGTTGAGCAGCCGTGATTCCATCTGTCGTAGTTGCACCGGAAAAGGTTACAAAGTCATTGGTTACCGCCCCGTGACCGGGATCCGTAACGGTTACGATAGCACTTCCTGCATCCCCAGTTGTAAAGGGATTACTGGCAAGTGTCGCAGTTCTACGAACAGGGGTTACGTCGTTATAGGCACCCCCTTCCTCCACATAGAATTTGCTGTCTGTACCTACCCCCATATAATTGGCCCCATCCAGTGCCGACCATATGTGCAAGGATCGTGTAGTGCCTTCGATTGTATCGGAGCTAAGTCGGGTCCAGCCACCCATCTTCTCCGGGTGACCCTTCCGAAACCGGATTAGATTGGAGTCAAACCACCCATTTTCACTGGCATAGGAAGTGGCTTCCTTATTAACCCCTGGAACAAAAGTAATCTTGGTTAACGGCATCTAAATCTTCCATATTCGTACATCAGCGTAAACTTCCACAACACCGAAAGTACAGGCTACACCACCCGTACCACTGGTGCTTACACGATGTTGCAATTCAACGGACTTAGACCCTGAAAGCGTGAAGCGTCCATCCATAGTTGCTAAAGTGGTAATTAGGCCCCCGTCATCTGCATTTACACCAACGAGTAAGGTAGTTCCATCTGTGGTATTCTGTAATCGTAACTTATGAAGATCGCATTGGTCAGCGGGGGCAGAACAAGCAATATAGTAACTTCCAGCAGGGATAGTCATGGTACTGGAAGAAACAGAAACCCCCGTTATTTCATTAGTTTTTACAGTGTTAAGATCTCGTTTGGTCCAACTTCCGCTACTAAGACTTTGAGCAACAGTTCCATCGGATTTTTCATCGCGTACCTGGAAAAGAGCGGAACCAAAATTGTCACCAGCCGCAGCCCAAGCATTGTCGCCTCGAAGGAAAACACTAGACGAGGCTGTTCCCGTTGCGGATAGTTGGGCCACCCCAACCGCATCGTCAGCTACTTTTGCGAGAGTAACCGCATCATCCGCAATCATAGCGGTTGCCACCGTTCCATAGGAAGCATCCGTTCCATCCGATTGAAGAACCGTGTTTGCAGATCCAACAGCCAATGCCGCAGGATCTCCGCTGCTGTCACCGGAAATAATAGAACCTCTGGCTAATCCAGCCATCTTTGCCAGAGTAACCGCGTTATCCTGAATAGAAGCAGTTGGTACTCCAGCCGAGCCATTTACCTTGAACCCAGATTCCAGATCCGGGACCCCTGTGCCGTTCCCAGCCAGGGAGAGATCCCCGTTTGTGGCTAAAGAAGTAATGGAATCTACCGTCCACACACCCGCACTTGTCAAACGGGCTTTCTCAGCGGCTGTCGCACCACCGACCATGGTGTTAACAACCAAATCAAAATCTTCGGCCCCGGAAGAAACGTCTGTAGTGACGGATTGAATGGTATGCCCAATTTCATTGTTCCCAGCAGCGGTCTCCGTGGTAAATTCGATACCCGTACCAATACCAGCAGCGGGTGTGCCGCTACTCGTTCTTTTTACGATAAGAGGATTCAGTACTGTATTCGTGCCGCTATCTTCTTTTGCTGTGGTAATGCCAGCAGAAGAGGTTACTGCGCCATCCAAAGCAGAGGTTCCCGTTACTTCCAAGGTAGTGACTTGAATATCCGCTAAAGCGTTAGTTACGACAGCCCCACTTCCAGCCCCGTCGCAATAGACGATTACATTTTTGCCATTCTGAAGAGTAACATCTGCACCAGATCCTTGGCTAAAAACAAGCGAATAAGGACCACTGGAACCAGCGTCCGTGGTTGCATTCTCAAAAATAAACCATGCTTTGGTAGTATTGGGGGCAATCGTAATCGTGCAGAGTTGACTTAGAGCACCCGTGAACTTGATAACACGAAACATTCCATCTTGTAAATTTTCAGTGGCTTCCGCAGGAGAAGCTTCTCGAACCGTTAAGGTCGCAGTAGATGCATCGGACAGGGTTACTGCCTTGTACGAAGCAATACGATCCAGAATGTCTAGATTGAAGTTAGTGGTTGTCCCCCACGTACCAGCTTGGTCGCCTGTCGCAACAGCTTCAAAGCCGAAGTTGGTTGTGAACGTAGAAGCCATTGTCTTCTCCTGTAATTATGTTGGTTCCGTGGGCCAAGTAAACGAATCAGGCCATGCCGACATATCTGTTGTTGCGGGTAAATCTCGTAGAACTTGTCTGTAAGTCGCCCATTCCGCTTTCTTGTCCGCAGCCAAAGAAAACGAATAGTCAGATACTTGCGTCCAATCGGAAGCTGAAAGTTTTTCGTCCCTCTGCTCCCGTAAATGGCTCATATGACTTGCATCACGCGCAGCTATTTCCTCTGCCGTCATATCCCTTGCACGATGTATCAAAAGTACTCTGTTTTCTTCGACAGTAACTATATCTGTATTGAACGTCTGGTTGGTAGCAAGAGTAACATTTGTCTCCACAAGCGGAAGCCACCCAATGGTCTTGAGATATGCATTATTGCCGTTGGACAAATGTAAATTGGATACGTTGCCCCAGTTCCTTGGCAAACTACCCAAATAATCTACGCTGCCATCGTCTTTAACGTGTGCATACATCGCAACCGCTCCTTAATCTTTGCGAAAGGCTCTTCCCAACTTCCATATTTTTCCTGTCGGAAAAGAGTGACGCTATCATAATATGGTGTCACATCTCCCGGTAGCGCCCACAAGTAGTATGACAAAACAGGAACTACAATCCATGTTTCCACACCCATCGATGCTGCCAAATGTGCAACGCTGGTGCAGGAGCTTATTACTAGTTCACATTGGCTGATGGACTTCCTGGTAACTTGCCAATCATCTAACGGAGCTTGCCCCATCCACTCTGGTTTCAGCTCTGCATCTTTATCTCTCTGCAACGAAACACAAGTATATCCCTTAACAGCATCAAACATTAAACCAGCCGGGAAGAACCTGTGCTGTTCATGCTCAAACTTAGGATTACCACTCCACCTTACTCCTACACGTCCCGGTATTGGGTCAGCAGTACGATCAATATACGGAGTTCCTTTTAAATCTTCATATTCATATCCCAGGGGAACGACTGCCGACATCGAAGGAAGCCAGTAATCATGGTACGTTCCACACGCTGCATCATGTTCTACTACTGGAAAGTTCTCTGCAAACATAGGAGCTAATTCAGGCGAACAGGAAATTACCACTCTATTTCCTCGTTCCTGCAAAGCAAAAGCAAACCGATAACTCTTAATCTGGTCACCAAGACCCCCTTCCAGATTAAGCAGGACAGTTCCTTCTTCTCCATTCCAGATAGGTTGTTTGGAACCTATATGCCTGTTGCCAAATACATCTTGCCTTCGCCCTTGATCTAAAAGTTTATGCCCCTCCAATAATTTACCTTGTCGGAGCAGATACCATCCACGGTTAAAAGCTGCGCGTTGACAGGTTGGGGTTTCCTTCTCCAGTTGTTGAGCAATTTCCCAACCCTTCTTAAAATCTCCCCGTATCCCTGCTGCTAATTGCAGGTCTATCAAGGTCTCTTTCTTTGTAGGTTCTGGCTGGTCATTCCAGAACTCTCCGCCAGAATAATGCTCCCATAACTCATCGCCCAACAACTCTTGTGGAGAGTACTTCTGTTGACTAACCACTGGACGTATCCGGTGCAAATCTTTAATGCCCCATATCCCGTCCTCCTCTGTCGAGGGAGGGACATTATCAAGTTCATGGGTGAATTGTTCTACCCCAATGAAATCAGAAATACGATTCATCTGAATCTGAGTGTGGTTTACCAATTCATCATATTCAATAAGCAAAAGATTATCTGGATACTCCTTATAAGCATTACGTAATTCAGTATAAGTATTAATAATATACACACTTAAATCTTTAATAAGACTTTCTTTCCCATGAATATACTCAGCATTTTTCGAGGGACGAATAAGTTTATAAACCGAAGCAAGACATTCATTGATAGGACGTACCGTTGCAACAATCTTAACTTCTACCTGATTTTTCATCATCAATTTGATAACTTCTAAATCAGTCCATGTTCTTGATTTATCAAAAATTATAGGACAATCAACTTTCCCGTACCGATATTGTTTCAATACTTCTACACATTCTTCTTTTTTCAATCCATCTGACTGTACAGTTGTCAAAGTAGTGTTAGTTTCCCAGAAACCATTAAAAGCCATCAGAATATCTGCCATATTACTTGTATTACTGGCATAAGTATCAGGACGCTGGTTTAATAAACTAGTTAAAAGTGTTGAACCAGATCTTGGGATTCCAGCTAAGAATTTTAATTTCTTCATCAAGCCGACCGTATACCGTGCATAACGTTACTTTGAGAATTACCTACTGAAATCCAATCTGTATCAGAGCCGACCTGTGCTGGTGAACTAATAGATGTAGTATTTCCTTGGGCAGTAAGACCATTGGCACCATCTCCCCAAGTCCATAACGTGCCATCAGTTTTAACACTTGCACCAACCCAATTCGGAGCAGACGTTACCTTCCAATCTGTTAAAGAACCAACCTGAACGGGAGAAGACCTATTAGTTGTATCTCCTAAACCTAATTGACCTTTATCGTTTTTACCCCAAGTCCATAACGTGCCATCAGTTTTAACTGCTAAAACATTATCTTTATAACCCATTTCCGCATAAGACCATTCCGTAGTACCAATTTGAACAGGAGAAGATTTACTAGTAGTAGTTCCATCACCTAGTTGACCGCTAGCATTATGACCCCATGTGAATAGAGCACCGTCTGATCTAAGAGCAACAACGGCAAACCACCCTTGATTGACTAAAGTCCAAGTTTCCAATGACCCAATTTGAGCCGGGGATGATACTGAAGTTGTACTCCCAGTCCCTAATTGCCCTTGTCCACCATATCCAACGGACCACAATTGACCCGAAGTATCTGAGCCATGATTAGTAATAGCAAAAGCAGTCCTATAGTTTCCACTGCATTTTATCCAATAGGTTGCAGACCCAATTTGAACTGGTGAGGAATAGGCCGTTGTATCCCCTTGTCCAGCTTGTCCGTAAGAATTGGTACCTCCTACATGCCACCAAGTATTATCCGTTTTCGTTGCCCACGTTTCATAACCACCTGTGCAAGTGGCCCAATCTGTTAAAGAGCCAACTTGAACAGGAGAACTGTACTGAGTAGTATTTCCATGACCAAGTTGACCATTACCTCCTCGACCCCAAGTAAAAAGTTTACCATCCTCATCAATAGCCATTGTAGAATCCCCGGCAGCACTATATTTCCATGATCCATAATCATCTAAATCTACAATTTGCCAATTTGTATTACTTCCAATTTGAACAGGAGAAGATCTATCAGTACTACTTCCATCTCCTATTGCACCTTGTGAGTTTTCTCCCCATCCCCAGAGAGTTCCTACATTACCACCAGCACTAGTCGAACCAGCAGAACCCATCATTGCTCGTCTAATATTAGACATTACGATGGACTCTTACTGTCAGCACTGGCAACCATACCATGCCAGATTGTGCCACCATCGGTGGTAATAAAAACGAGGATATCTATTCCACTGGTAGTTAAAGTTGGTGCCGTCCCACCGGCCCAATCTACAGTACCAGGCCAATTTACCGTTTGCGATCCACCGTTTGTCAGGAACAGTGTAAAACCGCAAAGCTCGTCAGAAGCAGTAGGATTGCTAAATGTAAAAGTATTGGCAGAAGTGTCTACTGTAGCTACAACATTGTTACCTAAAGTTAGATCAATATCTTGTGTACCTCCACCAGTACTACCAATAGCATTGGTGACTTCCCCATAATCTTTAAGATTAATAGCCGAAACCGTTTGGTCGGCACCTGTGACAGCACCTGCTAGAGTTTGCGCTGGGACAGCATTGACATTCTCAACCGCAAATGTTCCTAAACCGATTGATGTTCTAAGTGTAGCTCCAGATTCAGCAACTGGGTCAGTAGTACCGTCACCTACAATCATTTCACCATCAGCTAAGGCTGCCATAGCTGTAATAGCGCCAGTACCAGAACCTAATAAAACTCCACCATCAGTTAATGATGATGCACCAGTTCCACCGTTAGCTACGCTAAGATCAGTCCCCAAGGTTAATGCACCGTCGATTGCCGCCGCACCAGTACATTCCAAAGTAGCAATCTGTAAATCTGAAAGAGCATTTGTGACTACCGCTCCGCTTCCGGCCCCATCACAATAGATAATGGCATTTTTTCCATTTTGTATGGTGACAGATGCTCCTCCTCCACTTCCTTGTTTCATAAGTAATGAATACGGGCCGCTTGAGCCAGTATCAGTAGTAGCGTTTTCAATAATAAACCAAGCAGTAGTGGTATCTGGAGCAATGGTCACCGTACAGTTCTGGGCTAATGAACCTGTAAATTTGATGACCCGGAACATGCCATCCTGAAGATTTTCCGTTCCAGTTCCAGGAGAAGCCTCTCGAACCGTAAGGGTGGCTGTCGCTGCATCCGACAAGGCAACTGCCTTGTATGCGGCAATCCGATCCAAAATATCAAAGTTAAAATTAGTGGTATCACCCCAAGCGCCAGTTTGATCCCCAGCAGCCATCTCTTCGATACCAAAATTAGTAGTATATGATGAAGCCATATTATTATCCTACGCTGCTATTGGCACCCAGTTAGCGTCTTGTGTCGTGTCAATCACACTCCATACATTTGGCGTTGCTACAAGTCCTTGTGCCTCAACCCCTGTAACAACAAACGAAACCCCTTTTCCAATATCCCCAATTTCACCAACTGCTTCAACGCCAGTAACCCCAAAAATAAGCTCTGTGACTATAGATTCAGAACCTAAAGAACCGGCAGCTTCAACTCCTGTGGCAGAAACAGCCACCTCTGTAACTACCGCAACAGTGCCAATAGAACTGGCGATCTCAAGCCCTGTAACTTCCTCAGTTGTATCAACAACAATTGAAACAGAACCTAAAGCTCCCGCAGCTTGAACCCCAGTAACCACTAGTGGGGCTGGTTGGCTCCAAGGGCCACTACTCCAAGTTTCTCGGCTCCAACCGTATAACAGGGCCACTTCGTTACTCTTATGCTATGCGAATAATCGCGTTGTTGGCGTCATTCGCAGGATACTGGATCGTAAAATCCCCTGCACTCGATGATTTATCCCCACCAAAATCTAAAACACAAACACTAGGGTAGGCCGCATGATTTACAGACGCGCCCGTTCCCGCTGTATTCAGGGTGGAATTATATATTACCGCGCACCTTGCGCCTGTAATCGTGGAAGTACTCCAGGTAGTATCTGCAAAATCCAGAAAAGCCGTTGGAACAGAAGAACTGTTATCTGCAAGTCCCAAGGTAACACTACCAAGGGCAGCTCCTCCTGCTGAATAAGCAGTCCCGCTTACTTCATTCGTCGCCGTATAACCAGTTAGATCCTCATTGGCATCGGTTCTACTTGAAGTAAACATTGCAATTTTAAAGGTGTCCGCCGAAATACCAGAAGACCCTGTCCTAGTGTGATCCAGCCAAAAATGGATACCCACCGTAATCTCTTTCTTGTAAGTACCGCACATGGCCTGATTAATAGCCATTTCACAATCTCCTTATCATCTCGGCCATGTCTTCATGCCCTTGCTTCTGAAGTAAAGCCCAAATAGTGGTTCGTTCACTTTGCGCCATTTGCTTTAGGTAGTAGAGTATTACATCCCTAACCTTATTTCTATACGCGACCGCCTGATCCCGTATAGGAGGGGGGGCCTTTTCGTTGATAACCATAATCTTGTTCATAGCCATATCAGCCATTGTTTCCGGGCTATGACCACCATTATTTGAGGTAAATACTTTAACCGTCCCCAAATCTCCTTGACCGGTCGCTTGAAGCATCAGGCGAGTTCCCTCCTTACGCGGTCAAATCTATATTCTTCTTGAGTCTGCTGCGCTTCTCCTAGATTTTTAAGACCTTGGAGAGATTCCATATAGCGACTGTTATAAAGCGTTAACAAATCCTGCTCCCCCTTCATGAACGTGTATGCCTCAACTAAGCTACCGTACAAAAGAGCCAACTCTGCGTTGTCACCAAGCCAACTGGTTCCATCTGAAGTCTCTGTAATAGAAGTAGGACGGAAGAAATAATGCAACTCCATAGTCAAAGCATCATTTGGAGTAGGCGCTAATAAAAAAGTAGTGTCGTTCCAATCCCCATAATACAAAGGAACCCCCGTTGTGCCAGGATTCGGGGTGTAATCCTGTAAAAAAGTTACATGTTTGTATAAAAGAAACTCATTTTTAGAATCACTAATCACACTCAAAGAAAAAGGTGCTAAAAAGTCACTGGGTTTTGACAAAAACTTTTGCGAAGCAGTCGTAGTTCCTTGAGAATTTTGCCTAAAAACGTCTAATTGTACCTCTTTTAAGATGCGTTCTTCTGCATTCAAAATAAATCTTGTGAGATTATTAACAAAAGTAGTCTCAGTATTATCGGTATAATCCTGGATTGCGGTTTTAAGTGTTGCAAATGTATAAGCCATACTATGGACTCACTGTTACAGGGCCAGCGGAAGCAAAACCACCCCCACCTCGGACAGATCCACTTGTGGCAGTCCCGCTACTGGCGGTAAAGGTATAATTAGCATCATCGACTTTCGTAATAGAAAACCCGGCAGCAGTTTCAATCATACTGGCAGTGAAGCCATCAAAGGCCTCTGCACTACGAAATCGGACTGTATCCCCCGTGCTTCTACCGTGTCCTGGTTGGTATACATTGATAGTTGTCGATCCAGAATCCCCTGATCTGAACGGATTAAACTGAAGAAGAACTTCTACTGGCGGTTCCACCCTGTCTGGGCGACTTATGCGTAAGGCTTGAGCGTCTGGGAGAACCTTCGCCGGCGTAAGTTGAGGCTGCTTCGCCTCAAATTCGTCCTTTCCTACCAAAAACCCATTCCATTCAATGGCCATATCTCTAAGCCGATAGGCCCTACCAGACATATCTGAGATGCCCATCGCATATTTTTCACTTGCGTATCGAGACATATTATATCCTTAAAGATCTAGCCGTGGGGACAAGACGTAAAGGAACCCCATGATCTATATCCTGATTCGCTGCCCTTTGAAATTCTTCTTCATAAATAAGCTTCAACCCTTCTACTCGTTGAGGAGATCGTTTTAAAGCTATGTGATAAGATAATCCAGCTACCAAACAAGGTAAAAAGCGAAAAGGAATCTGGGCAGTATCAGTGGACGCATCCGCATCCTCAATTCGTTTAACACGATAATAAATAAGTTGGTCCGTCGAATTTTCAGGACTTGGCCAGAGCGTTACAGTAGGCGTGATTTGACGATTTACATAGAACTGCGTGGGCCGCGCCTGAGTAGTTTTCGTAGGGATATCCAAATAATTAGATCGTCCAATACGGTTTATGGACAAATCCTGGCTATCTCTACGAATTACAGCTTCTAGTACGTCCACGGTTGCTTGGACATCTGTCAATCCCGGATTAGCGGTAACAGTAGTAGTAGCCGCACTCGAGGATCCAGTAATGGTTTCCGCAGCCGTAAAATCACCGCTCGGAACCGTTAAGGTCATGGTAGTGGAAGAAGGGAGTGTGATAATAGAAGCGGTTACTGCACTAGTACCACCTGTTATCGTTTCCCCAACAGAGAAGCTGGTTGAAGACCCAACCGTCATGGTAATAACACCAATAGGATAGGTTGCTATGGAAGAGGAAGTCGATAACTGAGCTAAAGTCTGTGTGACTTGCTCAATCGTCCAGAGATTTAACCCCCGGTTCGCCCACTCTGCAAAAAGAAGATTTAGTGATCTTCGTGCAGTCTTGGCATCATACCCAGTTCGTAATTCGAGGCCGCACCTTTCAAAGGCTTCCTCTGTAATTTCGGCCATATCCAGGTTGAAATCAACCGATCCAGAAGTTGCCATTAAATATCTCCTAACCCCAAACCATCATGCGAAGTCCCACCACTAACTGTCCTATTATCAGAAATCCTATCCCCCATAAACGTCTACTCAGGGTATCTAACGATTTTTGGAGATGATAGAGGTCGTTTGTTTTAACAACATCTATCTTTTGAGAAAGAAGCTTGAGTTCACCTTTTATCTCGACAAGCTCAAGCTCATTCTTACGGGAAAGGTCGTCCACGATTAGAACTCTTTAATACATTCAAGGACCACGGTGTAATCATCACCAGCGGCATGTCCAATAGTAGTAAATCTGATATCCCCAGTAGGACTTGTAGCACTATTTACTAGGCCCCCAAAGGAAGAGAAAT